>FWPU01012270.1_pt1 | contig 11479 bp, 8 predicted proteins | sample 2228361 | NCBI WGS metagenome assembly FWPU01 (sample SAMEA103939777, study PRJEB20133) | metagenome | reverse complement strand
CTAGATAAAAAGCCCACTATTAGAGATTTTCAAGAAAAAAATCTACTTACAAATTTTGAACTTTTTCAAGATATTGCCGCTTAACTCACGTTAAAATTATACGGAGTTGGGAAGGAGGTTCAAAGTTTGAATGGTTAAAAAATTGCCGATTTTCAAAAACTATCTCAATTTCTTAAAGCAAATTATCACAAAAAATGATAAATGTTCAGCATTGGAAATTTTTTTTGCTTGCTTGCCTTTTTTTTCCAGAATTGGCGGTTTCGCAATTCAATCCTGCGGGGGAGGAGTGGGTGTATAAAGTAAGCAAAGACGGCAACGAAGCCGCTGAAATCACTTTCCAGACAGATAAGCAATTACAAAATCTCAACAATACCAAATGCTATAAAATTACTACTCAAGCACGTATTACAGCCTTTTTGGGCGTTGTAAATGTGGATAATAAAATTACTTCTTGGGTAGAAAATCAGCGATTCAAGGCTCAAAAGGTGCATATTTATTATGATGATGGCAAAAGCAAAAACAATTATATCGTAGAATCCAAGCCACAACAAAAACAAATAGAAGCATATAGCCTTGAAAAACCCAAGGAAAAACGTCTTTTCCCTTGGATTGCCGATTGTGAAGATATTTGGAGTGTATTTTTTCAAATCCGACAAAAAGATTTTTCCAAACTCAAACCTAATGAAACTTTCAGCTACTGCCTCATAGCCAATGAAAACGGAAGCAAAGAAATTGTACTCAAATACTTGGGCAAAAAAGAAATGTCTTTGGGCAATAAAACCCAAGACTGCTACATACTTTCTTGGGTTTCGCCTAATATAGATGATGTAGAAATCAATTCCATTCGCATCGCTATCACCGCCGATAAAAACCAGATGCCCGCCAAAATGTATGCTAAAACGAAAAAAGGGTTTTTTCTGGGCGAACTGAAAAGTTTTAATAAAAAATAAATGTTGGGTATATTTTGTGGTAAGGAAACAGGATTTAGAACATTGGATATGTAGACAGAGTAAAACTTTTACCTCAAACGCTTAAACATTTGAACTTTTTGAACGTAAATATTTACAAATAAATTTAGCTTTCCACAAAGTTTTTGTAAATTGCTCAAACTATTTTTTCAAAGTTCTAACCCCAAATGTAAGCCCTGATGATATGTACTCGCCTTGGATTTTTTTTCTTTTGATGTTTCTGACAGGCAAAGAAGCAAAAGTTAATGCTATTTTTGAGCGTATGAGCGAAGAGGAAAAAGTTGCTCAAATGATAGCTACTGCCACAGGCAAGCTCGGAAAGCCCAAAAAAGAAGTTTTAGAAATTGTAAAAAAGCATCAGATTGGGGGTGTTTTGCTACTCAATGGCACTAAAGAAGAGTTTAAGCAGTATGTAAAAGAGTTTAATGCCGTCTCAAAAATTCCCATTTTGTATAGTGCCGATGCCGAACCCAGCCTTATCAATGCTAAAATAAAAGGCACAAAAAAGGTGAAGCCCACTGCTCAAATCAAAGATAGTGCCGAACTTGTACAAATTACAAGCGATATTTGCGATGAACTTTTGGAAATAGGCATTTATCACAATTTTGCCCCTGTTTGTGATGTTTCCACGCAAAACGAGGCTATCGGCAACCGTAGCTTTGGTAGCGATTCGGCTCGTATTATGAAAATGAGCGAAATTTTTATCAATACCTCCCGCAACAAGGGCATTATGGCTACTGCCAAACATTTCCCTGGACACGGCTTTGTGAAAGGCGATACTCACAAAAAGCTCGTTTACATTGATGGCGAAATGCGAGAAATAGGCATCTATAAGCATCTTATCGCCCAAGATGTTCCTTGCATTATGGTTGGGCATATTGCCATAAAAAATAACCCGCAGTATGATACGCAAGATTTGCCTGCTACTTGCTCTCGTAAAATTGTAACAGATTTGCTCCGCAAAGAGTTGGGCTTTCAAGGTATTATCATCACCGATGCAATGAATATGGGAGGCGTAAAAAATGTAAAAAATGCCTCTCTGGAAGCTATCAAGGCAGGTTGCGATATGGTACTAATGCCCGAAAACGAAGAGCAACTCATCAAAGATGTGCTCAAACTAATGAAAGAAGATGCACAATTCAGAGAGCAGGTGTACGAGTCGGTGAAGCGTATTTTACGCTACAAAGTAGCACTGGGCATTTTGTAGTTGTAGGGCAAACTAAAATCCTAACCCAAATCGCAAACCACTATTCAGGGGCTTTCCGTCCAAGAAACTCCAAAAATAATCTACTCGCAAAACTTTGAAAATGTGTTCTATGCCTGCACCTATTTCCAGATAGTTGCCATTGGTTTCCGTGAAAAGATAATTACAAGTAAAAACTTCTTGGATACGTGTCTTTTTCAGCAGGGGGATACGATTGAAAAAAAAGCCGTTGAAATGATGTTCAAAATGTACCCCTGCATATTTGCGAGCCGTACTAAAAGCATAATAATCCAAAAGTTGATAAGCCCGAAAACTGGGGAAAGCAAACATCACCCTACTGCCATCAAAATGCTGAAAATCTACAAAAGTAAGCGACTTTTTATTCAAAAAATCTCCTGCAAAAAGTTTGTAGTAGCCACTCCCTAAAAGTCCCTTTCGGTAAGTATCTGTAACGCCGAATTCTATTTGGTCAAAATCTACTTGGCTACCCAAAACCGATACACCTTTGCGATACCTAAACAAAAAAGTAGGAAAAGGCGAACGTATGCGTATGCGAGCATCAGGGCGATTGATATAACGCTGTTTGGGCGTATAACGCAACTCTACATTCCACAAAAAAGCAGTATTTTCGCCAAAATCCGTTTCAGAAAGTTCATTATTCAGGGGTGTATTGGGGCTGTAATCTCTTTGCACTCGTCTTGTCCAACTGAAATCCGTAGTGTTTTGAAGCATTTTTCTTTGAGCATATTCAGCAGAAGTATTTAGCAAAACACCATTCAAAATCTCTTTCTGATAGCTTATTTTCCCATACGTTTTTTCATAAAGTTTCATAAAGTTAAGTTTCTGCCAAAGTGTAGTAGTAGTATTGATAGAGGGCGAAATCACATCAGGATTGAACTGCTCCACAAACTTTCCGCCTTCTATGCTCCAACGCTCAAAACGCTTGGGATTGGCAAGATAACTTACATTAAGCCTTCCGTAAAACGCCTGACTGCTAAAACCATATCGCAAGGTGGGCGTAACCGAAAGACTGCGGTTTTCTTCAAATTCTTTGTTGTAGCCAATTTTCAGATTAGCTACCCAGCCTTCTACGGTATTGAAAGAAATATCGTTGAGTGGCGAGCCAAAAGAAAGGCTGTACTTTTTGTAAGAACTGCGATAAGTATAACCAAAAAGCAAAGCATTGATTTTGAAACGATTGGCGATTTTATCAATAGAATCCTTGTAAGGTTTGCTATTGCGAATAGCCTCCAAGCTATCTTTTTTGCGATAATCTTCGGCTTCTTTGATAAGCAAAGGAATAGGGCGAATGGCTTTCCAAAAAAGGCTATCTTTTTGATTAGACTCTTTTTCTACAATTACCTAATCGTTGCCAAAATGCTTTTCAGGAAATTGAGGGTTGAGCGTGTAGTTTCTATAAATTTTGTTGGTATAACCGCTCCCCCAAAAACCAAAAAGTTTGAAAGTAAAATTGAAATTTTGTGAAAAGAGTACCCATTCGCTATTTTTTTCGGGCTGGGTATAAATGATTTTCACGCTTCCTGTTCTGACAAAATCCGTAGGACGATTCTCGTCAAAGCTCAAATCTACGCTATGAATACGCCAAGTGTTTTCAGTAATGTAGATATGTCCTTCCCAAACGGGGTCTGTTTTGCGTTTGGGTATTACTTTGATTTTGTTAATGATATGACCATTCTCTTCAAATTGTCCTTCCCATTTGTATTCGTAATACAAGAAGGCAACATTAGAAATAGGTGAAATGAAGCCTCTTTCATAAATACCTTGCCCAACCAAATTTTGATAAAAATTAAAGTTCCAAGTTCCTGCCAAATTAAAGGAATAGGCTTTGCTATCGCCGCTTACTTTGGAAGCAACGACCACTTCTTTGTAGCGTCTTGGGCTTTTCTGATAGCTCACCTGCGATACACTTTCCGAAAGATACACAACCCCTGTATCCAGCCCTGCGGTGCTTTCGCCCAAAATACGTTCGGGTTTTTTATCCAATCGGAATAAAGTTTTTACATAGGCTTCGCACTGAAAATCAGGGCGTTCTTCCAAATATTTTTTTCGGTTTTTTTGAGCATTACGGATAACCTCGTCAGCATAATTTACAAATTTGCCCTGTACCGTAATGGCTTCTATTTCTTGTGTTTCCAGCTCCAAAGAAAAATCAAGGGTGTAGGTTTTAGCTTCTGCAAAAGTAATTTTCTGCATTTTGCTCTGATAGCTCGGAAACTGAACAATTACCTCGTATTCGCCCAAGGGAACAGCAAAGCTATAAAAGCCCGAGGCATTGCTGGTAGTACCAATAGTTGTATTTTTCAGATAAATACTTGCAAAGGCAAGAGGCTCATTTTTTTCGCCTAAAATTTTACCTTGTAAAATAGCTTTATTTTGAGCATTAAGCACAGAAATCCAAAAAAAGCCTACGATAAAGCCAATTAACCTCATAAAAACGCATTTTCCTCTAAAACGCAAAAATAGTAAAATAGTTGCAAAAATACATCTTTTCTTACGTAAAGCATTTCATTCTGCTTGCTGTATTTCCGTAGCTTGGCATAGATTTTGATTTTTGATTTTGAAATTTTATCATTTGAAGCATCTCTACTCCAATATTTTACGAAGCACTATTCTTTTAATTTCTATTTTGAAGCGATAGCAGGCAAAGCCCTGTAAGCATTATTTTCATTGCCTTGAAAATCAAGAAGCAAATTCTGCAAATCCCAGTAAGCAGTATAAAATAGTTTTCTAACAAAAATTGAACGTTTATGAAAAAGTGTTTTGCAATTCTGTTGCTAACGGCAATAGGCTTTTATGCCTACGCTCAAGCCCCGCGTATTACTTTCAAGTATCCTGTTCGTGTTTTTCAGGCAGGCGACTACGAAATTTCTTGGAAAGTAGAAGGCTCAAAAGTCAAGAGAATTTATTTGGAAAGATTTGTACCACCCAATAAAATGGAAATTGTTGAGGATAATCTGTTGCCCGAAGGTAGCCGTAAAGTGTTTTTCAACAAAGGTTTCAAGTATAAAATTGTTGCCGAAACCAAAAAAGACGTTAGGCAAATGGTTTCGCAAACCCGCTTTGAAGAACTACAAATCAGAAGGTTTCAAACCAATAAGAAAGAAATTCAAGAAGGGGAAGACGTTGAACTTTTTTGGGACGTTAGTCCTCCTATTTTCTCGGAAGTAGCTATTGAAAGCGGCGGAAAAGTAGTAGGCAAAAATTTAACCCCTGATAACAATTTCTTGAAAGTTCGCCCTGATACAAGCAGCTATTACACGCTCGTTGCCTCTATCAAAAATACCGACATCAAACTCCGTGATAGCATATGGATAGAGGTAAAACCTGTAGTGTATTTTTCTGTGCAAAGTTTTGTAACCGACCAAGATAGCCTACAACTGGAGTGGAAAATGAGCAATATGAAAAATATTCAAATTTATAGCACCACTACCTTGCTTAGTGAAAATGACTTGCAAAACGCTACTTTGCCCAAAAATTTCAAGAAAACGCTTTTGCTTGCCAATGCCCCCACGCAAGGTAGAAAAATGCTCAAACCGATTAGCAAAGGACAAAAAGAAGTTTATTTTTTACTTGTTGCCGAAAACGCCAATGGTAAGCAGTTTTTCTATCAAGTCAAGAGCAGTTTGTTTGATATGACTTCTGAACCACTGATGGCTTCTTCCAGCAAGTCAGAAAAAATTAAAATTATTTGTGAAGTAAATGGCAAACCTATCAAAGATTATTACAGCAAGTTTGTTTTAGCCGAAGGCAGTATGGTAAGTTTTTCTTGGAAGGTTCAGGGAGCAGAAAAAGTAAAAGTTTTGGATAATAGAGGAAAGGTTATTCACTCTGCCGATGAAGGCACACATCGTGTTACGCTTTTAGCTTCCAATCAGTTTGTGATAAAAGGAGAAAACGAAGATAACGAACAAGTAAAAGTTCTCAATTTCCTTGTCAAATCTCGTATTGCTTACATCAATAATATCAAAGACATCAGCCAGTTTTCTGCTAAATATAAGTTCAAAATGGACGTTATTGAAGTAAATCGGAAAAATTATCCTAACGAAATGAAAATCAAAGTGATAGCTTACGATGAAAAAGGCAATTTCATTACAGGACTGGCAAAAGAGAAAAACAAGTATTTCAAAAAACTGATTGAAAGCGTTGAAGGCAAAAGAAGCGAAATTAGCCACTGGCAGGTACAAGAAATTACCGAAGAGGTTGGTAATGGATTAGCTTTGGGGCTTTGCTCAGATTATAGCGGCTCTATGAGTGGAGCGAGCATAGAAGTAATGGAAAGAGCCTTAAAAACTTTCCTCAACAGCAAATTCAAACTTGAAAAAGATTTGATTAGTATGACCAAATTTGACCATCATCTCAAAATAGTTGTTCCGCCCACAGCAGATAAAAATGAAATTTTGAGAACCTATAAATTTGTAGGACTTGACGGCTTCGGTGGTGGTACTGCCCTTTATGCAGGCATTGACGAAGCTATGAAAAGTCTGGAAAGCGTAAAAGATAAGGAAAAGTACATTGTAGTTTGCACCGATGGCTACGAAAACTCATCTTTTGAATATTTTGAAACACACGCCTTCAATGCTCAACAAGTAGCCTTAAAAGCACGCGAAAATGGCATCAAAATCATTACTGTTGCTTTTGGAGAAAGCACTAATGAGTCTGCTTTAAGAGCTTTGGCATACCTTACAGACGGCTATTTTTACAATGTGTATCAACCCGAAGACCTTATCGGGGTGTATCAAGAAATTCCCCGTTTGTTTAGACATTATTACCTCATTACTTACAAGCCCACGCAGAGAGATGGTTTAAGAGAGTTGCATCTGCAATATTTTAACAACGAAGAGGAAAGAACCACTATCAGACAAATTCAAATTGGCAATCAGTTCAATATCATAGATTTGGATACAGAAGGCGGTATTTTTGTGCGTGCAGGTGGGAATACAACCCCTTTATTCCCAGGCAAAAGAATGATTGTTAGCCCTCAGACCGTTGTGAATTTTGATTTCAACAAGGCAAATGTAGAAATAAAATACAGGGCAAATCTGCAAAATTATTTGAATTACTTACGCAAAAACCCTAATGCCTCTTTCGCTATCTACGGACACACCGACCTTGTAGGGGAAGCCAAGAGCCAAGAAAAATTAGGCTATGACAGAGCCGAAGCTGTAAAAGCCTTTTTTATACAGAATGGCATCAGCGAAAACCGCCTGAAAGTAAAATCCTATGGAAAAACAATGCCTATTTGGGGATTGGAGCTATACGCTTGGCAGGCACGTGAAAACCGAAGGGTAGAAATCGCAATTTTTCAGTAAATTACTCGAGGGGCAAAGCAAACTTGCCCCTTTTTGTATTTATTTACGTTCAAAAATCTCAAAACTTGGGTTCAAGACTTTGAGCGTTGTATCTCTCATTCATTTTTTTCAATTTTTTAAAATCCTATTTCCTGCTTCTTGTTTCCTGTTTCCCTATTACAAATTAGACCTAATCAATGCACCTTTTTATACCATAATGCTTTTGCAAAACTTAACAAAAACTTATTTTTGTGGTTTTATTAGCTTCAAACCACACAAACAATGATTGAACTCAAAATTGGGGGAGTACCTGAACATTTTAACTTGCCTTGGCGGCTGGCAATAGAAGAGGGCTTGTTTGAAAAAGAAAATATCATTTTGCAATGGATAGACCACGCAGGCGGCACAGGCTCAATGACCAAAGCTCTGCGAGAAAAAGAATTGGATTTGGCAATTTGTCTTACCGAAGGAATTGTAGCAGATATTGTAGCGGGCAACGGTGCCAAAATTGTCAAAATTTATGTCAAATCTCCGCTTACTTGGGGTTTGTATGTAAAAAAGGATAGCCTTTTCAGAAAGGTAAGCGATTTGGAAAACAAACGCATTGGTATCAGCCGTTTGGGTTCGGGTTCGCATCTGATGGCTTTCGTAAAAGCTCGTGATTTGGGTTGGGATACAGAAAAAATGCAATTTGTAGCACTCAAAAATTTGGAAGGTATCCGAGTAGGTATTGCCCAAAACCAAGCCGATTGGTTTATGTGGGAAAAAGTAATGACTCAGCCTTACGTAGATAGCGGCGAATTGCGACTGATTGATACTTGTGTTACCCCTTGGTCTTGCTTTGTGCTGGTTGTCAGAGAAGATATTTTGCAGAAGTGCCTGCCTTGTATTCGGAAAATTGCTCAGATTATCAATTTGTACGTTGAGGATTTCAAAAAACGCCCTCGTATTATAGAACTGCTTGCCGAACGCTATCAGATAGATTTGGAAGATACGGCTCACTGGCTTCACCAAACACAATGGGCTACCGATAATTTCATTCCGCCACAAATGATAGCTCAAGTACAAGAAACCCTTTTGGAACTCAAAATTATTCAGCAGATAAAACCTTATGAGCAAATTGTGCAAGTTTTAGACTAAAAGCACTTGTTTTTGATTGATTTTTCTGTATTTTTGTCAAAAATCCCCGATATGCCCAACCTTACCCAACTCAATCAGGATTTGGCTCAGCTCGTAGCAAAACGCATAGAACTTTCGCAAATTAGCTACGACGATACCCGCTACGATAGCATAGAAGAGGCGGTGCATCAGTTGGAAGATTCTTTTCTATCCAAATATGATGATTTTTTGGAAGATATATTTCTGGATATTCACGACGAATATTGCCCCGAAACCGAAGTGCTTTCGCCACTTGCCTACATTGCCCGTAAATATGTAAAAACATATAAAAATTTTGAAATCGCTGAAAATCAGGGAGTATGGGTAGAAATAGATGAAGCCCCCGAAAAAGAGGCTCATTTGGTACTTTTACCCAATCCCCTGCGAGTAGAGCTACATATCGGCAACTATAAAAAAATCGTTTGGCAAGCAGAAACCAATAATGCTACTTCTTAAACGCTCAATGCTGTATGCTTAAAAACATCAAAATTCGTTACATAGCGTATTTTTTCGGAGCAGTGCTACTCTTGCTTGCTTTGGTAAATTATTTGGTAGTAAGCACCATTGCTATCAAGCCTCAGCAAACGCAAATTATTGGCTATACCTTGCAAATCCGAGAAATTGCCAACCAAATGAAACTTACTTTGAGCATACTTTCCAACTTGGAATTTTACAACGAAAAACTCGCTGATGATATTCGCCGTTTAGAAGCCGCTTATAGCATTCGCTTTGCAGTACTTGAAAACGGCGGACAAGTAGAACATAACAACCAAAAACTCAATATCCCCAAACCCGACGATAAAGCAAAAGTAATTTTGCAAAAAATCAGAAGCCAATGGCAAGGATATAGTAAAGATGTTACCCTAATTACAGATAAGCTCACAGGCGGAAAAAGTGCCGATACGCTCAAATTAGACCAACAATTTGTAGCTGAAAAATATGCTCTTTTTGTAAATGCTCACGACCAACTCACGGCTCTCTATCAAGACCGCCTGGACGCCCAATATAGCCAACTCCAATGGGCATTCATCATTTTAGGTTTTCTCAACTTCCTGACAGTTGCAGGCATTTATTACGTTGTACGAAATCTGATTTTAGTGCCTATTTATGTAATTTCGCAGAGTTCTCGCCAGCTTGCTCGCGGAAATCTGGCGGAAAAAATCCCCTACAATGCCCGAAATGAAATTGGTTATATTGCTCAAAACATCAACGACCTTGCCGATATTTTGCAAAGTGCTACGGAGTTTTCTCGTCAGATTGGTCAGGGTAATTTGAATGTAGAGTATAAAGGAGATTTGAGCATTTTGCAAAACAAAGAAAGTATTGTTTCGGCTTTGGAGCTAATGCGTAACCAATTGCGAGAAGTCGCTCAAAAAGATTACGAGGAGCGTTGGACAAGCGAAGGAATTGCACAATTTTCCGAGCTATTGCGTAATCTGAACTATCAGAAAATAGAGGAGCTATGCTACGAGGTAGTCAAATTTGCAGTTACTTACATAGAGGCTCATCAAGGCATTTTGTTTGTACTCAATGATGATATTCCCAATATCAACGAACATTTTTTAGAACCCAAAGCCGCTTTCGCCGCCAATAAGCGTAAAATTTTCAAAGAAAGACTCAAAATTGGCGAAACACTTATAGGACAAGCATTTGCAGATAAAGAAACTATTTTCCTTGACCAAGTACCTGATACTTACGAAAAAATTATCTCTGCTCTTGGCAATAGCACGCCTCGCAATGTACTCATTGTGCCTATCATTTATCAGGAGCAAGCCGTAGGAGTTATGGAAATTTTATCTTTGGGCGAAATTCCAGCTTATAGAATTCGCTTTGCAGAGCGTTTGGCTGAAATTTTCGCTTCCACTCTTTCCAATGCCAAAGCCTACGAAAAGAGTCAAAAACTCTTTGTAGAGTCGCAAGAAGTAGAAAAACGCACAGCCCGCCGTGGATAAAAATTTTTGCTTAAAATTGTAGAAAAACCTTTGGTATAAGATGTCAGCAGAAAAAGCATTAGCAGTAATTTCTTTGGAAGAAATGGAATTTTTTGCCTATCACGGCTTTTATGAAGAAGAGCAAAAAATTGGCAACAAATACAGCGTTGATGTACATATTGAAGCCAATGTGAGCCGAGCCGTGTATTCCGATAAACTCGCCGATACGCTAAACTATGAGGCAGTTTATCAGATTGTTGCAGAAGAAATGCAAAAACCTACACGCCTTTTGGAGCATCTTGCTCAAAGGATTATAGATAGCATTTTGCAAAAATTTTCTATGGCTGAAAAAGTGAGTGTGAGTGTTTCTAAATTCAACCCACCCGTAGGCGGCGTATGCCGAAAAGCCAAAGTTTTTTTGCAAAAAAATAGAGCATAAGCAGAAAAAACTAAATTGCCCAATTTTTTGAAATACAACTTTTTTGAAGCAGTCAGTTTTTTTCTTACATTTGTGCAATGTTTTTTATGGTTTCACTAAAAAAAGGAGGTTACTATTAACAACAATGTACGCACACGGCAGGGTAAGGAGGAAGATACTCACCGTGTAAATGAGAAAATACGTGTTCCCCAAGTACGATTGGTGGGAGATAATGTAGAACAAGGCGTTTATGAAACCAAAGTAGCCTTACGAATTGCCCAAGAATTGGGTTTGGATTTGGTTGAAATCAATGCGAAAGCCAGTCCGCCTGTCTGTAAAGTTATTGATTACTCCAAGTTCAAATACGAGCAGAAAAAGAAGCAAAAAGAAATGAAAGCCAAAGCCCAAAAGACGGTTGTCAAGGAAATACGCTTTGGTCCTAATACAGACGAACACGATTTCAATTTCAAAGTAAAGCACGCCGAAAACTT
>FWPU01012269.1_pt1 | contig 11480 bp, 9 predicted proteins | sample 2228361 | NCBI WGS metagenome assembly FWPU01 (sample SAMEA103939777, study PRJEB20133) | metagenome | reverse complement strand
CCAAACGGAATTTTTGCTGAACAGCTGCAAAGGGCTGGCCTAAAAATCCAAACAAGTTAGTGATAAACGCGATTTAAAAAGAAACTTCAATAAGGTCGAGCTACTTGCACAGCCTAAAGGCTGTGCTACAGGGAAGTGCCGGTGCAAGTGAGCAGGATGTCCGCGCCAGGGGGTGGGAGGGGCCCTGCCTGCCTGGTCGGCAGACAGGCCTGCCTAGTCGGCAGACAGGCCTGCCTGGTTGACAGACAGGGAGCGCTAGCGAGCGCCCGAAGGCAGGCCGACTCCTGCGAAACTGCCAGCAGATAGGTGCCGATAGGGACATGCGAAACGGCTTGCAGGCTGGTGCCCGGCCTGCCGAGGGCCGTAGCGATAGCGGAGCCCGAGAGCACCCGGCCCCGAGCCGCTCTGCCGGCGGAGCTTGCGAACGCCGGCAGGAGGCGAGGGGGGCGCCCAAATAATTTTTATCCTGAAGGCTTTTTGCAGGGGCACAGAATTTTTTCTTTTCATTTTTTGGCGCTTACATGTGGCGGCTTTACTGCACAGGGCCGGGAGCAGGATTGAGAAAACGAGTTGCCTGGGGCCACCACACGTGGCGTTCGACTTAGCAGGAAAAATTCACCACCGTATGGACATTCATCCCGATATCTCGAAGGCACATACCCTGCCGGGGCGCTTTTATAGTGACCCGCTCATATTCGAGCAAGTAAAGGAGAAAATATTTGCGCGGAGCTGGCTTTGCGTGGCTGATGTACATGCCCTGCCCGGGCCGCGGAGCGCTTATCCTTTCGTGCTGCTGCCGGGGGTGCTGGACGAGCCGCTGGTGCTGACCTGCGATGAGGCTGGACGATGCCGGTGTCTGTCGAATGTGTGCACGCACCGGGGCATGCTCGTGGTGCAAAAGCCTGGGCGGTGTGGGGCCCTCCGCTGTGGGTACCATGGCCGGCTGTTCGGCCTGGACGGTCGCTTTCGCAGCATGCCTGAATTCGATGGGGTAGCGGGTTTCCCTGGGGAGCGCGACCACCTGGCGGAAATTCCACTGCACACTTGGCTGGGGCTACACTTCGTGTCGCTCGACCCGGCTTACGACTTCGGCGAGGCAGTGGCCCCCATCCAGGAACGCATCGGCTGGATGCCTCTCGATACGCTGGTACCAGAGGCCGAGGGCAGTGCCGACTACCAGGTGAAAGCCAATTGGGCGCTCTATTGCGACAACTTCCTGGAAGGTTTCCACATACCTTTCGTACATCCGGCGCTCAACAAGGCTTTGGATTTCAAGCAATACAAATACGAACTGTTTCCCTACGGCAGCCTGCAGGTGGGCATTGCCGAGGCTGGCGAACCGACGTTCGACATACCCGAGGGTGAGGCGGACGCTGGCCAACCGGTGTATGCCTATTACTTCTGGCTTTTTCCCAATCTGATGCTCAATTTCTATCCGTGGGGCTTGTCGCTGAATGTGGTGGTTCCCCAGGCCGTGGACCGCACCATGGTACTATTTAGGACCTACCGCTTCAAAGACAAACCGTTCCAGCGCTCGGCCAACAACCTGGAACAGACGGAGATGGAAGACGAGGCCGTGGTGGAGGCCGTGCAGACGGGAGTGCGTTCGCGGTATTACGACAGAGGGCGCTATTCCCCTCGGCAGGAGCCGGCCGTGCATCATTTTCACCGCCTCGTGGCGGCTTTCATGCGGGGGTGACAAAGGAGCGAACCGAGCAAGGAGGCGGCGTTGGTAGGTTGTCAGCCGCCTGGCTCCTGTTTGAAGGTGAGTACGTGCTTTCGCGATTCCAGGGCGGGATTTTCCACATCGTCGAAGAGGAAAAAGACCAGGGCTGTGGCTACGCCTTCGCGTGCCAGGGCCACCATTTTGCAATAGGGGTATTGGCCAAAAGCCGGTTTGGGCGTGAAGAAGTACTCGATGGCCCAATTGGTGCCATAATCGTGGAGAGCCTGTTCGGGGTCGAGTTGGCGACCACTGATGATGAAGTGCTCGTCGTTGATGGCCACGTGGGTGAGTGCTCGCCAGGCGATGACGTGGGGCGCCGTGGTTGTGGGGTCGGAATCGTTCCAGGGGATGATTTTGAGGCGTATTTCGAGGTTTTCTTTGGCTGAGCGCAAGGCTAAGTTACAAGGCAACAGGCCGTCGGGATCCTGGTAAATGTCGCGATAGCCAGCGTCGAGGGGTTCTTGCCAGAGGAGTTGGCAGCTTTCGAGCAAGCGAGCGAAGCCAGCGGGATAGTCGATGCGTTGTGCACTGGCGGCGCAGCCGATGAAGAGCAATATGGACACGAGTCGAAGTCGCATGGCTGTTGGCCCTGGTTGATTGCGGTGAGTTTCGTTTCGTTTTGCGCTCGAGGCGGCATGGGCGATTTGCGCTACTGGTTGCGGCGGGTGGTACCGCCTCCGAAGGGGTCTTCGTAGAAGGAGTCGGCGGCGGCTGGGGTGGCCTGGTCAGTGGGGCTGAATTCGTCGTCGCTGTTGTCGCGTGGCATGCTGCCGCAATCGAGGCCGATACTCAAGTCGCCTGCGGGGCGTGGGAATCGCGCCCGCCAATTGTAGTTCGATTGGGGGTCGTTTTCCAGGCGGCTGAGGAATTCCTTGCAGTATGGTTTGGCCATGCGGGAGCCCTGACCGTCGTAGAGGGTCAGGAAGCGCACCCAGCGGTCTTCGCCGCCCACCCAAGTACCGACGACCAGCTCGGGGGTGATGGCCATGAACCAGCCGTCCACGTAGTTATTGGTGGTACCGGTTTTGCCGCCCACTTCGCTTTTGAGCCCCATGCCGCCGGCGGCGTATTTGAGCATTTCCACCATGATGTAGTTGGGCTCTTCCTGGAGGGCCTGGCGCTCTTCCTGTTCCTGGGTGTAAATGGTGCGGCCGTTTTTGTCCTCTATGCGGAGGATGAAGATGGGTTTGTTGTAATAGCCATTGTTGGCGAAGGTGGTATAGGCGCCAGTCATTTCATAGACGGACAGGTCGGCGGCGCCGAGGCAAATCGAGGGCTGGCGGGGGATGATGTTGGGATCGATACCCATGTTGCTGAGCAGTTCGATGACGGGGTCCACGCTGCCGAGCTGTTGCATCAGAAAGACCGAGACGGTGTTGACGGACTTTTTCAGGGCTTGGCGCAGCTCCAGGCGCTGTCCGGTATAGCGGCCGTCGGCATTGCGGGGCGTCCAGGGTTTGAGGAGTCCGAAGTTGCCATCGCCGGGGAAGATGGTGCGTTGGATGTCGTCGACTTCCTGGCAGGGGGAGATGCCCTGCTGGGCGATGGCGGTGGCGTAGATGAAGGGTTTGAAAGTAGAGCCCACTTGCCGGCGGCTGAAGATGTGGTCGTAGGCGAAGTACTTGTGGTTGATGCCACCAATCCAGGCTTTGACGTGGCCGTTGTGCGGGTTGACAGCCAAGGAGCCGATTTGTAGGAAAAGGTGGTGGTATTTGAGGCTGTCCATGGGGGTCATGGTGGTGTCCTTCTCGAAGGAGGGGTTGTAGTCGAAGACTTTCATCTTGACCTTGGTATTGAAGGCCTTGGTCACGGCTTTTTCGAACACCTTCCACTGGTCTTTGAGTTCCAGCCATTTTTCGTGCCCCATGGCTTCGCGGTAGCGGGCCATTTCCCTGGCGCTGAGCTGTTTTTTCTCGACAAGGGAGCTGAGGTAGCCGGGGTTGTCGGCTTCGCGCAACATGCGTTCGATGACGACGTCGCTGAGGCGCAGCCCTTCGATATCGGCTTCTATCAACTCGGCGATCGGCTCGATGTAGTTGGCGCGCATGGCGCGGTATCGCTCCGATTCGCGCACCATCTGCTGGAGTTTCCACTTGCGGTAGTTGAGTTCGGCCTCGGTGGTTTCCCTGTCCTTGTAATCCCAGGGCGACATTTTCTTTTCCTTGAACCAGCGTTGCCAGAAGCGTTCCTGGAGGGCTTTCATGCTTTTGACCATGGCCTCTTCGGCATGGCGCTGCATGACGGGGTCGATGGTGGTGTAAATTTTTAGGCCATCCTTGTAGGGGTTGTATGGGGAGCCATCGGCCTTTTTGCGGGCCATGGGGCCTGGCAGGATGTCGTAGAGGAGCATTTGGGCGAGCTGGCTACGGAAATACTGGGCCAGGCCTTCGGTGTGAGACTTGCGCTTGAAGCGCGACAGGTCGATGGGCAGCTGCTTGAGGGAATCGTATTCCTCGCGGCGCAACATGCCGTTGCGGTACATCTGATAGAGCACCACGTTGCGGCGCTCGAGGGCTTTGTCGGGGCGGCGGCGGGGGTTGTAAAGCGAGGGATTTTTGAGCATGCCCACCAGCAAGGCGGCCTGTTCGATTTTCAGGGAGTCGGGGGTGGTGTCGAAATAGGTTTCGGCGGCTGCTTTGATGCCATAGCTGTCATAGAGGAAATCGAACTTGTTGAGGTACATGGTGATGATTTCCTCTTTGGTGTATCGGCGTTCGAGGCGCACGGCGATGATCCACTCCTTGAGCTTTTGTACGACGCGCTCGAGGCCTGATCCGGGTCTACCAGTGAAGAGCAGTTTGGCCAGCTGCTGGGTGATGGTGCTGGCTCCACCAGAGCTGCGGTCGCCCAAGAGGATGGTCTTGAAAAACACTCTGCCAAGGGCTTTGAAGTCGATGCCGCAGTGGTCGTAAAAGCGTACGTCCTCCGTAGCGACGAGGGCTTGCTCCACGTAGGGTGACAGCTGGTCGAAAGTGACCGGCACCCGGTTCTCGATGAAGAAACGACCAAGTACCTCGCCGTTGGCGGCTATGATCTCCGAGGCCAGCTCACTGCGCGGGTTTTCGAGCTCCTCGGTATCGGGCAAGTTGGAAAATGAAAGCCCGATCATGACCAGCACGAATGTGGCGAGGCCCGCAAAATACAATCGCCACATCCAGGCTACGATTTTCTCATAGATCGGCTTTCTCGCTTCGAGCAGCCGTTCTTTGTCCAGGTGGTATTCTGACATAGTATTTCGAATGGTGCAGCTTCTCGGCTGCATGGTGTTGGGCCAGGGGCACGCAGCGTTGTTGGCAAGCTTGGTGGCCTCCTTGCTCGGCCTGCGGCCCAGGCCATTTTTTCAATAAAAAACCCAGCCGATTGCAAGGTGGGCAAAATTATGGAAATCGCATCCAAAGCATTTGCAAAGAGGCAGCGGCAAAGAACGTTATACAACGTGCTGGGTTGACATGTGAGCCTGAGGCGGCCAAGGCGTCGAGTTGTTTAAACCCCTCGGTTGTCCCGTCGTCGGGCGGCTGCCGCCGACATGTACGGGTACTGAACATCCCAGCGGCTGCCCGGTTTACAATGCGAGTCGAAAGCAATCTTGCCAAATCCCATTTTTCGAAAAAATACCAGAGCATCATGAAAATGCGCGTAATCATCCCGATCATCGGCATGTGGCTGGCCTGCATGGCCGCATTGCCTGCCCAGGCTCAGAGTGAACCCGACAGCACGGGCCTGCCTGGCGACCACTTCAGCCTCCAGGGCGCACTCGAACTGTTCAAACGCGCCCAGTCCCCCGAAGAATTCGAAAAACTGCTCAACCTCGAAGAGAGCAGCGTGAACAACCTCGACCTAAACGAAGACGGTGAAATCGACTACATCCGCGTCATCGACCACGCCGAAGGCAATGCGCACGCCATCGTCCTTCAGGCTGTGCTCGGCAAAGACGAGTTCCAGGACGTTGCCGTCATCGAGATCGAAAAGACGGGCGAACAGGAAGCCATCGCCCAAATCATCGGCGATGAGGCCCTATACGGTGAGATGGTCATCGTGGAACCAGTTGAGGAGGTGCCCTCCCGCGAGGGTAAGGGCGGTCCCAGCGTCGATTTCGAGCACGTGGTAGTCAACGTTTGGTTCTGGCCTTGTGTGCGCTTCATTTACAGCCCTGCCTACGTGGTTTGGGTCTCGCCCTGGCATTGGGGCTACTGGCCCGGCTGGTGGCGCCCCTGGCACCCGCGCCCATGGCACGTGTTCATCGTACATGTGCGTCCCTGGCACAGACACTATCACGTGGTGCACGTCCATCGAGTCGTCAAGGCCCATCACGTCTATGCCCCTCGCCGGGTGTATTCGCCCCGTGTGCAAACCCGCACCACCACCATCGTCAAGCACCAGGGCCCTCGCGGCAAGACCAAGGTGAGTCGGACCACTACCCGCACCACACTCGAGTCGCCTCGGGGCAGAGCCGGCGTAGAAACTCGTGAAAAAACACAGGTCAAAACCCCGCGGGGCACGACCATCACCAAAGAGAAAACCACGCGGCAGAGGACTTCGCCCCGCAGCCAGGGGCGCGGCAATGCACCCAAAGAAAAAGTCACCGCTCCCCGCAAACGGGGGGGCGGTGGTGAATGAGTAAAACTCCTTCCATCCTCCCATACAATCGGGCCTGGCCGAGCGGCCAAGCCCTTTTTTTTTATCGTTGGAAAAGAGCTGTACAGAGGGTCGTGTAGCCAACCTGGCTGTAGGCGGCTCGGGTCCGAGCGCCATTTTGCCCAGGACTCTTTGCTCGAATTTTGAGGAACCGAGGAACTGAGCGGGTCGCCCGTCACGCCCCTCACGCCCGTCACGTTCGTCACGCCCGTCACGTTTGTCACGTCCGTCACGTTTGTCACGTCCGTCACGTCCGTCACGTCCGTCACGTTTGTCACGTCCGTCACGTTTGTCACGTCCGTCACGTTCGTCACGCCCGTCACGTCCGTCACGCTCGTCACGCCCGTCACAGTGCACTCAGCTACTGAAAACAACGACAGGCTTTTTCCTATTTACCTCAACCTCCTCAATTGTTCAGCGCACCTTGGGCGACCCAGGCCGCGATGAGGTCCTGTTCACACTGGGAAAGGGGCTGCCGGTTGAAGGGCATGGGCACGAATCCCGGTTGATGGGTCACGGCGCCCACCAGTCGCCCCTGGTCCACTTTGGCTTTTACATCCTGGTAGGTTTCCAGTTTGAAGCCGCCCGTGGGTGAGGAGCCGTTGTGGCAACCAGAGAAGCAGTTGCTTTTGATGATGGGCATTACGTCGGCCGAAAAACTCACGGCCGAGGTGTCACATACCTCGGGGCCTTCCTCCTTTTTACAGCCAGCCCACAGCAATGGCAGTAGAGCACAAACGAGGCAAAAACGGGTCTTCATGGTCGAGATGATTTGTAACCAGCCAGCGCTGCGCTGGCCAATGGGTCATTCAGTTCGATGCTTTCAATACAGAGTCCACTGCAGAAAGTCTTTTTCTATTGGTGTTGGCGTAAGTTTCGTTGATTGAGTGACCTGCCTGTCCGGCAGACAGGAGTTGATTTGACACTATAGCCTTGGTTTTGAGGTGCTCGCATTTTACTCCTGACAGCACTCGAAGTGCTGTCAGGAGTGAGATTTCTAACTTTTCGCACTACAGTGCCTTTTTGCAGGGCGCTCAAAAACTCAGTTTTTCAACACAGGCAATACATGCATGCCGCCACGTTGGTCGGCGAGGCGCAGCCAGTAGATGCCAGCGGGCAGGCCAGCCAGGCCATCGACAGCCAGGCGATGGGTGCCGGCCGGGAGGGTGAAGTGCCGGCTGAGGAGTACGGGGCCCTGGCTGCTGAGGGGAATGAGCTCGGCCGACAGGGCAAGGGCTTGTGCAGCATGCAGCTCCACGTGCAAGACGTCACTGGCTGGGTTGGGCCAGGTCTTCACGGTGCGCAGTCCAGCGATTTCGCGTACGGCGGAGGGGAACATGATGTCGGTGAAGTTGGTGTTGTGGTTCCAGACAAGGTGGACGTCGCCGTTGGTCGAGACGATTTCCTCGCGCCAGGCGTGGTCGGTGGGTGGGGCGTCGTAATGGCCGTTTTTGTTGAGGTCGGCATAGAAGTCCACGAAATAGTCGTCCTGGTATTCCAGCCCGGGCACGCAAATGAAGAAATGAGGCACGAGGATTTCCTCCCAGGTGAAGCGTCCCTCTTCCTCCATGTCGCCGGTGGAGAGCAGCCGCAGTTCGAATTTTTGCCCCAGGTGGGGGTTCATACCGAGGGCTTCGAGGGTGAAGAGGTATTTCCATTCGATGTCGTGGAAGTTGGTGTTGTGGCTGAAGTTGAGCGAGTGGTCGGCTGCACCGGCCACGAAGGACTCCGACCAGGCGTGGTCGGTGGGAGGTTCGTCATAGAGGCCGTTCTGGTTGAGGTCGGCGTAAAAATCCACTTCGTACTCCACGCCGGGCCTGAGGCCAGGAATTTCGACTACGAAGTCGGGCCGGATGATGGTGCGGCGGTGGCGGCCGATTTCCTTTCCGGCGTTTTTTTCCAGGACCCGCAGCTCGAGCATTTGGCCGACGTGGGGGGTCATGCCCGAGAAGTGGACGGAGAGCATGCCCGAGGGGCCGATGTCGGTGAAGGGTGGGGCGTGGGTGAAATTGACGTCGATGTCACCCGTTGCGTCATCAACTTGCAAGCGCCAGGCGTGGTCGGCGGGTGGGGCGTCGTAGTGGCCATTCTGGTTGAGGTCGGCGTAGAAGTCGAGCCAGTAGCTGCGACCAGGGATGACGAAGGGCAGCACCACGGTGAAATCGGCCTGCGGAATGGCGTCGATGACCACGCGGCCCACCTCCTTGCCAGTTTGGTTGATGTCGCGCACGCGTACCTCGAAGCGCTGACCCACGTGGGGGCTCATGTCGGAAAGGTGCAGGTAGATGGCGTGGCGCCAATCGACGTCGGTGAATGGGGGAGCGTGGTTGAAGGTGAGGGTATTGGTACCAGATGCCAGGTCGTCGGCATCGAGGCGCCAGGCGTGGTCGGCGGGTGGGGCGTCGTAGTGGCCATTCTGGTTGAGGTCGGCGTAGAAGTCGAGCCAGTAGCTGGCTCCGATTTCACCTTCGAGGGTGATGGAGAAATTGGCGGCGGGAATGGCGTCCACGCGGACGCGGTCCACTTCGCGCAAGTTTTGCTTGTCGATGAGGCGAGCTTCGAATAGTTGACCCACGTGGGGCGTCATGCCGACAAGGTCCACCTGGACGGTTTGGGCACTGAGCTCGGTAAGGCCGGCGCCAATCGAACAAACGCACAGGCATGTCAGGAGTAATCGTTTTGGGTTCATAGCAGAAAATTTTGGTGAGTGAATGAATATGTTACTGTGAAGGCTTGCGTGGCAGCATGCGAATCAGCGGTTGGAGATTGCGGAGTTTGGAGGCGACCAGCCCAGTTGCAGGGCCAGACCGGCGCTGTACAATTTCACCTTTCCATGGCCTATTCCGGCAAGGGGCAGTTGTGCGTATGGCACGATGCCGAGGCTGAGGTGTCGTCGCAGGGGGATCTGGAAGCCCGCAGACAGCACGGCGGCCGAGAGCAAATAGTCGTCTGCCTTGTCAGTTTTCCATTTCCGTATCAGGTCGGGGTCGGGCTGGTCATACATATAGTAGTAGCGCTGTTTTACCATGATGAAGGACACCAGCCCGGCAGCGAGCTGCAAACGGCTGCCACCGTCGAGGGGGTGGTAGTAGTGTAGTTCCAGGGGTATTTCCAGCATGGCGCAATGGCCAAAGGTGCGCACTGGGGCGATCTTTCTGGTCCAGAAGCCTTTGGGGGGTGTGTATTCGCCGGCATCAGCCACGTAGTTGAAGCGCACGTAATGGGCACCGAGGGAGATGCCATACCGGTCGGCATAGCGACGCTCGATGCCAATGCCGATGCGGTAGTTGCTCCTGTCGTAGTCGTTGCGGCCAATGGATATGAGTTCGCCGCCGCCCAGGAGGCTCAATGTCCACGGCCCCGCATCGAGCACAGGCTGCTCGTCGATGGACGAGTCGGCTGGCGGGCTGGAGGCAATGTCTGGCAGCACCAATCCGAGTTCTGGTGGTTGTTGGCAACAGATCAAGGGTGTCAAAGACCACAGGGGCAGGGCAGGTGGGGCATGAAGCGCCCTTTCAGTGGCAATGGTGGAGCTGTCGGAGGCAGGCATGGTAACGGCTTCAAGAACGGCAGGAGCCTCTTCCGGTACAGGTGCACCGGCTCGTTCTGCAGCGACCGGATTAATGCCGGAGCCCCTTGCGCTGGTCGAGGTCCTGCCATTGGAATGCACTTCTTTCGAAACATGGTCGGTTGGTTTGTCGGCGGGTTCGTCGGCCGATGTGGGGGGGCTAAAAGGCGATGCGGGTTCTTCGTGGGGTCGGCTTTCGGGGCGGGAAGCGGTTGGTGGTTCTTTGGAGTGGGTGGCAGGCTGGGCGGGCCAGGTCTCGGCACCTTGATCCGCTATCTTGCCGGGCCACAGCAACCACAGCAAAGCCAGCAGCAGGAAGGCTCCCAGCCCAAAGCGGAACCACCACAGCAAGCGCCTACGCCGCCGGCGCCTGTCGAGCATGGCTTCCATCTGCCGCCAGGCGTCAGGGTCGTAGGGGAACTGCTCTTCACTGGCTGCTCGCCGGAAGAGCTCCTCGAAATCTTTGTCGCTCAGTTCAGGCATATCGTGTGTCGAGCTTTTGGCGTATCATTCCCCGCAGTCGAGCCTTGGCTCGGGTCAGGTTGCTTTTCGATGTGCTCACGCTGATGCCCAGCTGTCGGGCGATTTCTTCGTGGCTGTAGCCGTCGATGACGTAGAGGTTGAACACGGTTCGGTACGCCACCGACAGCGATTGCACCAGCTCGAGCAGTTCTTTGTAACCGATGCAACTCAGGATGGATTCCTGGTCGCTGGTATCTCTTGCTTCTTCCATGGCCACTTCCTGTTTGAACTTCTGTTGACGTCTGACGTGATTGATGGCGGTATTGACTACGATGGTGCGGAACCAGCTTTTGAACTCACCGCGCTCAGGGTCGAAGCGGTCGAGGTTGTCGAAGACTTTCAGAAAAGCCTCGTTGAGCATGCCCACGGCCTCTTGTTGATCGGTGGCATACCGGTAGCAAATGCTCATCCCGTAGGAATAGAACATGCGATACAAGGCGTGCTGGCTATTGCGGTCTTCGCGCAGGCAACCCTGTAGGATGTGCTTGAATTTACTTCCGAGAGGTGGTTCCATCGATTTTGCCGTGGTGTCACAGCATAGTACACCCACTGCTGTGAAAAGGCTGCTCGTGTTTGCAAGTGGAGGAAAAAAAACGGGGTGCAGGGTTCGTAGGAGAGGATCTCGTTGGACCGACGTAGCCAAGACCGACAGACAGGATTAGTCACGTGACGGGCGTGACGAACGTGACGAACGTGACGGGCGTGACGAACGTGACGGGCGTGACGAACGTGACAAACGTGACAAACGTGACGGGCGTGACAAACGTGACGAGCGTGACGAGCGTGGCAGACGAGACGGGCGTGAGGGGCGACCCGCTCAGTTCTTCAATTCCTGAGCGCATTGCAAAAAGTGCACTGTAGTGCGAAAAGTTAGAAATCTCACTCCAGGCTGTCTCAAAAGACCCTTAAATCCATCAAAAAATAAAGGGATGTGAGTATCTTTCGCGAATGAAAAAACATGCGAAGCACAAGCGCCACAATGTGGTGACTTTTAAGCCTTACGAACAGAACCAAGCCTGGCTTTTACCG
>FWPU01012265.1_pt1 | contig 11480 bp, 12 predicted proteins | sample 2228361 | NCBI WGS metagenome assembly FWPU01 (sample SAMEA103939777, study PRJEB20133) | metagenome | reverse complement strand
GTTAGTATCAGTGTAAGTGAAAATATAAATGGCATATGTAACACATACAGATATAGTTTTAATAAAAGGCTATGATGGATTTGGAGCTATAGACGTATTGATAACCCCACTGTCAACTGACAGCTGTCTTCAAGAAGCAGGACCCCTTATAAGCTGGTATCCAGATACATTTACGCTTGCTGATTGCGTAATATGTGATTATAGCTGTGGATATTCAATTAAGCACGCAACTTATACCATAAAAGATACTTTAAGAGTATTAGAGACAAAAGGTATAATAGCTGGACTTACAGATACATTGCTAGCTCAAGAAGGTGAAACTAAATGGAACGCTACATCTTTTATTGATGAACTTCAAGTTTCAGATTTACCATATCCGTATCAATGTATTAGAAATGTGTTATTTATTTATGATGTTGGGTTCGCTGGTAATATTCCGACTAACAAGTTAGTTACAGAAGGAGACCCCTCTGCAGTTGATGTTATAATAGTAGCAGACGATACAGGACTAAAGGGAATAGTATCTCAAGTATATTTGCAATCACAGCTATTGGCTTATCTGAACCCAAACAGGACTAGTGGGGGATTAGCAATAAATTTATATCCCACATGGTTCAGATAAAACTCAACTTAAATAACCAAAAAAATAATCATAATAGTTATTTTTCATAATCAATTATTTAGAAAATAAATTTATTTTGCATTGAACCTAAAATCGCGCAAATTCAATTTTCAAAGAACTTTATATTTTCCATCCAAGCATCTACTATTTTTTATCTTAACAAAAAAATAGCTTAAATGCAATTTATAAAATATTCGATAGCATTTCCTTCTCTATTCCTATTATCTCTTTTTCATAATTCCATTTATTTTCAAACTTGTAAACATATATTGAATCCTCATCCTTTTTTATTATGCCTTCTATCTCTCTTTTACATTGCATAAATTTACCTTCTGAAATTTCTCCTTCAAAGACAGAATTCTGTACCCAATTTAAATATTTCTTCAAAACCTTCCTTACTTTGTTAACCCTTTCCTCATTTATATCATAAGTCAAAATATAATAAGGCATACTTACCACCACGCTTTAAATGGTTTATATAATTTATCCCTTAAAAAATGCTTTATTAATTTATAACATTCTAACTTTATTAATTGCTTATAAGATACATTTCTCTTTAAGCTCCTATGCTTTATCGTCGTCTGAAGCTTTTGATCATATTCCTTTAAAAATAACTTCCTTCCATTTTCATTTAAATAACAATAATTTATGTCTTCATCAAAATCATCTTTCCTTATCATATTATTATTTACTAACTTAAAAATTATAGTGTCTACTATAATTGGCTTAAATACTTCAGCTATATCAAGACATAATGAATATCTTTTCTCCGACGGTTGATGTAAATAGCTTATGGTAGGATTTAATTGAACTTGATATATCTGTGATAATACAGTTGAATATAATAATGAATTACCAAAAGATATCATTGCATTCACGGGATTTTTAGGTGGTCTCTTTTCCCTCTTCTCTATATAAAAGTCTCCCTTCAATATATAATTAAAACTTTGATAATATAAATCCCTAACCCTTCCCTCACAACCCATTATCTCAAATACATCATTACATCCTAACAATATTTCATATTCCTTTGTAATTCTTTTTATAGATTCTTCCATTTCTCTATAATGCCTCAAATTCCTTATAATATGAAATATTGCTCCTTCAACAAAAGACTTTGCTAAATAAATACGTTTCTCTTTTTCTAAATAATGAATTACTTGCTTTACTGTTAAATCACCTGACACATTTCTATCCCTCGGCATAAAAGAACCTGAATAAAATCCATAATAATTATATATGTGTAAAGGTATTGACTGTTGTGATAAAAAATTTAAAGCTTTAGTATTTATGTCTATCTCCCCAAATAAATGTAATCCTTCTATATTTTCTACTGGTATCGCTTTCTTCTCTCCATTCTCTTTCTCAAAATAAATGGTATTCTCTTTTCTTTTAATTCTTCCATTTGAAAATATATAAAACTCTTTCATTGATCAATAAAACAAAATAAAAAATAAGCACATTTCTTACAATAAGGCTTTTTTAACGCTTCTGGTGGCTTATCCATTCTTAAAATTTCATTTGCCTTAAATAGCGCTTTCTCAACTTCTTTCTCTTTTTCTTCAGTCAAATCTATTTCTTCTCTCTTCCTTAACTTCGGATAATTTATTATGCCCTTTTTTTCTATCCCTAACCTTTTTAAATAATATAAGTAGTATAAAATTTGAATTTTATCTGCTTCAGATAATTTATTTGAATGCTTTACTTCTACAATATAATCAGAACCAATTATATCTATTGAAATTAAATTATCAATTAAAATATCTTTCCTCTTTTCTCGTGGATAACTATATTTTGAAGTCAATTTTCCCATTAATACTCTATCAGATTCTTTTTCCATTTGAATTCCTCTATCAAAAAGCCAGAGCTTTCTTGCACATACATAAAGATAGTTAATTTTAATACCATTAATCTTAAGTGCTTCAAATTCTAAAATATTTAATCCCATTTTATATAATGAACAAAATCTTTGAGGCAAAACATTAATTCATTTCATCAATTATTCTTAAATATAACTTATTGCATATACCGTTTGATTTGCCTTATCATAATATAACTACTAACTCTTTATTAATCCCTGCTCTTTATCATATTCATTATGCAACATATAAATATCATTTAGCCATCGTTTCAACTTTTCTAATTTCTTTATCTCACTCTCATTTTTAAATGCAATTTTATAAATAAGATTAGAAGCATTTTCTAAATTTATTGCATTACCTACTATGTATCTCCTAATATCTATATTCACAACATATTTAGAAAGAACTATTGCTTTAAAACGAGTGTAATTAAATTCTTTATTATCACTATTTAAAAATTCTTCACAAGAATGTATAAATTCTCCATTATCAATATAATTCGTTGGTATCGCAGGAACATTGTATATTTCTCTAAAAAGTTCCAAAGCTTCTTGCTTCCTCTCTGACATATATCCAGCATCAAGCACTTCAAGAGTATCATAAAAAGTTCTAAAGTATGATATATCTTTTACAAAATCATAGAGTTGTACCACAAGCTCATTTTTCTGCTTTTCTGAAATAAGAAATGGTTGACTTAAACAATGTATTTCAGCATTTTTATTTTTATTTGCCTTTGATCTTTTTTTTATATCATCATTTACATTAAATAATTTATCAAAAATTTCTTTTAATTTACCTTTCTTTTCTTTACTTTTAATTTCTTCTACATATTTTTTATAATCCTTTTTAATATCTTTAAAATTCTTTCCTGCTTTCTCAAGTAACAATATGAGAGATAAAAGCAAAATATCGAAATCATAAACATAATTGCTACCCGACTCTAAAGCAGTATTATCTTTATTATAATTACAAAAAATTATGATATTTGGTTCGCCCTTATATTTATATTCTTTATTTCTTTCAGCTTTAACTCTTCTTAAAACTCTTCCCATTCTTTGGACAAGAGAGTCAATAGGAGCTATTTCTGTATAAAGCATATCTGCATCTATATCTAACGAAGCTTCTACAACCTGTGTTGCAATTAAAATTTTCGCATCTTTTTCTTCATCAGGCTTGGGATTTCCAAACTTACCTGTTTTATTCTTTTCTCCAACTATCTCTAATTCAATTGAATTTCTTTCATCAATTGTAAATTTTGAATGTAATAGCTTAATATAAATATCGCTCTTACTGATATTTCTACATCTGCTTTTTAATTCTTTATATATATATTGGGATTTTTCAACTGTATTTAATACAATCAAAATCCTTTTACCTTGTCTTGCTTTATCTAATATTTCACCTAAAACACTCTCATCTTCTAAATCTCCACTTCTTAATTCAATCTTATGCTTTTCTATATTCTCTACACCTTCATACTTATCTATTTCTGTGAAATTACCTCCACCAACCCTCCTTTCTATTTCATTCCTTACAAAAGATGGTAAAGTAGCAGTCATCAAAAGAAATTTTCCACCCAGTTTTACAACATCTTCAATAAACTTCACAATTATTGCAGCAGCTCTTGGATCATATGCTTGAACTTCATCTATGACCAATTTTGAATAGGCAAGAGTTGAATAAATTTTTTCATATCCTGGATATTTTAATGCAGCTGGAAATATTTGGTCTCCAGTTGAAACTATTACAGGTAAAGATAAATTTCTTGCTAAATCAAGGGTCCTAAAACTTTCATCATCTTTTCTATTCTTATCTTCTTGCTCCTTGATGTTTTTTTTATAAATATAAACATCAGCATCTGAATGAAGTAATCCCACTCGATTATCTTTTTCTCCATTTTCAAAAATTTCCTCAGATCTTTCGTATATTGAATTTACTGCAGCCCTCAATGGTAAAGTAAAAAATAATTTGCTGTTTGCACCCCATAAATATGCAAATTCAGTCTTTCCAGAACCAGTAGGTGCGATAAGAATTATATTCTTATCATTTTTACCTTTGACTTCCTCTAATTGCCAGATGTCGCTATCCTCTATATTAACGCTAACAGACCTCCTTATCTTTTCTCTAATACGAACCTCTATCGTTTGATATTTTACAACATCCTTTTCAATTAACTCATCTTCCAAACCTTCTTCTTGAATAAACGAAACAAAATGATCTAATCTTATTAATAGCCCGGCTACTATAATGAACTTATTTTTAAACTCCTCTTTCGCTAACTCAACCAATCTTTGAGGCATAAAATAGCTATAATACGGCGGTATAATATATTGGAATAAATCACCATCATTAGCTATATTTTGAGCAAGTTCTTCATTAAAATTTATATTTTGTAAATAGGTTGAAAACTCATTAGATGCCAATTCTTCTTTAATGTTATTTAACAAATCTGTCTTAAATTTTTCATTATTCAAAAGCGATTCTATAGCCCTTTTAAAATCTCTATCCCTACCAAATATTATATTATGAAAATTATCCCTCCAATGATGAAAAGCTACTGCAGATAAAATAATCTTTATATCTTCACTATTTGTAAATTGCTCCCTTAATTTATTTTCATCTATCCATAATAAAGAAAAAATACTATGAGGAATATCAGGAAATGCAATTTTAGGTGAATAATTCCAATTGCCAATATCTATTTGAAAAGAAGGAGAAACTTTACCCAAATCATGAGCAAAAATTGCATATTTTACTAAATTATCATAGCAAGCTATTTTACTATTTTTCTCTCTTAAATCTTTATATTGTTCTAATAAACCCAATGTATGCTCTTTTAAATAAATTGAACCTTTGCTTTTTGCTTTAATTCTACTCATTTGCATTTCCTCTTAAATCTGTAAAAATTATAGGTAAATTTGCTTCTTCAGAATCACAATAAAACTTCTGTCTTCTAAAACTTCCACCTTCAAATAACTTTACAGTTATATATTTATTAAAAATCCGTTGATTATATTTTATAATAATGTAATACATTGGCAGTCTAAAAATATTTCCATTTATTCTTTCAAAAAAATCTTCATAGTCCGAAAAAAGCAAGAAATCATTATTAACAAATTCTTTTGAAGGCAACCATGTAAAAAATGGGATTTTTATTGCATTACTTTCGATAAGTTCAATCATTTTTATTTCTTTAAAAACAAGCCAATCTTCAGCCCTACCAAGATGAATTATTGTTGTTCTTTTTTCAGGAGATTTTAAAAATGAAGCTATTTCTTTTAAGAAATTATCATCAGAATGATGAATATAAATTAATAGATCAACATTATGTAATACATCTGTTTTAACTGGCGTTTGTCCTCCTGGATGTTGCGGAACATTATCTATGAATCTATTTTTTAATGAATGAAATCTTTGTTCATGCGACTTCTTACTTAAATTTCTAAACCAGGTATATTCTTTAACAATATTATCATATTTCCCATAAATAGCCATCGATAATCCATCCCGCAATTGAACAAATTTTTCATCTCCCTCATCTCTTATCCCCATTAAATTACATATAAGTCCCTTTACAGTAGAATACGGTGGAATAGGATAAGTAAATCTTCTCTGGTAACTAAAAGGAACTCTATAATGTGCATCAGGTTGATAAATTTTTACTTTTAAAACATTTTTAACTTTCATAAATTTGAAAATTCCTCAATAATAAATTTTTTTATTTCATCCCAATTTGCCTTTTTTATTAATGAAAATTCTGGTTCCTTTTCTGCATCTTCAAAATATGTCATTACCTTTCTTATTATTAATTCATTATAATTTCCAAACTTTCTTTTATATAATTTAATAACATCATAGGAATTAATCTTTAAATATTTCATAATAAAATAAACATCTACAAAATCTTTTCTACTTCCTCTTAAAATAATAGCATTTATTTTCATACAAAGAATATCCTCAATGCTTGCTAAATATATTGAATCAAATTTTCTCAAATCTTTAATCATAATATAGGGAAAAAAGATGAAAGAAATATTTATCCCCAAAATTTTTGCATAAATAGTATCTTTAGATATAAGCTTTAATTCTTCAGGTTGAAAGTAGCTTTTGAAATGCCTAAAATCTACTTTTTGTTTTGTAAAAAAGCCTAAATCCAATGATTTTCTATGTCCTAAATAATAATAAAGTGCAGTTCCATCAGCAAGATAAAAATTTCCTTCATTTATCATAACTTTCATTCTTTCTATTGCTTTTTTGTGATTATTTAATAAATTTTTTTTCACAATAACATTTCCAGAAGTTATAGCTAATCTTAGAAAGAAGCCTTTCACCATAATTTTTTAAAAAATCTTTAAGAACATCATCTCCAATTTCTTTTCTAAATAGTTTTAATTGTTCTTCATCTCCTATCTCTAAAACTCTTGCAATTACATAAGGAGAGCTTAAATTTTTTAAAACAGAATCCCAATTATAGTCCCAGAATAAATTTTGCAGTCTTTTTATCTCTTTATTTATTTTTTTTCTTTTCATCCTGCTTGATCCCTATTTTTTGCAAGAAAGTATCCCATTCTTTGAATATCTTCTCCTCAACGATATTTTTAACTAAATTTTGTGGATTATAAACATAAACAATTTTATTTTTATATTCATCTTCAATTATGTATTCATTCTCAAAAATTGAATTTTCGAAATTATCCAATTCAACAAAATAGTGAAATAAAGGTACAGGAACTTTAAGTCCAGCTACAATTAAAAATTTAGGAACTATACCATAGCTTTCACCACTTGAATGATAAATCAAACCATTCTTTAAAACTGTAATAATTTGTCTTAATCTATTTTCCTTAAGCTCATCTGATACTTTAAATATTGCTTTTTCTTTGTCTGCTTCTTTTTTGATCTCAATTTCTCCATGATTTTTTAATTGATATTTATTACTACCATTAGTATTAACTGCTTCAATTTTATGACGAGAATCAGTTGATATAAATAATATCAAATTACTTTTTATATTATCGTAATTATGATTATTTATCCACCATTCATCATATCCAAGCTTATCCAGATCGATGGTGAAAGAAACTTTGTAAAGAGAAAGATGCTCTTCTTTATTAACTGGATTTGGAGCAGCATTTGCTCTTTTAGCCAAGTCAGGATTTGCATTAAACTGCATATCACCTTCCCATGTCTCAAGGGATACTGCTTTTGTTATACCGATGGCTGCTTTCCTTGTAATGCTTGATTGACCACCAATTGTAAACATATAACCAAAAGCATCAAGCTCAGCATAATCTAATATATTTGCTTTAGTTATATCAAACTGAACTACCTTTTGATCGCCTTGCCCTGATGTTAAACAAGGAGCTGGTTTCCAATCATTTTTATATTTTTTGAAAAGCGTTTCATATAAATAATGCCTCATTGCTACCCTTGACAAATAACTATAAGTCCTATTATTACTCCTTGTAAGTTTTTTAATTGATGGAATATTACCTCCAAGCTTCTCATCTCTATTTAATGCTGATGCTTCAAAAATCATTGTAATAGTTATAGCTTTTAAATTTTCATTCATTTTCTTCCTCCTTTCCTTTTGATATAAAACCACTTAAAAAAGCATAAATAAATGCTTTAAATAAATTTGTATCATATTGAGGTTTTAATGCATCTATCAGTTCATCTGGAATTTTTTCTTGTCTTATAACAAAATTTCTTATTAGCATATGCATGACATTATCCCTTTTACCAAGCCTCGTTTGTTCTAATATCCTTAATGCCTCTTTTTCAATTGCATCTTTTAGAGCTTTATTATTACTTGCGATTGCATAACCTGCTTTTTTTAATTTCTCAATTAGAAAGTCTGGTTCCTTTTTTCTTATTTCTTCTATTAAGCCTTTTATTTTACCTAATTTTTCCTCTAAATCTCTTTTCTTTTTACTATCACCATCTTTCTCCATTTGAATTCTATATTCTAATTCTTCTGAAACACGCTCAATTGCTGTCTGGAAATCTGACAATTTTTTTCCTCTTGCAAAAAAATGAAAAGTTTTACTCACATCATCAAGCCAGCTAAGATCATAAGAATTAATTTTCTCAAATAATTCATCAATTTTATCCATAATATCATTATAAATGCTCATATGTTCACCCCCTTATTTAAAATTTTATTTATCTTTACATATAATTCCGGAAGTATAACTGCAAGATTCTTTAAGCTATATAAATCTTTATTTTTTATTTTATTTAATAATTTGCTTTTTTCATCTTTAGTTTCAATATACCTTAAAATCATATGAGCCAAATTTAACAACATATCAAACTTGCCATCTAAGACTAGTTCTAAAACATAAGGCTCATTTGTTTGAGTAATTAAACTTGCAATATCTTTTTGTAGCAAAATAATAGAAATTTCATAAGGTAAAGAATAATAATCAATTACATTATTTTTTTTAATTACCATTTCTATATTCATTATGCTCCATGCGCCTAATGATATATAAATTCTTTGAGAAAATTCCAGTAAGCTCATGCCAAGCATTTTTCTAATACTGTATTGCTCTTTGCCTTTAAATAGCTGTTCAGTAAATTTATTTAAATACCACATTATTTTAAAAGATGGTGCATTGATAAAAATTTGATGAGTTTTTCCTTTTTCTTTATCAGAAGGAAAGAATGCTAAATGGTGATGGATAATTAAATATGAACATAAATGGCAAACTCTAAAAGATTGGTTTAAGTCCCAAAATGCATTTGGAAACTTTCCATCTGAAGGAGCTAAAATTGAGCTAAAACGCATTGTATATCTTTCAATACCTTTAAAAAATCTATCCATATATTCATTATTATCAATTAGTTCTCGCTTTTTCTTCTCTGGCAAAAACCAACCTGTCGTGCAAAATGAACATTCATTAACATTTTCCAAATATGCTAATTTTTTAACAAATTCATTAAATCCATCTTGCCAATCATGTTGGATATAATTTTTGTAATTGGCTGAATTGCCTACAATTGAAATATTTCCTCTTCTATAAAGTGCATCACAATCAATAGAAGCAAATATCTCTCTATCTATTTCAATATAGGATTTTTCACTAGCACTAATCTCCTCTTCAATTTTTTTTATATTTTTTTCATATAATATTTTCAAAAAGCCGATTACTGAAGCATTATATAGCCAATTTGATGGATAAAGCTTAATACAGTCTCTCATATTAATCCCCTTATATCATTTTATATACGCATCATATAGCTTCTACCATTCCAAAGCCCTGACCAGTTCTTAATCCAATTCCTATTTGATAAAGTAACTTTAAATCTTCTATATCTCCGTTAAGCTCAAATTTACCATCAAAACAGGTCAAAAACATTATTGGCTTCCCTGTCTTTTCCCTAAAACCTCTTAATGTATGTTTTACTACTTTCTTCTTTACATTAATTGGAATAAAATTAATTTCTTTTTTTAGTCCATAACCTCTTAAATCTTTAAATTTTCTATTATGAATAGTATTAAAATTCTCCAAAAAGCTATCAATTTTACTTTTCTGCGGAAGCAATGGTTCCTCATTTTTATCTTCAATCAATATAGGACTTCTTGTAATAAAATTAACTTTTTCTCCTCTTATCTCCCTTTCTTTCAGCATAAATATATTTTTTAATCTTAAAACACTATCTCCAATACAAAATTCCTTTAATTTAATAATACCATTGTAAAAATTTGCAAAAAAATCATAAGAATTTGTAGAAAGAAAAAAGAAAATGATTGTATCTTTCTTAAAGTATAAAACATCTTCTTCTATAATCCAATCTTTTTCTATATAGAATTTTTCTTTTCTAACTTCATATACAGGAGGATAATAAATGCTAAATGTAAAAGGCTTGGTAATTTTCGTATTATAAAAATTAGATTCAGGATACAAAGATTCTTTAAAGCTAATATTAGAATTACGCAAAGCTTCTTTTATTAATGCTATAAAACTATGTCTATGAATTATAGGTAACTTTTCAATTGAAAAATCAACTCTAACTCTCATCAAAATATAATACCATAAATAAAATCTCATTTCAATATTATTGTTCAGGAGTCTCCTCAAAAATTTTAATCATATCAATTAAAATATTGCATAAAGCTTAATTCTAGGGATATGATATAATTGGTATTTCTTAAAAAGACTGACTCTGTGTTCCCTGTCTCTCTGTGGTTAATATAAACTGCAGAGAAACAGAGAACACCGAAGATATAATCACTAATAACATAGAAGCGATTTGCGCTGCTATTTTATTTATTTTTTTACTGCTTTAATAATACAATATTGCCAGAGTTTATTCTTTAATGTGGTATATTGTAAGATAGAACCATAAATATGTATTGTTTGAATTCTTTTTCTAATTTTTAACCATTCCATAACTTTACTGATAGGATACATTATAAGACTTGGAATATAAACAATTTCAGCAGATGGCATTACATTCTTAGTAATATCAATTATTTCTATATTCTCATAACCATCTTCTATAAGATAATTATAAAATTCACTTTTTTTAACAAAACCCGGAATAGCCCAGCATTGCAACCATTTATTTAACTTCTTCACATTCTCTTCTGAATACATAGAATTTTCTATAAAGCCATCTGCTACTATTAATCTGCCACTCTTTTTTAAAACTCTTGTCAGCTCTTTTAATAAAGATTTTTTATCGGATGAATAACAAATACTTTCAATTGCCCATATTACATCAAAACTTTCATCATCGAAATCCATTTTAGCATAATTCCCTTGAATAAATTTAACATAATTTTCTACCGAATGTTTTTTAGCATTTCTATAACAAGTATCAACTTGCTTTTGACTTAATGTAATTCCAGTTACTTTACATTTGTATTCTTTAGCTAAAAATACAGCAGAACCACCAACACCACATCCTGCATCAAGAACATTATCACCTTCCTTAATATTAGCTAATTTAGCTAATAATCTATCTTCATTGATTAATGCTTCTTT
>FWPU01012264.1_pt1 | contig 11483 bp, 11 predicted proteins | sample 2228361 | NCBI WGS metagenome assembly FWPU01 (sample SAMEA103939777, study PRJEB20133) | metagenome | reverse complement strand
AAAACTAATATTTTTTTAAATCTTGCTCTTAAAAGAGCAAGAGTTTTGACCCCTCGCCCGCTCTCTACGTTATTCAGTTATTTGATAGACCTGGCGGTGTTTAGAGGGTTGTTTTTAAGTCTGGCCAAGAGGGGTAAAACTAATATAAACCTTATCTAAAAAATAAAAGCTATGGAGAAGAATATTTTAGAGTATTTTAATGAAGATAATGTAATTATTGGATTAAAGCCAAAAAATAAAAAAAATATTCTTTCCTTCATTTTGGACCACTTGATTGCCAAGAAAAAAATCGACAAAAAAGATAAACCCACGATTTTGAAGGCGCTTTTGCAACGCGAGGAAATCGGTTCTACCGCTATTGGAGGTTATATTGCTCTTCCCCACGCACGCTTAAAGTGCATCAAAGATATTATTGTATGTTTTGCCGTTTCTAAAGAAGGAATAGATTTTGGGTCTTTGGATCAGGAACCGGTCAATATAGTTAGCCTTCTTCTTTCTAACCAGGAAGAGGCAGGTTTGCATCTAAAAACACTTGCTTTTTTGGCCAGAATCTTGAAAGATAAATATTTTGTTCAGCAGTTAAAGGAGGCTAAGACCTCACAGGAGGTAGTTAGTTTGATCCAGAAACAGCAACAGATACTGCGGTGAAAAGGTTTTTTAAAATTTGGCGCTGGTTTTATCCAGGATTGCGCATCAAGCGGTGGATTGGGCTATTTTTTTTAGGATTAGTAATTATTATTTTGGCCGCTCCGCATATATCTGGCAGCGAGGAAAACTTTATCTTACGCATCAGTGGTTGGGTAGGTTTTATTACCGGCATTTTAATTCTTCTGGGGGCAATTTTTTCTTTAATTAAGAGCTTCTTTGATGTGCTTTACCCGCATCAGGAAAAGAATATTATAGATATAATTTACGAAAGGCGTCTTCTTTCGCGTGGTCCACGGATTGTGGCTATTGGTGGAGGAACCGGGCTTTCTACAATCATATCTGGTTTGAAAGAATATACCGCAAATATTTCTGCTATAGTTACTGTGGCGGATGAAGGGGGTTCTTCAGGGAGATTGCGCGAGGAATTTGGCATTCTTCCTCCGGGAGATATCCGCAACTGTTTGGTTTCTTTGGCAGAGGCGCCCCAACTAATGCGGGATTTGTTTCAGTATCGTTTCAAGGATGGCGAGGGCATAAAAGGTCACAGCTTTGGAAATCTCTTTATTACCGCGATGACCCAGGTTAGCGGTAGCTTCCGCGACGCAATAGAGGAATCCAGCAAGGTTCTTTTTATTCGCGGAAAGGTTATCCCTTCAAGTTTAGAAAACGTGCGCCTACGCGCAGAATACTCCGATGGAACAACCAAAGAAGGGGAGGATAAGATTTCTGACGAAACCAGGGCGATAAAAAAAGTTTTACTTGTTCCTGAAACGGTAAAGGCAAACCCCGAGGCTTTAGAGGCAATAAAAAGAGCAGATATAGTTATTTTAGGCCCAGGCAGTCTCTTTACCAGCATTCTTCCTAATCTTTTAATAAAGGAGATTGCTGAGGAGATTGCAAAAAAGAACATAATGAAGCTATACATCTGTAACGTAATGACCCAGCGAGGAGAAACCGATGGTTTCACCGCCGCGGATCATTTAGAGACGCTTATGGTACACAGTAAAAGAAATATTATAAATTGCTGTTTGGTAAATGGGGGTCGCCTAGAGCATAGACTTCTTTTAAAATATGCTCAGGATAAATCCTTTCCGGTAGTTTTTGACCGTGAGAGATTAAGAAAGCTTGGGGTGATAGTTTTTGAGGCAGATGTAGTCAGTCGTTCAGATTATCTCCATCACGATTCTTTAAAGACCGCCAGGGAAATTATGCACATTTATAATTATTATAAGAAGATATGGTGAAGTGTGAAGAAGAAATTACTGTGGCTAATCCGCACGGATTACATGCACGTCCGGCTGCCCTTTTTGTCCAGATTGCTAATAAATTTGATGCCAAGGTAATGATAAAGAAAGAAGAGGAAATCGTCGATGGTAAATCTATTATTGCCATCTTAAGCTTAGGGGTGAATCCAGGCACCAGGATAATCTTGATTACCGAAGGCCCAGAGGCTCTAGAGGCAATTATAGAATTAAAAAGGTTTTTAGAGAGAAAGGATGATTAAATTAAAGGGAATTGCCACCTCCGCAGGTATAGCTATTGGAAAGGCTTATTATTTAGGAAAAGAGGAGCTTACTGTTCCTAAAAGAAAGATAGCTTACAATGAGATTACGGTAGAGATTTACCGTTTAGAGGAGGCTTTGATTGAAACAAGAAAAGAACTTAGTAGCTTACAGAGAAAGGTTGCTGAAGAGTTAGGTTTTGGTCAGGCGAAGATATTCGAGGCGCATTTACTTGTCCTGGAGGATAGAATTTTAATTGAGGATGTGATAGAGCAGATAAAAAGTAAACGCCTCAATGTAGAGTTTGCCTTTATGGAGAGTATAAAAAAATATAAAGAGGCTTTTTTAAAATTAGATGATGAATACCTTCGCGAAAGGGTAATAGATATTGAGGATATCTCCCGAAGGGTGATGCGTAAACTCCTTAAAAAAGAATCAGGCCCTTTGTTTAATCCTAAGGAAAAGGTAATTATAGTAGCGCATGACCTTTCCCCTTCGCAGACCGCCACTCTTCCTAAAGAAAAGATTTTAGGGATGGTTACAGATATAGGTGGAAGGACCTCCCATACCGCTATCCTTGCGCGTGCCTTAGGGATCCCGGCGGTAGTAGGTTTAGAGGTGGCTACCCGCTATATTAAGCCAGGCCAGTCTCTTATCGTAGATGGCGCAGAGGGGGTAGTGATTATCAGTTATTCCCAAAAGGTGTTCAGGGAATATCAATTAAAACAGGCTAAATATACCAGAGAGAGAACGGCTTTTCTTCCTGGGGTATTGAAGCCGGTTACTTTAGATAAAAAAGAGGTAGTTGTTTCTGCAAATATAGAACTTCCTGAGGAATTACCTTTGGTGCATGAGTATGGAGCAGAAGGCATAGGTCTTTACCGTACGGAATATATCTTTTTGGGGAGGAAGGAACTCCCCACTGAAGAGGAGCAGTACCGTGCGTATTTAAGGGTGGCGAAAAAGGTAAAACCTTATTCTGTGATTATTCGCACTATCGATATAGGCGGAGACAAATTCCTCTCCCAACCGCAGGTGCCTAAAGAGATGAGCCCATTTTTAGGCTGGCGGGCGATTCGTTTCTGTTTAGCCAAACAGGATATTTTTATGACCCAGCTGCGGGCGATCCTGCGTGCCTCTAGTGAAGGTAATATAAAGGTAATGTTCCCGATGATTTCAGGGATAGAGGAGCTACGCGAGGCAAAAAAAATTTTAAAGGAGTGTAAACGTCAATTAAGAAGGGAAGACAAAAGGTTTGACGAAAATATTTCTATAGGCACAATGATTGAAGTGCCCTCGGCGGCTTTAACCGCAGATAGTTTAGCCAAAGAAAGCGATTTCTTTAGTATTGGCACCAACGATTTGATTCAGTATTCTTTAGCAGTCGATAGAGCAAATGAAAAGGTAGCTTACCTTTATGAGCCAGCGCATCCGGCGGTGTTAAAGTTAATTAAAGAGGTAATTGAGATAGCGCATAAAAATGGAATTTGGGTGGGTATGTGCGGAGAGATGTGCGGAGAGCCCCTTTTTGCCTTTTTATTATTAGGTTTTGGTTTGGATGAGTTTAGTATGCCTCCCCCGCGCGTACCGAGAATAAAGGAGCTTATCCGCCGGGTAAGCTTCGCGGAGGCAAAGTTATTTAGCCAAGAGATCTTCAAATTTTCTACCGCTAAAGAGATAGAGAAAAAAGCGGAGGAAGAATTAAAAAGAATTTTGCAAGAAAAGTTTAGTGAGATTGTTTTAGGCTAATGCATATCCTGATTTTAGCTGCCGGCTACGGTGTACGTCTGTATCCTTTAACGAAGGATACCCCTAAACCCCTTATGCCTATCAATGATAAACCCTTGTTGAATTTTCTTATGGAGAAGATAGAGAGCTTAAAAGAGGATTTCTCTATCGGGAAGGTAAGATTGGTTTCCAATAATAAATTCTATAAAAAATTTTTACATTGGAAAGATAAATACCACTTTAATGTAGAGGTTTTAAATGATGGTTCCAATAGCCCAGAGGATAGGCTGGGAGCGGTAAGGGATATTCAATTTGGTATTGGCAAGGATACGGAGGATTGGCTTATTTTAGGTGGAGATAATCTTTTTGAGGATTCTTTAAAGGACTTTTTAAACTTTGCTCAAAGAAGGCAGGTTATTTTAGTAGGTCTTTTTGATATTCAGGACAGACAAAAGGCAAGGCATTTTGGAGTGGTAAGGATGGATAGCGAAGCCAGAATTGTAGAGTTTAAGGAAAAACCACCACAGCCCCCCTCTAGCTTGGTAGCCTCCTGTATTTATTATTTTCCTTCCTTTTCTCTAAGTTTAATAGAGCAATTTCTTAGAGAGGATACCACTGCGGATGCGGCGGGTAAATATATCAGCTGGTTGGCAACGAAAGAAATAGTTTTAGGTTATATTTTAAAGGGAGCCTGGTTGGATATAGGCCATCATCAAACTCTAAAAGAGGCAGAAAGGATTTTTGGGAAAAAACTATGAAGGTCTCTCCAATAGAGAGATTACGCAGGCGTATCGATGCACTTGACGAAAAGATTTTAAGGCTCCTTAATCTGCGCGCAAAGGAGGTATTGCGTATTATTCAGTTGAAGGAGAAGAATAATTTAGATATTTACGCCCCCGAAAGAGAGGTAGAGGTCTTAAGGCGCCTAAAGGACTTAAACAAAAAAGGGCCACTTTCATCCGAGGACGTAGAGATTATTTTTAGAGAGATACTTTCAGTTTTTCGTTCTCTCCAGGCTAAAATAAAAGTAGCTTTTTTTGGTCCGGAGGGGACATTTACCCATTTGGCCAGCCTTAAACACTTTGGCAAAAAGGCGCAGTATCTGGCCTGCGAAAGTATTAGTGATGTATTTGAGGAGGTAGAAAAGTCTCGGGTAGATTACGGAGTAGTCCCCATAGAAAACTCTACAGAAGGAGCGGTGGCTTATACCATGGATATGTTCTTTAGCTCTCCCTTAAAGATATGCGCTGAGATAACCTTAAGTATTTCCCATGCCCTTTTAGGTCATTTTAAAGAAAAGATAAAGAGGATTTATTCACATCCTCAGGTGTTTGCTCAGTGTAGAAAATGGTTGGCGCAGAACTATCCTCATTGTGAACTTGTTCCGGTTTCCTCTACTGCTAGGGCCGCCAGGAAGGCCGTTAGTGATAAAGGAGCAGCCTGTATTGGGAGTAAATTTTTAGCTACCCTTTATCCCTTAAAGATACTGGCTGGCAATATTGAGGACTTTTCGGAAAATTATACCCGCTTTTTAGTAATTGCTAAGAACGATAGTCTACCTTCAGGAAGGGATAAAACCTCTATTCTTTTTTCCGTCCAGGATAGGGTGGGGGTACTTCATGATGCACTGGCTTCTTTTAAGAAACACAATATCAATTTAACCAAGATCGAGTCTCGGCCATCCAAGAGAAAACCGTGGGAATATTATTTCTTTGTAGACTTTGAAGGGCATCGCAGCCTTCCGCAAGTGATTAAGGCTTTAGAGGGGTTGGCAACTAATTGTATCTTCGTCAAAATCTTAGGTTCCTATCCCAGAGAAGGTTGAATCCGAAATTAGGAATTCGAAAAACCCCCTTGGGGCATAAACACTATCTACGACTTGCTAATTTATACGAATATGCAAATAAAGAAAAATTCGTAGAGGAGGGATAGTTTTGTAATTCGTTGATAAAAAATTTAAACATTGTTTCGCTTGCCGGTATAGAGGATTTATCCTTTAAGCCTCTTTAGTTTAACCTTATAACGAGGGGCTAATTATTGTTTGGGGTTTTAATTAATAGTTTTTTATTTTATGCTAAAAATAAGAAAGGAATTAGAAAGTATTCCTGAATATAAACCGGGCAGGCCCATTGAGGAGGTAAAGAGGTCTTTGGGGCTAAAAGTTGTTTATAAGCTTGCCTCCAATGAGTGTTGTTTTTCTCCCCTTTATCTGCGCAAGGTAATCCTTAAAGAATTAGAGAATATTAACCGTTATCCCGAGGCGAACAGTTTCTATTTGAGGTCTTTGCTTTCTCAACTCCTGAGAGTTTCGCCTGAACAGATTGTTTTTGGAAACGGCTCAGATGAGATCATTACCTTTACCCTGCGTGCCTTTATAGATAAAGACGATGAGGTAATTGTGGCTTACCCTACCTTTCTTATTTATGAGATGCAGGCGCGCATCCAGAGGGCAAAGGTAATCCGCGTCCCCCTAAAGAACTTTCATTACGATTTAGAGGCGATAAGGGATGCGCTTACCTCTAAAACCAAAATTATTTTTATTGCCAACCCGGATAACCCCACCGGCACATATATCAATCATTCTCAGTTAGTAGAATTTCTTAAAGATATCCCCCCGCAGGTAATAGTGTATTTAGATGAGGCTTATTATGAGTTTGCTCCTAAAGACTTTCCAAAAAGTTTGGAACTGCTTAAGGGGAGGAAGAACCTTATCGTTAGCCGTACCTTTTCTAAGGCCTTTGCTTTAGCGGGGTTGCGTATCGGTTACGGGATCACTTGCATAGAGATCGCTAATCTCCTGAATAGAATCAGAGAGCCTTTTAATGTTAACCGTTTTGCGCAGGTAGCGGCCATTTCTGCTTTAAAAAATAAAAGATTTCTAAATAGGATAATAAAACATGTAGATGCAGAAAAAGACTACCTTTATAAAGAATTAAAGGCTTTGGGTATTGACTTTATTGAGAGCGCCACCAATTTTGTCCTTATAGATTTTAAAAAAGAATGTTCCTTTTTATGCGATTATCTCTTAAGGAAGGGGATAATCGTCCGAGCGATGGAGGATTGGGGATTAAAGGATTTTGTTCGGGTTACTATTGGGACAAGAAGGGAGAATCGTCTCTTCATAAAGTATCTAAAAGATTATTTTAAAAAAGAGGAGGTTCAATGATTATCGTTTTTAAGAAGGATGCTACTCAGGAGGATATAAACAGGGTAATTGAGCGTATAGAGAATTTAGGGCTAAAGGCAATGGTTTCAAAAGGAATAGAGCGCACTATCGTGGGGGTAATTGGGCCAGAGGATGTTATTCGCCTGCACCCCCTAGAGGCTTTTTCTGGGGTAGAAAAGGTAATGCAGGTTTTGGCTCCTTATAAATTGGTTTCCAGGGAGTTTAAACCGGAGGGTAGTATAATAAAAATTAAGGAGGGAATAGAAATAGGTGCAAAAAAGATACTGGTGATCGCCGGCCCCTGTTCTATAGAATCAAGAGAACAACTGCGTCAGATCGCCTCTAAAATAAAAGAGACAGGAGCAGTAATTTTAAGAGGCGGCGCCTTTAAGCCGCGCACCTCTCCTTATACCTTTCAGGGGTTAGGGGAAGAGGGGTTAAAGATTCTAAAAGAGGTAGCGGAGGAATTTAATATCCCCACTGCTACTGAAGTAATGGATACCCGCGATGTAGAGTTGATAGTGCGTTATACGGATATTTTACAGATAGGGGCACGCAATATGCAGAACTTCAGTTTATTGCGGGAAGTAGGACAAACCCGGAAACCTGTAATTTTAAAACGGGGAATGAGTTCAACCATTAAAGAGTTATTGATGAGCGCGGAATACATCCTTTCTGAGGGTAATTTCAATGTTATCCTGTGTGAGAGAGGGATAAGAACCTTTGAGGATTTTACCCGCAATACCTTAGATATCAGTGCGGTATGTGCGGTAAAACAGCTTTCACATTTACCTGTTATTGTGGACCCTTCGCATGCTGCCGGGAAATGGAACCTGGTAGCCCCTTTAAGCAAAGCAGCAATTGTGGCGGGGGCAGATGGTTTATTGATTGAGGTCCATCCCAAGCCCGAAGAGGCTTTAAGTGATGGGCCACAACAGTTACGACCGGAGAATTTTTCTATTTTAATGAAAGAGCTAAAGTCTTTGGCACAAATTATAGGCAGAGAATTATAAATTTATTTTTATGCGCGATATAAACTCTTTAAAAAAAGTGGCTATCCTGGGTGTGGGCTTGATGGGTGGATCTTTTGCCTTGGGTCTTAAAAAGAGATTTCCCTTTTTGGAGCTCTACGGTTATAGCCGCAGTCGAGCCTCTTACCTTAAACTTAAGCGCTTAAGGATTGTGGATAAAATAAGCATGGAGTTAGAAGAGGTAGTAAAAGAGGCGGATCTGGTGGTGCTTTCCCTTCCCATTTATGTAATCATTGAGTATCTTAAGAAGATAAGCCCTTATTTAAAAGAGGGGGCGATTGTTTTAGATTTAGGAAGTACAAAGTCCTTGATTGAGAAGGCAGCATTTAGATATCTTCCTAAAGGGGTAACCTTTATAGGCTGTCATCCCCTTTGTGGGGGTGAGAGGTCCGGAGCAGAGTTTAGCTCTAGTTCTCTTTACGAAGGAGCCATATGTATTATTACCACCCTTTCCCGTAAAGGAGAGGTTTTGTTGGTAAAAAAACTCTGGCAGGCTTTGGGCGCAAAGGTAAAATTTCTTTCTCCTCGCGAACATGATAGGTTCCTCTCTTTAAGTTCACATCTGGCCCACCTTATTTCCTTTTCCCTGGTAAATTCCCTTTCTCCCTTTCCTCCCTTTTGTCCTCCCAGTTTAAGGGATATGACACGTGTAGCTAGTTCTTCGGCAAACCTCTGGACGGACATTTTTCTTTCTAATCGTAAAAATATTTTAAAGGATTTGAGGCGTTTCCTTAAGGCGTTGGAGGGAATTAAAACATATCTAGAAAAAAGAGACAGAGAAAAGCTCTTAAGAGAAATCGCAAAGGCAAACTATCGTTGTCGCTTTTTACAATGATTGTCGCCATAGACGGTCCCGCAGGTTCGGGTAAAACTACTTTAGCAAAACTTTTAGCCCAGAGGCTTAATATTTCTTATCTGGATACCGGAGCTACCTATCGGGCTTTAACCTTAAAGGCTTTACGCCAAAATCTTCCCTTAGATAATGCCTCTATGTTGGCGGATTTAGCTAGAAACTTAAATTTAAAGATAGAAAGGGATAGAATTTATCTGGATGGCCAAGACGTAAGCAAAGAGCTTCGTCAACCTATAATTGATAAAAATATTTCTTTAGTAGTTTCTCATCCCCCGGTAAGGCAGGTAATGGTCGCATTACAGCGCCAGATTGCTCAAAAGCGGGATTTTGTGGTAGAGGGTAGAGATATCACCACCGTAGTCTTTCCCAAGGCAGAATTTAAATTTTATTTAGATGCGGATTTTGAGGTGCGTCTTAAGAGAAGAGCAAAAGAATTTTTAGAAAAGAATATCAAAATAGATTTGGAGGAGTTAAGGCAGGATTTATCCAGAAGGGATTTAGCGGATAAAACTAGAAAGACAGGACCCCTTCAAAGAGCGCCGGAGGCTATATATATTGATACCACCAACTTAAATATTGAAGAGATGTTAAGAGAAGTGCTTAGTTATATAAAGGGAAAGAATGGTTAATGCTAAAGAAGATATCAGAAACTTTTGTATCATTGCCCATATTGACCACGGGAAATCTACCCTTGCGGATAGATTTTTAGAGTTGGGGGGAGCACTGGGGACAGGAAAATTTTCGGAGCAGGTTTTGGATATGATGGAGTTAGAGCGGGAAAGGGGTATTACCATTAAGGCAAAGGCAGTAAGATTAAGTTTCCAGTATAATGCTCAGGGGTATATCCTTAATCTTATTGATACCCCTGGTCATGTAGATTTTACGTATGAGGTATCTAAATCCTTGAAGGCTTGCGAGGGGGCAATTCTTCTGGTAGATGCTACTCAAGGAATAGAAGCCCAGACCATGGCTAACTTTTATTTAGCCTTAGAGGAGGACTTAAAGATTATTCCCGTAATTAATAAGATTGATTTGCCCACTGCGAATATAGAGCGTACCCTCCAACAGCTTGAGGAGGCTTTTGGTTTTAGGCCCGAAGAGGTCTCTTTAGTTTCAGCAAAAGAGGGAAGGGGTGTAAAAGAGGTTATAGAAAGGATAATTAAAGAGATCCCGCCACCTTCCGGCAATATCGATGATCCTTTAAAGGCAATCCTTTTTGATTCTACCTTTGACCCCTATAAAGGCGTAATCCTTTTTGTGCGCCTCTTTTCAGGAAAGATCCTTTGTGAAGAAAATATCCTTTTAATGCATCAGAATAAAACCTATAAGGTGGAAGAGGTGGGGGTATTTACTCCCCAGAGGAAGAAAAAAGATTTCTTAATTGCCGGTGAGGTAGGTTATATTATCTGTAATATTAAAGACCTTCTGCAGATAGATATGGGAGATACCATCACCTCACCTTCCAGGCCTACACCTTTTCCTTTTGAGGGTTATAAAAGGATCTCCCCGATGGTATTCTGCGGGATTTTTCCTACCTCCCCAAAGGATTACCCGCTCTTAAGAGAAGCAATAGAAAAATTAAGACTTTCTGATCCTGCCTTCGTTTATGAGCCGGATAATTTAGGGACTTTGGGTTATGGTTTTAGGTGCGGCTTCTTAGGGCTTTTGCATATGGAGATAGTGCAAGAACGTTTAGAACGGGAATTTAATTTAGATTTAATCTTGACCTCACCGCATGTACTTTACAAGGTAAAAAATAAGGACAGTCAAACCTTAGATGTTGCCAGCCCTCATCAATTGCCCGATCCTTCTTTGATTGAGGAGGTTTTAGAACCATTCGTTAAGGCAACGGTAATTTGTCCTATTGAGAGTTTAGATTGCCTCTGTGAATTGGCTAAGGCAAAGCGTGGGGAGTTTATCAAGATGGAGTATTTAGGGAAGGATAGGTTAAGTATTGTCTTTGATCTGCCCATGGCTGAGGTAATTGTAGATTTCTACGATAAGGTGAAATCCTTAACTAAAGGCTATGGTTCTTTGGATTACGAATTTAGTGGTTATAAAAAAACTGAGATTGTAAAAATAGATGTGCTTTTAAATCGCAAAAGGATAGAAGCCTTTTCGCTTTTAGTGCATAAAGAAAAAATGGAAATAAAGGCAAGACTGGTGGTAGAAAAGCTAAAAGAGTTAATCCCCCGCCAGATGTTTGAAGTGAGTATCCAGGCAGCCATCGGTAGTCGGATTATTGCTTCCGAACGCCTGCCACCCCTGAAAAAAAATGTAACCGCCAAATGCTACGGTGGAGATATTACCCGTAAGCGCAAGCTTTGGGAGAGGCAGAAGGAAGGAAAGAAAAAATTAAAACAGTTGGGCAATGTCTCTGTGCCTCAGAATGCCTTTATTAAGGTTTTGGAAGTTTTATAATTCAGAGTCTTGAAAAAATTAAAAAAATATGTTATATATAATTTAGATAAACTGGATTGTGTGCAGAAAGCCACGGTCCAGTTTTCTTTTTTTAGAAGGCATTTATGTATATGGAGAACCGGCGTCGATATCCA
>FWPU01012263.1_pt1 | contig 11483 bp, 10 predicted proteins | sample 2228361 | NCBI WGS metagenome assembly FWPU01 (sample SAMEA103939777, study PRJEB20133) | metagenome | reverse complement strand
GAGATGCGAGCAGCGCAAGGAGCGAGGACGCGGTGGGTTGGTGGACCCATAAGGACGAGCGACGCAGCGATGCGACGCAGATCGGCCGCCAAGCGAAGGGAGGCCCAATAGGGACACCCCCTTAGAAGGCTGCCCCCCGGTCGCCGCTGGCGTTGGCCAACCGGATAGAAACGACGCCACGGCGCAGCAAGCAGTTGCCGCTCCGGTGCCACGCAGCGGCCGCCCTCGAGGTGGCGTGACAACCGCAGGCGCGGCGACGATCTGCCGTGGCCGATTCCTCCGCTGCGCTCCCCGGGCCTGCCGCTGCTCGGCGCGCCACGACGCATCAGCGTCGCCGCCGGAGAACGGCAAGCGCGAGCGCGAACGCGACAATGGGCGCACCGCCGACCGAAGAGCAGCCCGCCACCTGCCCTTGCGCCACGGCCCTCGGCAGGAACAAGAGCGGCTTCGCCTTCACCCGGCAGTAGCGAAGGCCGTTCACGCCGCCCTCGCACGTCGAGTCGGCGGGACAGTCGGCCTGCACCGCGCACGGGCGCGAGCACGTGGTGGGACCTCCCTGAGGCCCGGTGCAGACGCTGCCCCCGGTGCAGAACGTCTGGCCGATGGTGCAGCCCTGGCCCAGGTCTGCGGTCGGGAGCTGTCGGAAGCGGCAGACGCCCGAGAAGCACTCCATGCCGGCCTGGCACTCGGCGGCGGTGGAGCAACGACGCGTGCAGTAGAACTCGGGGTGCTGCGGGTCGCTCGCGCACAGCCGCGACTTGCACTGCAGCTCGCCGGTGCACCTCTGTCCGTCCGGCACGCAGTCGGGATCTGCGGTGCACGCCTCGAGCGAGCACGTCCCGTCGGCGCCGCAGCAGTCCGGATCCACCATCGGAGTGCACCCGCTGACGCAACGGCCGTCCTGGCCGCAGGTGGGTGCCTCCTTCTCGGCCAGCCACTGCCGCACGAACGAGGCGTACGCATCGACGCGAATGTCCGCTCCGTCGGTGCAGGCCTGGTTGGCGGTGAACGAGTGCACGCCCACGACGCGCTCGACGCCGTCGGAGAAGCGGTGGAAGGAAGGGCCGCCCGAGTCGCCGTGGCAGACGCCCTTGCCGGTTTGATCTCCCAGCGCGATGTGCGTCGAGCTGATCTGCCGGAAGGTGAGGTCCACCGTGCGCTTGACCCCCGAGCCGGTGCCGCTCTGGCCGGTGGTGCCGTAGCCGACCGCGCGCAGGGGCCGGCCGCCGAAGCTCCTGATGTCCGTCTCGTTCCACGGCTTGGGCGCCAGATTCGGCGAGCGCTCGAGCAGGGCCATGGCGATGTCGTGATCGAGGCCCACGTTCGGGTTCCAGCCCGGGTGCATGCGCGTCTCGACGACGCGGATCAGGTCCGCGCTGGTGGCCTGATTCACGTACGTCTTGTTCATCGCCCAGATGGTCATCGACGTGGCCCCGGCAATGCGGGGGTCGACGCAGTGGGCCGCGGTCAAGAGCGTGCGCGAGCCGATGAGCGTCGAAGTGCAACCCGATTGCTGCCCGTTCGAATACTCCTGGAGCAGCATGAAGACCTCGGGGTCTCCGAAGTCGGTGGTTCCGCCGACGATGGCCTGGGCCAAGAGCGACGGCGACGGCTCGGGCCGTTCGGTCTCGTCCATCGGGGCGCAGGCGGCGACGAGCAACGCCACCGCGACGCGGCGACCCAGCCGAGACACCCGAACGCCCATCGTCATCTCCTGCGCAAGAGCCGCCCCAGCGCGAGCAGCGCGAACATTATCGGCCCACCGCCCGCCGCGGTGCACCCCGTCGCGACGGGCCCCTGAGCGTCGGCCCTGGGCAGGTAGACCAGAAGGTGCTTCGGCACCACCACCGGCTGGCTCGAGCGGCAGTAGCGCTTGCCGTCGTATCCGCCCTCGCAGGTGTGGTCGGACGGGCAGTCGATCTGGCTGCCGCAGGGCAGGGCGCAGCGCAGCTCGTTCGCCGACGGGCCGGTGCACACGCCGCGGTTGCGACAGAAGTCCTTCTCCGGCCGGCAGGCCTCGCCGATGTTCACCTCGGGCTTCTGCTCGAGCAGGCACACCGAGTTGTTGCACTGCATGCCGGCCGGGCACTCGGCGGTCGTGGCGCACCGGCGCGAGCAATAGAAGAAGGTGCGCTGCGGGTCGGTGACGCACTGGCGCGTCTTGCACTGCACCTCGGCGGTGCACACGCCGCCCTCGGCCACGCAGTCGACGTCGGGGCTCGGGCAGCTCTCCGTCGCGCAGATGCCGTTCTGCCGGCAGTTCACCGGGCAGTCGGGATCGCGCTCGATCTTCTGGCAGGCCGCGGTGCACTGCCCGTCGGCGGCGCAGGCGCAATCCTGGTCGACCGGCGTGCAACCCTGCACGCACTTGCCGTCCTCGCCGCAGGTCGGTGCCTCCCAGGCCGACATGGTGCTCTGAATCCACTGCAGGTCGACATCGACGCGGCTGTCGATGCCGTATTGGAGGCAGTCCTCGTCGCCGTAGCTGACCACGCCCACCACCCGCTCGGCCGACGAGCCTGCGGTCACCATGAAGGCCGGGCCGCCCGAGTCGCCGCCGCAGGTCTGCTTGCCGGTGCCGCCCGACTCGATGGTGAGCTGCCGCACCTGCCTGAGCGTGTACGAGACCTCGCGCTTGACACCGCCTCCCCCGCCCGAGCCCGAGGTGACGCCGAAACCGACGTGACGAATCGGCTTGCCCACGTCCGCGGACGTCAGCGGCGTCGGGTTGGGCTCGATGGGCGTGACGTTCGTCACCGCGGTCGCCAGCCTCAAAAGCCCGATGTCGTGCGTGCTGCCGTTGTAGCTGGGGTGCCGATACTGCTGCTGCACCTGCGCGTAGTGCGTCGGCTGGTACGCGTACGTGCCGAACATCACGTAGTAGGGGTAGCTCTGCCCATACGCGTAGATGCAGTGAGCCGCCGTCAACACCGTCTTGGCGCCGATCAGCGTGCCGGTGCAGAACGACTCGCCGTTCGATGGCGAGCCGACCCACACCGCCACCACCGCCGGATCTCCATTGGCAATGGTGCCGCCGACGATCTCCGAGCGGTGCGCCGACCAATCCGCCGTCGGAGCGGGCAGCTCGACATCCTCGGTCGGAGCACACGCCGACAGGGCCAGGCTCAGGACCAGCAGATTCCTTCGGAACACGGGCGAACTCTCACGAACCAGCGATGGGGAACCGTTGCGGCGCATCGGGGAAGCCGCGGCACCCGAGCAACCTGTATGCCATGGTGGGAGCACTGTCCTTCCATCGGCCGCACGGGGGCTTCGGCGCGAACAAAGTCACGTTGACGCGGCAGGTTGCGACACCTCCGCCCGGCCGTTGGCCGAACCTCGGACACCGGGGTGTCAAGATTCGTCGCAACCACTCGACGCGGCTCTCGAAAATTGAGAAAGCTCCTCTCCCAGGGTGCGTCCCATGCGTATTCCCGGTGGTGGTTCGAGTGCGTTGGCCCGGGCCCGGGCGCTCGAGCTGGCGCGGCAGCGGGCGGAGGCGGCGCGGCGACGGGCCGAGGAGGCGAGGCGTCGCGCAGAAGAAGCGCGGCGGCGCGCGGCGGAGGCGGCTCAGGCTGCGCGCGAGGCCCAGGCCGCGGCCCGCTCGGCGCGGTCGGAGGCCAACGCGGCGAAGTCGCAGCTCTCGGCGAAGGAGACCCGCTTCGAGCGCGACGCGGGCAGGCTTTCGCCCGCCGAGCGGCAGCAGCTGTCGACTGACATTCGCGAGCTGCGCACGAGGGTCGGCGAGCTCGAGCAGCGGGCGAGCGCGGCCGAAGCGAGGGCGGATCAGCTGCGTCGGCAATCGCTCACCGCGGCGGACGAAGCGCTCGAGGCGCAGAAGGCGGCGAACGAGGCCTCCATTCGCGCGGGCGAGTCGAAGCCGTTCGAGCTCGTCGACCGGGTGCACGACGTGTTCGACGCCGGCAGCCTCTCGGCGGCGGATCAGTCGCGGTTGTTCGGCACGCAGAGCCTGGTGACGCCCGAGGAGGCGGCGAGGGCCGATGCGGTGCGCGTGGGCGCGGCCAATAGCGCCAGCGTGCGCAACGGCTCGCAGGTGTTGCTCGAGCAGCTCCAGGCGAGCTCCGACCCGGCCTACCGGGCGGCGCTGATCCGCGAGTCGCTGCCGCACATCGAGGAGATGGGGCGGCAGGTGTCGCTCGACGACGGGCGGCCCTCCGAGGCGGACCTGCAGGCGACGCTGGCCAATCTCTCGCGCCTGGCCGAGCTGGCCGGACCGACTGCGCGGCAGATCGCCGACGCCTTCGCCACGCACATTCCTGATCACGACCTCGACATCGACGACAAGGACCGGCTGGGCGGCGCGCTGAAGGAGATAATCAAGCAGGGCAACGGAGCCACGTTCGCCGCCGAGCTGGCCGGCTCGCTGGACCGGCTGGGTCGGAGCGAAGCCGCCGCCGAGGTCGTCAAGCTGACGCGGGAGGCGCTCTCGGACCTGCGCGAGGACTTCGAGGAAGCCCACGAAGAGGTCTCGCAGCTCAATGCCGAGCTGGGCAGCTACCTCGCGGGCTTCGGCCCGATGATGACCGACGAGCAGCGGCAGGCCGCCATCGAGGCCTTCCGCGCCCGGCACGAGGAGGCCTACGCGAGTTGGGAGGAGGCCGGACGCAAGCTGGCCAGCGCGCTCGAGGGCGCGGGCGTGGCGATGGCCAATCCGGTCGTCGGCGGAGACCAGAGCGCCACCTGGCGGGGCGTGCCGATTCCCGGCGAGGGCGAAAGGCTGCGCGAGGAGGCGCAGAAGGCGCTCGAGTTGCTCCCCCAGGTGGGCCAGACGCAGGCCGGGCTCGAGGTGGTGGCCGAGGCGGTGGCCCGGCAGGGCCGCGGCGAGCCCGCGTTCCTCGACCACGTTCAAGCCGTGGGCTCGGTCGTCGAGGACGGGAAGACGTACACCGACGCGGTGGCGACGCTGGTGGTGAAGGGCACCGCGCTCAAGGCGCTCGAGCTGGCGTCGAGCGGGCGGCGGGCCGAGGTGCCGAACCTGCTCCGCGGGCTCGACCGGAACGCGGCGCTGCTCGGCGTCGACCAGACACAGCTCGAGGACTTGACGCGCACGCTCGAGCGCTTCGGGCCGAACCTGTCGGATGCACGGCTGCGCCAGCTCGCGGCCGAGGTCGACCAGAAGCTCGGAGCGATGGAGCTCGAGCCGGGCAGCCGGGTCGGCCAGGCGCTCCGCGGGCTGGGCGTGGCGTTCGGCGCGCTCGACGTGGTGACGGGCATCGCCAACTTCAGCGAGGCCGACCTGTCGCAGAGGATCAGCACGTTGGGCAACGCGCTGAGCGTGGGCGCCGACGGTGGCACCATGCTGCTCGACGTCTTCGGCAAGAGCTCCCGGTTCCTCCGGGCGGCCGGTCCGGTGGGCGCGGTGGTGGGCGCCATCGGCGACGGCCTGGGCGCGGTGGAGGCGTTCCGCAACGGCGAGTACGCCGAGGGCGCCGCCTCGAGCGCCATGGCCGTGGGCGCGGTGTTGATGGCGGTGCCCAGCGGCGTGAGCCAGGTCATCGGCGGAGCGCTCATCGTCGGCGGCGCGGTGGCGAAGTTCTTCATGGGCAGGGGCGAGGAGCACGCCGACGAGGACGACCTCAAGGCCTTCCTCGAGGCCGGCGGAGTGAACCCGCGCGTGGCCGACGCCATCAACGACCTGAACGGCGATCGGCAGAATTACGGCGAGATGCTGAGGGTGACGGCGAGCGAGCTGGGGGTCACGCCCGGCGAGCTGGTGCGCCACATGGCCACCTGGAACGACGACCAGCTCGACCAGCTCCAGGGGCTCTTGGGCTTCACCGACCGCGACGAGCCACAAGAGGGCGGGCGACTTCTGGCCGCGGCGATCCGCGAGGCCAATCTCGCACCTTGAGCGCCGCTCATTCCTCCTCACACCCACTCGAGGGCCTGCTAACGTGCCCCTGCTCGAATGGGGACGGTCCTCAAGGGTGGTTTCGTCATCGAGCTGGAGCCTGCGACGGTCGAGCGGGTCGATTTGCGGGTCGATGACGGGAAGATCGTCGGCCGCGGAGACTCCGCCGCGCCCCAGGAGGGCGACGAAGTCATCGAGCTCAAGGGCAAGGTGGTGATGCCGGGCCTGGTCTGCGGCCACCACCACCTCTACTCGGCGCTGGCGCTGGGCATGCCGCCGCCCGAGCAGCCTCCCGACGGTTTCGTGCAGATCCTCGAGCGCATCTGGTGGCGTCTGGACCAGGCGTTGGATCTCGACACGGTGCAGCTCTCGGCGACGGTGGGCGCGCTCGAGGCGCTCGCCTGCGGCACCACCACCATCTTCGACCACCACGCCTCGCCGCGGGCCATCTCCGGCTCGCTCACCCGGGTGGCCCGGGGCCTGAACGACGTCGGGCTGCGCGGCGTGCTCTGCTACGAGGTGACCGACCGGCACGGAGCGGTGGGCCGCGAGGAAGGCCTCGACGAGACGGTGTCCTTCGCCAGGAAGGCCAAGGGCCGCTTCCGGGGCATGGTGGGCGCGCACGCCAGCTTCACGCTGAGCCGCGATGCGCTCGAGGGCCTCAAGTCGGCGGTCGACGCGACGGGCGCGGGCCTGCACATCCACCTGGCCGAGGACATCGCCGACGAGCGGCTGTCGTTCGAACGCTACGGCGCCCTACCGGTGGCGCGGTTGCTCGAGCTCGGCCTTCTGTCGCCCGCCAGCGTGGTGGCGCACGCGGTGCAGCTCTCGTGGCCCGAGCTGTCGCAGGTCATCTCCACCGGCGCGTGGCTCGTGCACAACCCGCGGTCGAACATGAACAACCAGGTCGGCTACGCGCCGGCCGGCAAGTTCGGCTCGCGGGCCATGCTGGGCACCGACGGCATCGGAGCGGACCTCTTCGCCGAGGCCCAGCTCGCCTACTTCCGCTCGCGCGACGCCGGCCAGCCCATCGACGTGCTCAAGTACCTGGCCAATGCACAGCGGCTGGCCTCGCAGTACTTCGGCGCGCCCATCGGGCCGATGCGCGAGGGGGCCGCGGCCGACCTGGTGGTGCTCGACTACAAGTCGCCCACGCCGCTCACCGCGGAGAATCTGGCCGGCCACTTCCTGTTCGGCTTCTCGTCGCGACAGGTCGAGGCGGTGATGGTGGACGGCATCTGGCGCATGTGGGCCCGGCGGCCGCTGTCGGTGAACGCCGAGGGAGTCGCCGAGCAGGCCCGCGAGGCCGCGACGGCGCTCTGGGCCAGGATGAACGAGGTCGCCCCGGTGCCGGAGAAGGCCCGGGCGCCGGGAGGTGCAGCATGACGACGCTGCTTTCGGCTTTGCTCCTCGCCGCCGCCCCGAAGGTGGGCGAGGTGGCTCCCGATTTCACCGCCGAGGACACCGAGGGCAACGAGCACACCCTCTCGGAGCTGGTGAAGAAGGGCCCGGTGGTGCTCGCCTTCTTCCCCAAGGCGTTCACTCCTGGGTGAACGCGCGAGCTGACGGCGTACCGGGTCCGGTACGCGGAGCTGCTCGCCGCGCGCGCCACCGTGCTCGCCATCTCCACCGACGACGCACCGACGATGAAGAAGTTCAAGGCCGAGCTGAAGGCGCCGTATGCCTTCGTGCCGGATCCGGACGCGAAGCTGGTGTCGCTCTACGACGTCAAGGCACCGGTGGTGAAGATCGCCTCGCGAACGACGTTCGTCATCGGCCCTGACCGGAAGGTCATCGCCATTCAGTCCGGCGGCGACGCCATCGACCCGGGCGGGGCCATCAAGGCCTGCTCGCTCAAGAAGCCCGCGGCCGACGGCGGCACCCAGGCGAGAGGCCCGGGCGCCAAAGTCGCCCGCCGCCCGCGTCAGTACCGGCTCGACAGCGCGCTCCACCGCTCGCGGATCCACCGGCGAAGGTAGTCGACCTCCTGCAGGTGGTCGTTGAAGTCGGTGCGGTCGGCCCACAGCCGGTAGCTCTGGTGCTGCCGCTGCCACTTGCGCTCGTCGCGCAACGCGGCCTCCCTCACCTCGGCGGCGTACCGGTCGACGAGCGCCACCACCGTATCCACCGACAGCTCGTTCTCGAGCAGCGCGCGGTAGCGCCGTCTCAACGCGGCTCCGAGCTGCGGATCCGCCAGCATGCGCGCAAAGAGCCGGTTGGCCGAGGTCATCTCCCATCTCGAGGTGGCCGGCGTGCGGCGCGTCTGCCAGTCCTGCCCCAAGGTGGCGTCGAGGTCCCACGGCACGTAGCGCCACGGCCCGCCAGACGGGTCGCGGTAGTGGTACGCGTTCTTCGCCGTGTTGTCCGACGCGAGCAAGAGCGTCACGAAGATCCACCAGTCGCCGTACTCGGGGGAAAAGCGCGCGAAGACGCCGCTCCGCAGCTCGTCGGCGGTGCTGCTCTCGACCCAGCGGGTGACTGCTTCGATGTCGTCGTACGCGCCCGACTGCCCGTGCGCGGGCAGGCCCTCCTTCTTTTCGAAGCCCTGCGCCAGCGACGACTTGAGCGCGCCGTAGCGGTCGCGAAACGAGAAGTTCGCGTCGGCGTTGATGGCCTTGTAGAGATTGCCGTCCTTGCGAAGCCCCGCGCGGCGGACGAAGTCCGAGTCGACCGGCTCGATTGCGACGTACAGGCCCCAGTACTGGCCGTTGACGAACACCACCGCCGAGAACGTGCGCGGCGACAGGTGATGGGGGCTCATGCGCCGCCACAGCTCGAACGCCAGGCGCGGCCTCACGTACGAGACGTCGTCGAACGTCTCGAGCAGCACCAGCTTGTCGGTGCGGCCGAAGCCCAGCGCAAGGTCGCTCCACTCGTCGGCGTCGGAGAAGCGAATGCCGAAGCTCTTCTTCGGAAACTCGTACGACGTGCGGCCGCGGTACTCGAGCAGCACCTCGTAGGTATGGCCGCGGTAGACGACCCGGCCCGGAGTGTTCGAGTCGCGCGCCAGCCCGTCCGTCCAGAAGAGGTGGAACACCGGCAGCCCGTACTCCTCGGTGTACCGGACCGGATCCACCGGCGCGTTGGCCGGCTGGTCGAATGCGTCGGCCACGCCGATTTTCAACGCCCCCGACTCGCCCGACGCCCCCTCGCGCACCGAGAGCTGGTACACGCCGGCCTGCTCGAGCGTGGGCGTCCACTCGAACGTCGAGCCGACCACCCGCGCGCCGTCGGGCAGGGGAGAAACCTCGAAGCCCGATGGCGTCAGCCCCGTCGAGCACGAGAGCGGAAGGCGAATCGGCTGGCCCTCGGTGGCCCAGATGGTCGGTCCTGTGGGCCCGCAGGCGCGAAACGGTCGGGCCGGCCCGATGGGAATGGGTCCGATGCCGCCCCCGTCGGCCGCGGGCGCGCCCTCGCGAGTCTCGCCCGACGGAGACTCGCCGCCGGCGTCGGGCATGCCGCACGAGCAGAGCCAGCCGATGAACAGCACCGCCCTCGCGCGCATCGTTCCTCCCGACGGCGGCAAGCTAGGCATCGCGCCATTCGGCGGGGAGTGCTAGGGTGGCCGAAACTTCTTCACGAGGCCGAGCATGCTCAAGCCAGGAGACGTCGCGCCCGACTTCAAGGCGCAGGACCACACCGGCAAGACGGTCACCCTGCGGGACTTCCGCGGCAAGACGCTGGTTTTGTGGTTCTATCCGAAGGCGGACACGCCCGGTTGAACGGCCGAGGGTTGCGGGTTCCGCGACCTGAGCGGTGAGTACGCCAAGAAGAACGCGGCCATCGTCGGAGCGAGCTTCGACACGCAGGAGGAGAACGCCGCGTTCGCCAAGAAGTTCAACTTCGACTTCCCCCTGTTGTGCGACGTCGAGCGGCAGGTGGGGCTCGCGTACGGCGCGTGCGACGACAAGCGTGCGAAGAGCGCCAGACGCATCGCCTACATCATCGGCCCTGACGGCAAGGTGAGGCACGCGTTCGAGAAGGTGAGCGCCGGCGCGTTCCCCAAGGAGGCGCTCGCGCTGATTTGAGGCAGCCCGTGCTCGGTCTATGGCTTGCCCCGCAGGGCGCGCTCGAGCCCGAGGACCTCGAATGGGCCATCGAGCAGCAGCGGCAGTTCGGGCTGTCGCTCGCCGACGGCCCCTTCGAGCCGAAGCTGCGCCCTCGAGCGTGAAAAGGCGAATCGCTCGTCTGAGCGGCCGTCACAGCCCGAACAACATCTGCTCGAGCAGCACGTTCATGTCGGCCGTCGTCTGGGCCTCGTTGTGGAAGCTGGTGAAGGTGACGCGCCCCTTGCCGAGCGAGAACTGCACCGCCATCGGGCGGTCCGGCAGCGTGTCGCCGGTGAACGTCTTCGCCGGCCCGCGCACCAGCACGGTGGTGCTCGAGGGCACCGAATCGACCACGGCCCAGCCGGTGAGATTGAAGTCGATCTCCGCCTGCTCCTTGCCGAGCGCGGTCTTCAGGCCCGCGTCCACCAGCGTGGTGGTGACGACGCCCGACTTGCCGACGCGCGGGTCGGGCGCGAGGAACTTCACTTCGTCGGGGAAGACCCGCTGAACGTAGATGTCTGAAAAGTCCGACGCGTAGAGAATGCCGCCCCGCTCGACGTAGCCCTTGAGCGAGGTGACGATGCGGTCGTCGCCGGCCGGCCCCTCGTCCATGCCGCAGTTGAGGAAGACCGCCGCGTACTGCGACAGGTCGCCGTAGAGGGCGTTCGCGGGAATCTCGGTGGGCGAGAAGCCGAGGCGCCTGAGCACGTCCTGGATGCTGTCGAAGCTGCCGACGACGTAGGCCAGCTTCACCGTCGCGGGGTCGATCTTCAGCGACAGCTCGGTGCCGGTCTGGGCCTGGGCTTGGGTGGCGAAGAAGCCCTTCTCGGCCTGCACCAGCGTGCCGCCCGCGGGCAGCCCGTTCATGGTGAAGCGGCCCTGCGCGTCGGTTCCGGCCCAGCAGTCGCCGGAGGCCGCGTACACGTACGCTCCCGCCACCGGCGTCTGGCCGTTCGGCGCCAGGTACCGTCCGGTGAGGGTGGCGCTGCCCTTGTTGCAGTCCACGACCGCGTTCGGCAGCTGATTGGGCCGCTTGGGAATCTCGCCGCCACCTCCACTGCCGCCCCCGCACGCCGCAGCGCCCACCGACAGAATCGCCACTACGAGTCGTCGCATTGGAAGACCTCCCGGGCGAGGGAGTGTACAGCCATTTCTCTCCCCGTCGAGGCCAGCCGCGTTACGACTCGGGGGAGAGATCGCGTCCGATGCAGCTTTGCAGCCGCCGCACTGTCCTCAGGGCGCGTGCGAGCGCGTGGGCAGCCAACGTCGGATCAGCACCGCGGTCAGGGTGAGCGCTGCCCACGGCGCGACGTGAAAGGCGAGCAGGTGCGCGGCGGCACCGATCGGGCAGTGCAGGTGCAGCGCGAAAATTCCGGTGGCCCCACCCGAGGCTCCCACCAGGAGCGCGCGGGGCACGTCGAACGCCGAACGGGTGAGGAGCCACATCGCGAACGCCAGCGGCACGAACGACAGCGACAGCTCGGTGGCCATGCACGGCACTCCCGCGGCGAAGAACGGCGTGGCCGCGCCCGCGCCCGAGCCTCCCAGGCCCGCCGCCGCCG
>FWPU01012262.1_pt1 | contig 11486 bp, 14 predicted proteins | sample 2228361 | NCBI WGS metagenome assembly FWPU01 (sample SAMEA103939777, study PRJEB20133) | metagenome | reverse complement strand
GTACGACGATCACGTTACAGAATCTTCGCGGTTGTGAATGTCCTGGCGAATGTCCAGGACGGATTTTGCCCAACAATACTACAGAGTACGCAAAGATTTAACTGATGAAAAACTCTGCGCTCCGGCGCTCTCTGCGGTTCGTTTTTGCAGTGGACTCAGGGATGGTTTTTCCTTCGATGGGCAGGTTGCTCTCGTTTTGTTACCTGTCCACAGGGACCTGAGGCCATGACGATAAAAACCGCCAATAGTTCTTGAGTGGCAGGATTGTAGTAGAAGTGGGCTTTCAAAAACTATCCACGACGAGATCGAACGATCAGGTTTCCTACGGCTTCGACAATCTCAAGTATAATTTTCCCCCATGTCGAAGCGTTTCGTGCTTTTGTCTGCTGTTGTAGTGGCGCTTGGTGTGGGGGGGTATTATCTGTATCGTATGTACCGCCCCAACGCAGCGCGATTGGCGACCTTTCGCGCCTGGATGCAGGACCCCGCCTCTCATTCGGAGTGGAACATGCAGGCTGGGACGCGCTGTGGCGACGCGCCGTTCATTTTCCCGACCCATGGCTTGGTCGGCTTTCTATGGGGCGATTCTTTTCGCCCGGGCCATCGTCATCAGGGCATCGACATCTTTGGCGGCAATGGCGTGGGGGTGACGCCGGTCGTTGCGGCGTATCCCGGCTATCTGACGCGCCTGCCGGAGTGGAAGTCATCCGTCATCGTGCGTGTGCCAGACGACCCGCTTCATCCCGGCCGCCAGATCTGGCTCTACTATACCCACATGGCCGACCAAACCGGCGCGTCTTACATTTCGGAGGCATTTCCGCCCGGTACCTTCGAGCAATGGATCGAGGCCGGAACGCTGCTGGGCTATCAGGGCAATTATTCTGGCGATCCGAACAATCCAACTGGCGTACACTTGCATTTTTCGATTGTGCGGGATGATGGAAAGGGGAGTTTTCGTAACGAGTTGGACATAGAGAACACGCTCGACCCTTCGCCCTACCTGGGTATGAAATTGAACGCTGATGAAAACCCAGATGAGACGCCAGGGTGCGAGTAAAATATTATCTGCCGATGGTAGAACAGAATTTCGACCGACAAGTTGTGTTGATTACGGGGGCAGGCAAGGGGACTGGTCGCCAATTGGCGGAGGCTTTTGCCGCGCGCGGCGCACGCGTGGCGCTCAACGATATTTCCTCCCTCAACGTCGAGCAGGCCGCAGCGCAGATTGTTGCGCGCGGTGGGCAGGCTAGGGTGTATGTGGAAGATGTGGCCAAAAAGGTAGCGGCGCAGGCGCTGGTGAGACAGGTGGAGGATGATTTTGGCCGCATAGACATTCTCGTGAATCATGCGTGCGTCGAACCGCGCTCGCCACTGCTCGACATGGACGAATGGGACTGGCACCGCGTATTGGACGTGAACTTGACCGGCGCCTTCTTGATGACCCAATCGGTGGGGCGGGTGATGCGGGAACAGGGCGGGGGCGTGATCGTCTCTTCGATAACGGAAGCAATTCGCGGGTCCAGGAAGGGACGCGCGGCGTTCCTTGCCAGCATGGCGGGGTTGAAAGCCTTCAGCCGGCAGGCCGCCCGCGAACTGGCGCCGTACAATATCCGCGTCTATGCCGTGAGGGGAAATACACCGCTCGAACGTATCCTGGCATTATGCCAACGGCAATGAACTCTCGGCTACTTTTGGATTTTCTGCAGATGCACAATGGAGTTGATATGCACAGGGACGGAGTTACTGATTTCGTCTTCAGTACGACCAAAATCCAGGATGACGCTGGGGTATTCACCGTCACTGAAATCTTCCATCTCCCATGACCAGAACAGCAAGGTTTTGCTTTCTAATGAAGCCTTCTCCAGTTAGGTTGGCCCCGCCACAATGCAGGCAGAGTGGTTTCAGAATATAGCCGTTTTCGAATTGAATAGACCGCAAACTGCCGCTGGCGGTTTTGACATATTTGACGCGCTGGCCGCCAATCGTTTGAGCGATGATGTCGTGCAGGCACATGGAGGTCTCCTGCCCGTCCTGGAGTACGGTGAGGATGGGGCAATCGTGTTGCGAGCAATATTGTGCGCTGTCCAGGAGAGATTTTTCGTCTTTTGGGGGTTGTATGGTAAATGACATGTTGGGATGCCCTTTTCTCAAAATAAGGTGGGCTGTTGAGGTTGGTATTCCCAGCCGAATTTCTTCAAATCAATGCGCCCTTTTCCGTTGAATGTCACGCCTTCCTGCTCGAGCAATTCTTTCTGTTTGCTGGCACCGGGACGCGGGCTGATCTCGCCTTTGGCGTTGACGATTCGCTGCCAGGGGACGTCATCAGGGTAGGCAGCCATGGCCCCACCTACCCAGCGTGGGCCGAAGGTACGATAGGTCTCGAAGTCCACGCCTGGCGGAGGCGGGAGAAGGAGCGCAATTTGACCGTAGGTGGCTACCTTGCCACACGGCACCTGACGTACCACGTCCCAGACTTGGGAATAATAAGCCTGTGGATTGGGCGGAGAGGTGAATTGCACGGTCAGCCTGTGGTTGGTGCGGCTTCGACAAATGTGCCGCCGTTGACGTGTTTCGACTGCAACTTTCGCCCAGTATCGAATTGCAACACGACTTCCAAACGCTCGAAACAATGCCCGCTGCCCATCAGCACTTTGCGGACGTAGTAGCCGTCGCTTTCGTCCAGGCTGAGGTCGTTGTTCAGGTTGATACGTCCTTGGATGATTTCGCCACAGCGATGGCAGCGCACCTGGAAGATGTAAAAATTCGTTTGCGGGGCTGGAAAGCCGTGAAAGAGTCGCTTGAGGAAACTCATGTTTTTCTCCTCTATTTTACTCGAATTTCAGGCTCAACCTGTTTCCCATCCCCATTTCTCTATCACTGGCATTGCCTCGCGCGCGGTCAGGTCCAATTGCAGCGGTGTGATCGAGACATAGCCTGCCTTCAACGCGCCAAAGTCGGTGCCGGGTTCGTTCACGCCGGTGGGCGCTTCGCCGCCGATCCAGTAGTAGGGTCGGCCGCGCGGGTCCAGGCGCTTGTCGAGCGCGTCGCGGTAGACGCGCAGTCCCTGGCGCGTGACCACATAGCCTTTGAGTTCATCTTCCCGAAGATACGGCACATTGACGTTCAACAGCACGCCGGCCGGCAAGCCATTGGCCAATACTTTTTCGGCTACCCAGCGCCCAACGCTTGAAGCCGTCGAATAGTCCAACAAGCCGCCATGATTCTCCGGCGAATCGAGCGAGATAGCAATAGCCGGCACGCCTGCTATGACTGCCTCCATAGCCGCCGTGACCGTGCCAGAGTAGGTCACATCATGGCCGATATTGGCATTGGGGTTGATACCTGAAACAACCAGGTCTACCTCTTCCACCAGGCCAAGCAAGGCCAGGGCCACGCTGTCGGAGGGTGCGCCATCGGTGCATAGGGCCGGCGAGCCATCGGCCAGCCGCACCTCGCGCACTCGCAAGGGGCGATCCATTGTCTTGACATGCCCCGAGGCCGACCAGTTCTTGTCGGGCGCAAAGATCGTAACCTGACCTAATGTACGGATTTCCTGCGCCAGCGCCAGCAAGCCGGGCGCCTGTACGCCGTCATCGTTGGTGACAAGAATGTGCATATTTCGTGTTTTCTACTCCTAAGAGAACGCGGTCATTATAACGCCTGTCAGCGTAAGGCGGAATCTGTTCCGCAATCAAATGTACCGCCGACCTTTGGTCGGCCTTGCCATACCACTTCGTGGCACGTGGCACAGCCTGGTGGTACGACGAGCATGTTACAGAATCTTCGCAAGCGTGATAGATTTTCAAGAGCAATTCTATATCCTGTCGAAGACCCTTTCCGTCAGGCTTGATTTCGCCGGGCAGGTGCAAGAATTCGCCCAAGAAGTGATGATAGAATGGAAATATGACCATGGAAACAAATACCTTCGACGTTTTACTCGATCGCCATGCCTATGGCGGCGCGGCCATGGGACGCTTACCCGATGCCCGTGCTGTGTTCGTGCCTTTTGGCCTGCCGGGGGAACGTGCGCGCGTGCGCATCGTGGAGGAAAAGAAACACTTTGCCCGCGCCGAATTGCTCGAAATCCTGGAGGCTGTTCCTCAGCGCATAAAGCCCAAATGTAGGCACTTTGGGCAGTGCGGCGGCTGTCACTATCAGCATCTCTCTTATGAAGACCAAACGACGGCCAAAGTCGCTATTCTGCGTGACCAGTTACAGCGCATCGGCAAGATCGCGTCTCCGCCGTTGCGGCCTATGGTGACTTGTTCTTCCGCCTGGGAATATCGCAATCACGTTCAGTTCCATCTGGACGAACGCAACAAACTGGGCTTCGTGGATGTAAACGGCAAGGCCATCTTGCCGATAAGCGAGTGTTACCTGCCTGAGCCGGCCATTGGCGCCTTATGGCCACGCCTGGAATTCGAGCGAGGTATCCCTTTGCAGCGCGTCTCTCTGTGCGCCGGCGCAGACGGCGATTTGATGCTGGTTCTAGAATCGGACGAGATCGAAGCGCCCGAGCTCGAACTGGAAGCCGATCTCTCGGTCGTCCATTTGAGCCATGACGATGCGCTGGTGATGGCGGGCGACGACCATCTCTATATGCAGGTATTGGGACGTTATTTCAAGGTCTCGGCCGCCTCGTTCTTCCAGGTCAACACCCTGATGGCCGGTAAGATGGTGGAATATGTGCTGGAACGCTTGCCCCTGTCGCCGGACAGCACGGTGCTGGATGTGTACTGCGGCGTAGGACTGTTCAGCGCCTTCCTGGCAGGGCGTTGTAAGCGATTGGTCGGTATCGAGGTCTCCCCCTCGGCGTGCGATGATTTTGCCGCCAACCTGGACGAGTTCGACCACGTAGAACTGTACCAGGCAGCGGCCGGGGACGTGATTCCGCATCTCGAAGCGGAGCGGGCTGCGGTCCTGCTCGATCCGCCGCGCGCCGGCCTGGAACAGGCTGCCCTGGCTGGTCTCCTGCGCTTCCGGCCGGCCACGGTTGTCTACGTCTCCTGTGACCCCTCTACGCTGGCGCGTGATGCGGCGCGGCTGATTGCAGGTGGTTATCGGCTGGTGGAGATCACGCCTTTCGACCTGTTCCCGCAAACCTACCATATCGAGTCCATTTCGCTCTTTGAGAAAACTTGAAAGGTTTGCATTTCATCTTTTTCACGCTATACTTGGAGTAAAGATTTCGGAAAGGAGTGTAACCATGTCGAATATATTTACCTGGTACGGACATGCCACCCTGGGCCTGAAGACGGGCGCATACAAGGTACTCATCGACCCGTTCTTCAGCGGAAACCCCGCCGCTTCGACCTCACCCGAAGCGGTGGAGGCCGACTTCATCCTGGTCAGCCACGGACACGGCGACCACGTGGGCGATGCCTTGGCCATCGCCAAGCGCACCGGCGCACTGATCATTTCCAACTATGAAATTGCTACCTGGTTCGACCAGCAGGGACTGGACAAAGTCCACGGTCAACATCTGGGCGGCGGCTACAAGCATCCCTTTGGCTACCTCAAATTGACCCTGGCTTTGCATGGCTCTGCTCTGCCCGACGGCGCCTATGGAGGCAATCCGTGTGGCTTCTTGCTCAGCACCAACGATGGCAAGAAAATCTACATGGCGCAAGATACAGGCTTGTTTGGCGATATGAAACTCATTGGCGAAGAGGGCATAGACCTGGCCATCTTGCCTATTGGCGACAATTACACCATGGGACCCGAAGACGCTTTGCGCGCCGTGAAGATGATCCAGCCCAAGACGGTGGTACCGATCCATTACAACACCTTCGATATCATCAAGCAAGACCCCCACGCCTGGGCCAGCCGCGTAGAAAAAGAAACGACCACCAGAGTCGTGGTTCTCAAACCAGGGGAAAGCCTGGAATTCTAGCCAAACGCCCATGCAAGGTAATATCTGGTGGCATGAGTAGTCTATACCATGCCGCTATTTTATCGGCGTTACTTTGAAACCTATTACAATTACGAAGAGTCTGTGATATAGAGTATTGCCCGGCCGAATCCATCCTGCGCATTTGCCAGGACATTCACAACCGCAAAGATTTTGTATCGTGGTGTCATTGCGAGCGATGGTCGAGCGCTGCATCGAGATTGTCGAGATGTAGGCGGCGGGTCTCGATACACCACTTCGTGGCTACTCGATCATCGCCGCCGTATCGAGACCAGAGCGAAGCCCTGGCCTGACGCCAGGACAGGCAGTCTCCCGGCCTGTGAGGGGATTGCTTCCCTTCGACTTCGCTCAAGGCAGGCGCTTGGTCTCGATACGCCCCTCGGTCTCGATACGGATGAGAAGAACACTCTTCCTATCCTTCGACATGCTCAGGACATCGCTCGACCCGGCGGGGCTACTCGACCTGCGCTCGCAATGACAGTCCAATTGGTTGTGGCTTGCCGCACTATAGTATGTGCAAAATCCGTCCTGGACATTCGCCAGGACATTCACAACTGCGAAGATTCTGTAACGTGCTTGTCAGTACCACCAGGCTGTGCCACGTGCCACGAAGTGGTATAGCAAGGCCGACCAAAGGTCGGCGGTACATTTGGTTGCGGCTCGCCGCACTATGATACTTGCGGAATGAATTTTGCCTTACGAGGTGTACTATGCTTTTCATGGAAGGTCCCGATCGCCGAAAGGAAGAAGAGCGCATTCGTCTGGAACAACGCCTGCCGCCTGGCCAGGCGCTAACGCTCAAATTTCCTGTGCTGCATTATGGCCCTGTTCCGGCCTTCAACCCGGCTACCTGGACTTTTCGCGTGTGGGGAGAAGTGGAAGAAGAAAAGACCTGGGACTGGGAACAATTCAACCAACTCCCGCGCACCAAAGTTGTCATGGACATTCATTGTGTGACCCGTTGGAGCAAGGTGGATACCGAATGGGAAGGAGTTTCGGTGAGAACTCTGGTCGAGCAGGGACTGATCAAGATCAAGCCCAGCGCCGCTTACGTCATGCAACACGCCGAATACGGCTTCACCACCAATCTGCCGCTGGCCATCGTCTTGCAGGATAATTTCTTGATAGCCACTCACTTCAATGGCCAGCCGCTATCGCCCGAACATGGCTACCCCCTGCGCGGTGTGGTCGGCTTCATCCCCGGCCGCCCAGACCTGGAAACGCCCTATTTTTGGAAAGGCGCCAAATGGCTACGTGCGCTCGAGTTCATGACCCGCGACCGCAAAGGCTTTTGGGAGCAAGCCGGCTATCATAATCGCGCCGACATTTGGAAAGAAGAACGCTTTGGTTGAAGTCATGGATTCCTGGCGCTGCCATAATTCCCTGGCCGATTCATCCACAGGTTACGTAACTGCCTACCCTCTCCAAACAAGTCGGATTAGGATACACAGGATCGCCTTCCCATCGAGACAAAGAACATCCTTACATCCTTTGCATCCTGTTGAATATCCTTTTCAACAGGCTTGCTACCATGCAAAGCGCTGTCTGGTAGGTAGTTACCAGATTACACAGATTTACACAGATGAGAAAAACATCTGCCTTATCTGTGTAAATCTGTGGATAAGCGAACGCTGCTCTATGTCCCTGTGTGTTTAATAGCGCAGCAGGCCGCCGATCTCCACCTCTTGCAGTTGGGGATTCTGATACACGATTTCTACCTCCCCCCCGTCTTTCATCACTTTGCGGACGGCCATTTCGACTGCATCTGTCACCTGCGCCATGCTGTGATTGCAAAATGGACAAACGCTGCCGTTTTCGGCTGTCACATAACCGCATCCCTGGCACTGATACCCTGGCGCTCGGTACCCTTCGCGCACCACCAGGGTTTGGACCCGTCCCTCGTGAACGGCGCGCAGCGTATCGGGCAGGCGCACGACGCCTCCTGCGCCTTTGGCGGCCAGCGTAATGATCTTTTCGACCAACCGCTTCTCTCGCCGACGTTCAGCCTGTTGGCCGATTTCGACGGCCTTTTCCAACACTTCGGCCACGTTGGCCGTCATGGACATGGGGAATGTCCCCACCACCAGGCTCTGCCAGGCCTTGGGCAAATAGCCTCGAAAGGCATGGACGTTGTCTTCCGTGCCGCCGATCAAAATGCGGCGAACATGATTCTCCTCGAAGAAGCGTGCAGCGAACTCGGCCGCCTCTTTCAAATTTCGTTCCACCTTTTCTTCCTGTTGGCGGGTGCGACCGGCCACGCCGCCCATACGGCCGGGCTTGCTCGAGGCTCCGCCGCGCTTAGTGCGACGCACTTCTTCTCCTATTACTCCTTCTTGCTCGGTCAATTCTCCTAAATGGAAACGGAACAAACGCGCCCCCTGTTTGTCTACCAATACCACCCCATAGCCGCCATAGGCATCCAGCAAATCAGCCAAGGGCTTGACATACGGCTGATTGCCCACGAAAACGCGGCTGCGAAGCGGGACAGCAAAGGGAAACGCCCGGAAGTACCCCTGCGCCGCACACGAGAACATAGCTACGCTTCGCCCGGTCCATTCGCGTTCCCGTTCGAAATAGTTGAGAATGGCGGCCTCGTCTTGCGGCAAATCCACTTCCTTCAACAGTGTGCGCAGGCGCAACTTGAGCGCCTCGGCATTTCCTTCCGTCATATCGGTGTTGAGGTACACACTCAACATGGGGGTAGGGCTGGTATAGTCCAACAGTTCGCGCAATACGCTGTCTGTAAGCATAATGGTATTCTCCTTATCACCTTGCAAGGCCGGAAAGATGGCTGCCAAAGCCCGCGTTTCGTCTGGCTGTTTCCTCCTAAACTCTCTTGAATGCGCTATCTTTATTGTAGAACAAAACGAGAAAAAATCAAGGTCAATAACGTAACAACTGCATTCAAATCACAGGCCGCGGCATTCCCCAGCCATGCAGAGTAACCTGGCGCGGGTCGTTTGCCCACAAGCCGGCGATCTTGGTCCCGCAATGTGGACAGGCGCCGTCGGCCGTCAGGTGATACTCGGTAATCACGTAGCCGGTGCGGCCGATCAGCTGGTGATTGCAATGGGGGCAGTGGGTGGCTTCGTACTCGCCCACGCGGCCGGGCAGGTTGCCCGCGTAGACATAACGGAGGCCGGCCTCTCGTCCGATTTCAGAGGCGCGCAGCAAGGTCGAAGTCGGGGTGTTGTCTGGCTCGGTCATCTTGTAATCCTTGTGGAAGGCGGTGACATGCCAGGGGATGTCGGGCGATACCGAGGTCAGGAAGCGCGCCGCATCCCACAATTCCTGGTTGCTGTCGTTGAAACCCGGCACCACCAGTGTAACGACTTCTACCCACAGCCCCAGGTCGTGTGCCTTTTGGATGCTGTCCAACACGTGCTGAAGTACCCCTCCCAAGCGGCGATAATTCCTGTCTTGCATGGATTTCAGGTCTATTTTGTAGGCGTCCAGGTAGGGACGCAGGTAAGCCAGGACTTCGGGCGTAGCGTGACCGTTGGAGACGAAGGCGCACTTCAGGCCGGCGGCTTTGGCCCGCTTGAAAATATCCAGCGCCCATTCGCTGGTGATGAGCGGCTCGTTGTACGATGAAACCAGGACGGAGGCATTCGTCCGCCGTGCGGCGGTCAGCATTCCTTCTGGCGTGATGCGCCGAACGAACTGCGCCGAAACGTCCGCGGCCGGGTCACGCAGGGCTTGGGAAGTCAGCCAATTCTGACAATACCGGCAATGGAGATCACAGCCCAGCATCCCAAACGTCAGCGCATTGGCACCGGGCAAGACGTGGAAAAACGGCTTCTTCTCGATAGGGTCGCTTTGCAGGGCCGCCACGTAGCCCCACGGCGCGCGCAGCCGGCCATTCTCATTGAAGCGCACCTGGCAGATGCCGCGCTTGCCCGGTCGAATCAAGCAGCGATGTGCGCAAGCCATGCAGCGCACTGTGCCGTCTTCCAGGCGCTCGTAGAGTTCCCCTTCTTTTGTCAATTCATCCAGGATATTTGCCAGCGTACTCATCGTATAATCAGCCTATGCTCACCATTGCCATCCAGGCCGGTGGACAATCGCGCCGCATGGGGCAAGACAAGGCCCTCATGCCCTTTCTCGGCCGTCCGCTCATTCAGCGCGTAATAGACCGCTTGATGCCCATCGCCGACGAAATGCTCGTGACGACCAACCGCCCCGAAGCCTACCGTTTCCTCGGTTTGCCGCTCTTTTCGGACCTCGAGCCTGGTCGCGGCGCCCTGGGCGGACTCTACACCGCATTGGCCTCGGCCACCTGTGAAGCGGTGGGGGTTGTGGCCTGCGACATGCCCTTCGCCAGCGCAGTGCTGATTGAAACGGCCGGCAGGCTGCTGGTCGAGGCCGAAGCGGACGTGGTCATCCCTGCTTCGGGCGAGGGATTGGAACCGTTACATGCTGTTTACCGTCGTGCCACTTGCTTGCCGGCCATCCAGGCAGCCCTCGCCAACGACCAATGGAAGGTCATCGCCTGGTTTCCGCAAGTCAGGGTGCGCGTGCTGACCGTGGCCGAAGTGCAGCGGCTTGATCCGGCCGGCCTGGCCTTTTGGAATCTGAATACTCTCGAAGAGTTCGACCAGGCAGAGGCTTTTGCCCGCCGATTGGACGTGGACGATTAGCGCACAATCAACACCGGGCAGGCGACATGTTGCACGACTTTTTGACTCTGGCTGCCGAGCAGCGCGCCGCTCAACCGCCCAAGGCCGCGTGAGCCCATCACGATGAGATGGTTGTGGCGCGTAGCGGCCACTTTCAAAATGGCTTCAGCGGGCGGGCCTTCCAATGTCTCGACGTGAACTTCGCCTGGGATGCTTCCAACAGCCTGTTGCGCGTTTTCCAGAATTTGCTCAGCCTCCCTCATGCGAGCCGAGATGGCTGCCTCCAAATGGGGTTCACCTAGATAAGTTGGAACGGGATCGAAGGCCGCTACAATGCAAAGCGTTTTGGCTTGCACAGCGCGCGCCAGATCTCCGGCTGTTTTGGCGGCGCGCAGTGCATGTTCAGAGCCATCTACGCCTAATAGTATGTTTTCGAACATAAGCACCTCCTACTATAATTATACTCCACGCAAGTAACTGCCTACCCTCCCCAACAAGTCGGCTTAGGATACACAGGCTCGCCTTTCCATTGAGACAAAGAACATCCTTCCATCCTTTGCATCCTGTTGAATATCCTTTTCACCAGGCTTGATACCATGCAAAGCGCTGTCTGGTAGTAGTTACCCGCGCAAGTCGAATTATCACTTTTTGGGCAAACTATGGATAAAAGTTCCCCCAGTTTCTGGGGGAACTTTTATTTATTGGCGTGGAACGAAGACCAGAAAGGTTAGGCTTCAGCGGATGTGATTGATTGTTCCAGCAAAAATCTTGTACGTCTTTTGTGGAAAGCCGATGAACCTGAAGAGGTAATTGCCTGGCAGCAATTCCATATCCTGGGTGAAAGGTTTCCGATAGTGCAAGTATTTTTCTGTAAAAGTGGTCTGGTATTTTCTCGGAAGTAAAGTTTCTCGAAAGAGTGCATCGGAGCAAACAAAGTTCAGGTAAAATATAGCCGC
>FWPU01006822.1_pt1 | contig 11489 bp, 10 predicted proteins | sample 2228361 | NCBI WGS metagenome assembly FWPU01 (sample SAMEA103939777, study PRJEB20133) | metagenome | reverse complement strand
TTAAATGATACCTCTTTATCAATGCTTAAAAAAGTTGAAACTAAGACAAAAGTAAAAAAAAAGAAAAAAAAGCAAGTCAATAAATAAGGTAAATTGACTTTCTTTTTAGTCAGGTTAAAAAAAACCAGTAAAATAAGGAGAACAGAATTAAATTTAGTTAAATCCAAAAAATCAAGACTGGTAATAAACCAATAAAGGAAAAAAACAAAGATAAAGATAAATCGTCTTAACATTTTGGATCAAAGAGTAACTTCATACCATTATTTATAACATAAAAAATAAAAAAATATCTTAATAACGCACAAATTTAAAACGCTAAATTAACTTGACATATGGTGAATTTTATCTTTATACTTTATTCAGCTCACTATAGTTCATTTATTTTATGAAAAAAACTAGTTTTTTGATTATTATATTCTTCTCTATAATTACTTTTTTAAACATTCTTTTTCCTCCATTAATTAACGCCGACTATAAGGCACGAATAGTTGGTCATGTTCTCGATCGTCACGAAGACCCATTAGGCTGGAGAAAGCAAAGCATTGATGATTGTTCTAATCAATTAACAACGATGGATCTGATCGAACTAGTAAATTTTGGTCTAAATACATCAATAAGCTGGCATGATGGAGATTTTTGGAACTACTCTCCCCCAAAACCACCACGCTTATTTTATATAGAAAAAGATTTTCAAAGAGAATCTGCCGGCAAAAATGTCACAGTCAAGCTCAACCCTCCTGCAAACTGTAACCGAAAATGTTATGAAGTGTACCTTTTCTATCTTAACAATAATAGTAGTGTCTACAAAGGACCATCAGATGATCCTTGTACAATTAGTTTTACAATACATGGAGGTAAAGGTTACGGTCTTGACTTCATTCTTGCTCCCAATAATCCCTATCCCCCTCAACTTATCTGGCCAACACCACATCCACTTCCAGTTGATCCAAATAACCCAAACCCAAATTTTGTCACCTTCGTAAGAACCAGAAGAAACACAATCCAATGGCAAAAAAGAAACCCAGATGACAACAATGCTTTTTATCCCTTAAGAGTACATAAAATAGGCAATAATTGGGACCCCAGTGGGTGTTCAGAAACTAATAATACAAATGGAAATTTTTGTAAAGACGACATTCCAGGTAATACTTTTTCTTATGAGGTAGAAGCGCCCGCTGACGGCTTATACAGGGTGTGGGTAGATGCCGCTGATTCATCTTATACCAATTGGGGTTCTATGTTTGGAGACGTAGATCACGGATATTTTCAAATAGATACTCAAGGTCCCTCTACACCCCAGATAATTTATCCAGGCTCAAATGATCCAGCTAACCCAACTCAAATTATTGTTCCTGCAGGAACAACAGCAAATGTAACTATACGATGGTATCCTTCAACTGATCAAGGCATTGGTGTAGATAAATACCATCTACGAATTGATCGAAGAGACAACGGATGGGAAAATAACTGCGATGCAACCCAATATGAGGGAGATTTTTGTATTGATAATATTCCCCATCAAAATAATGTGTTAGAGTATTCGTATTCATTAAACAATTTACCCGCTAATCCACAACTCTATGATGTATGGGTAGCAGCTACTGACAAACTTGGCAATTGGAGTGACAGTCAACATAAATATTTCAAAATATATCCTCTTTTTCATGATTGGTTTCAGGTTCAAGGCGGCGATGTTTATGTTGCCAATAATTTAACAAGTGATATACCACCAATTGATCAAGCATTCAACCAAAAACTACTAACAAGTACATATAAAACATCCGCTGGTGTTACTTATTTTGGAAATAATTTAAATCTTGGTTACTCAACCCCAGTTAAAAAAATTAATTCAGGTGTCTTTCCGGCAAATGAGATTTTAGATTATGAAAGCATTAAAAAGAAATTTGTTAATATATCAAATCAATCAAATCCAGAAAATCCAACACAAAGAACGATTGATCTTGCAAATTGGCAAAATAGCGGAACCATAGACAGCCCTACAGTTCTTGAATATGAAGGAATTAATCAGTTAAGAGTTAACGCAACAACACCTTTTAGCTTCACAGGAATTAATCAGTTAGAAGTTAACGCAACAACACCTTTTAGCTTCAGGGGATATCTTATTATCTTTATTAACAATTCTTCTCAGCTTAATAACAATGTTTTAATTAAAGATAATATCAGAGTTGAACCCAACAGTTTTTTAGCCATTATTGTTAATGGCGATATCAACATTGATACATCAGTTACTAGAATTGAAGGCTTCTATATGGCTGATACAATCACAACCGGTTCATCTTCTAATCAACTTACTCTTTCCGGCACCTTTGTGGCGCGTTCTGGTTTTAATCTTCAACGAAGTTTAACTTCAAAAGATAACCCGGCAGAAATTTTTACCTATCGGCCAGATTTTCTTCTTACTGCACCAAAAGAACTGCGCCGGCCTTTCCGCTACTGGGAAGAGGTTGCTCCTTAAAGCAAATTTGACTTAACACCAAAAAAGATGATAAAATCGGCCTGCTTGCCCCATTTAACATGTTGTGCGACTACGCTTTTTCTTACCCAAAATGGCAACAAAGAAAAAGATTATCCCTTTTTCTACAATGGGCTTTTCTTTTGGTGGGTGGGCTTATTATTTTTGTTTTTACCCTTCTGGTAAAAGATGAACCAATTAAAGTTGATGCTCTTCTCTCTCCCCTTGTTCAAAACAATAAAGAGAAAAAAAATTACGAAAATAAACTACTTTTTGCTGATCAACAAAAGATTCTCTACAAAGAAACAGACAGCAATAAACAAACTTTAAAGTTAACCAATTTTTCTACTTATCTTTCGGAAATAATTGCTGTTAGTCAAAGAATTGGTTTTATCGGTTTTTTAGATGATTACAATTTTTTATTCTTAAAAGATGAGGAGGGTTTTGGTAAGTTTATTGTAAACCAGTATAACTTAAAAAATAAAACAGAAACAGAACTATTTGCTTTTCAGGCTTATCCCAATGTTGCTTTTGATGAAATGGATAATTTGGTAGCTATCTCTCCTGATAAAACAAAACTGGCTTTTGCCCACGAATCAGGCATTGTCCTTTATACACTCAAAACAGAAAAAGAAGAAACAATTTTAACCAATGAAAAAATCATTTACAAAAGACCGTCTTTTATTGATAATAAGACTTTGCTTGTTTACCAAGTTGTGAACGATAAATTAACCATTATTATTCTGGATGATAAGGGTAAAGTCCTTCTGACTCTGCCACAACAATTTAAAAATGGACAAATTAATCCAAACGGCTGGCCGCTAGTAGGTATAATTAATCAAGACCTTTATTTAATTGATAAAAATAAAACCAAATCTTTCACTTTACCTAACAGCTATCTTTACAAACAAACCAGCTGGCTTAATCAACAAGAAATAATAATTACCGCCAAAATAAATAATGCTTCGGTTCTTTTAAAAAGCAACAGATCCGGTCAGAATATCAAAGAATTAGCCAAATTTAACCAGGCAGAAATCAAAAGTGTTTTTGTCAATCCGAAAAATCAAACTTTTTATTTTAATGTTAAAACCGAAGAAGGCTCCACCTTTAATTTTAATTTTTACCAAATTGGACCAAAAGATAAACAACCAATTAGCCTCTTTTCAATCAGTAGAAATGTTGATTAAGAACCAACAGACCTAAGCAAAGCCTGCCAATCCGAAGCAAATTGCCAAAGACCTTTATCAGTTAAGGGGTGTTTGATATTGTAAGTTGACCACGGCTCATCAAGAGACATGGTTTTATAAGCAATTGGTTTTAAATTCGGCTTATCATAAACAAAGGCCAAAGTCGGTATAGGAAAACCTTTTTGCGCCCACTGCTCAAAAACCGCAAAAGGCACGGTAATGGCCGGACTTTTCAGTTTTAAAGCGTACAAAAGATGATCCAAATTTCGAACCGACGCAGTTAAAACCTGCACATGACCATCGCTTTGAGCAAACATTGATAAAATGTTAGCCACCAGATCCATACCGTTTTCACCCTGATCATCAAGCCGGCCCACAAAAGGCGAAACAAAAACCGGATAAGCAGCGCCTTTGGTAGCGCTATAAACTGCCGCGGCCTGTTCTTGGGTAAAGCAAAGAGTAAAATTAAGCTTAATCTCCCGGCCAAGAACCTCCCCGGCCTTCAGGCCTTCTTTGGTAATGGGAATTTTAATATAAGCGTTGGGAATCCATTCAGCCATCAGCTGTGCCTGCTTGATTATTTGCTCAGCCGATGTTTTCTCGTCGGCATAAACCTCAATTGAGGTTGGACCATTGGTAACCTTAGCCACTTGCTGGACAATTCGACGGTATTGGGAAAGCAGTTCTTCTTCTGTAAATTTCTCGCCTTTCTCAATCCGGGCTTTAATTTCGGGATTTTTAGCAATTAAACTGGGATTGGTGGTTTGACCATCAATATAACCCATCAGCCTTTTGGCTTTTTCGGTTTGCAAAGGATCGCCTCCGTCGATAAAAATTAAAGATTCTGATTTGCGCTGCATTATTTTTTATTTTAACGGCTGATCAAGCCAAAAACAAGAGGAAACTAAACTCTTTGTTTTACTTCTGTCACCTTGGCTATAATTGCCTCTTTGTTAATGCCGGCTTTGGCCAAAAGTTGATAAGACTTACCTGAATGAGGCAGACTGGTTACTGCCAGTTTATAAACCGGCGCTTCAATCTCCTCACCAAGAGCCTGAAGCACGCTGTCACCCAACCCTCCTTCTTTCCAGTGATCCTCAACAGTAATAACCGCTTTGGCTTCTTGAGCAGCCCGACGCAAAGTTGGGCCATCAATGGGTTTGACTGAATAGCAGTCAATCACCCGCAGACTGATTTTTTGCTTGGCTAATTCCTGCTGGGCAGCCAAAGCTTCAAATAAAGTGATGCCTGCCGCTGCCACTACCACTAAGTCTTTTTTGGCAGCTTTTTGTTTTTCGTAGTGGACTTTACTGCCGCCGATTTTAAATTCTTCTTGGGGCGAATAAATCACCGGAGTTGGACCACGAGTGGTGCGCAAATAAAAAAGACCGCGGTTTTGAGCCATTAAAGCTGTTAGCTTTAAAGTGGCCACGGCATCTGCCGGATAAAAAATCACCGAACCAAAAACTGCCTGAAACATAGCAATATCCTCAAGCCCCATCTGGGAGGCGCCGTCCTCACCAACGGAAACGCCAGCGTGTGAACCGCAGATTTTTAAGTTGCCTTTGGATAAAGCCGCCATTCTGATCTGATCATAGGCTCTGGTTAAAAAAGCAGCAAAAGTGGAAACAAAGGGTAAAAAACCCCGTTTGGCCATACCCAATGCTGCTGCGATCATATTCTGTTCGGCAATAAACATCTCAAAGAAGCGCTGGGGAAATTTTTCTTTAAACTTTACCGCGTAAGTGGAGGTTTGCACATCCGCGTCTAAAACCACTAAGTTGGGATAAAGCCCGCCTAATTGCTGTAAGGCTTCACCATAAGCCTGTCGGGTAGCCACCAGCTGACCTTTTTGATAGACAAAATTTAACGGCTTGGCTTGAGCAACAAAAACTGCTGGTTTTTGGCTGATTTTAGGCTGGTGAACTTTTGCGGTTAGTTTTTTATCAACTTTACCCAACTCCTGCAAGGCTTGTTTAAGTTTTGCCTGATCAAGGGCTTTACCGTGCCAGCCTGGCTGATCTTCCAAAAAAGCCACTCCTTTTCCCTTAATCGTTTTGGCAATAAGCATCACCGGCTGACCAAAAAAACCCTGTTGTTCTTTTCTGATTTGTGCCAAGGCTAGCCTAATTTCTTGGAAATTATGACCATCAATTACTAAAGTTTTAAAACCAAAAGCCGCCAGCCTTTTTTGATAAACTTCAACCTGCCAGCCAACCATTGTTTCACCGCTTTGACCCAACCGATTAACATCCAAAAGACCAATCAGATTGTTAAGCTTATAATGACTAGCCAATTGCACTGCCTCCCAAACAGCGCCTTCAGCCATTTCACCATCACCCAGCAAAACAAATACTCTTGGCAAGCTTTTTATGTTAGTCTGTTGCTTTTGCAGTTGTGTCCGAATAGCCAAAGCCATACCCAAACCAACTGATAAACCCTGACCCAAAGAACCGGTGGCTACCTCGCAATACTTAAACTCGGTAGTGGGATGACCTTCCAACGGGCTATCCAGCTGACGCAGTTTTAAAAGCTCTTCTTCCGTAAGCAAACCCGCCACTTTATAAAGGCTGTAAAGAAGAGGCGCGGCATGACCTTTGGAAAAAATTAAGCGGTCATTAAAGATATTTTCCTTATTGGCAAAATCAAAACGAAATTCCTCAAAAAACAAAACAGTTAAAAGATCTGTGGCAGAAAGACAAGTGGTGGGATGACCACTATCAGCTTGGGAGGTGGCTGTTAAAATATAGTAGCGGATAAGCCGGGCTAATTTTTCCAGTTTAGCTGTTTTTTGTCTCACTTCTTTATTTTACCAAAAACAAAATTTTTAAAATAAATTTAGGGTTGAGCCGTAAGTTCTTTCACAACCGTTATCAAAGCCGGATAGTTAAAATAGGCCAAAAGCTCTTTCTCCCATTCGGAATTAGCCAAATCAATGGTAGGTTCAACACCCCTGCCCTCAATTGGCTGATTATTTTCATCCAAAGTTAAGCTATGTACCAAGAAAACTGAGTAACTTTTCTGCTCGTCAATTTTAGTTTTGAGCGGAAAAACTTTCTCCACTGTTCCCCACCCCTTTGTTCTTCGGCCAAGCAAAACACCAACATTATATTTTTTTAAAACCGCGGCCATTACTTCAGCTGATGATTGTGTTCCCTCATCAATTAAAACCACCACTTTTTTATAAGGCAACAACTGCGCCAGCCAACCAGTTTGGGTTTTAAAAGGCTGATAAACTCCCTGATGAAGAAATTCATAGGCGTACTGATTTTGACCAATAAAGGGGCCTAAAAAATAAGGCAAAAGGTCAATCGCACCGCCAAAATTTCCCCTTAAATCTAAAATCAGAGTAGTACCGCTTACTTTTTTAAGCTGATTTTGAAACTCCTCAAAAGTAAAAGGTGAAAGCTGTTTAATTTTAAGCTGAACAATATCCTCATTGATTTTTTTGGCAAAAACAGTTGGTTCAGCGCCTGTCTGATCGTAGAGCTGACGAGTATGATTATCAGTTAAAACTTCAGAAGCATAAGCGGTTTTTTCTAATTGTTCAGCGGCTTGCGGATTGGTTTGTGCTTCTTTCTTAAGCTGTTCAATTTTGGCTTGGGCTTTTTGGCTGATTTCCTCCTTGCTGGCTTGCCGGTCAGCTCCCAAAACCTGATAAAGATCCTCCTGCGGATTAACATTACTGACCTTATTTTTCAGTTCGGTTTCCTCTTGTTGTGTGTAAAGCCGGCTTCGGCCAGCCGGGCTTAAACTGGTCAAAACCAAATCAGTTAAATTAACCGCAAATTCTTTTTTCTTCTGATTGTCAAATTTAGGCCAAAGACGCAACAACAAATTTTCCAGTTCAGCTTTATTTTTTTCCTTAAGAATTTGAGGTAGACCGGTTAATTTCTCTGCGGCCAAGCGATAAAGTTCGGTCAACTGCGCCTCGCTTAACTTTTGCCAGTAATTTTCCTCAATCAAATCGTAGGCCTCAAAAACAAAGGTTAAATAAGGATCGTTGGGTGCTGATTTTAACCAAGCTAATTTAACCTTTCCGCTAACCAAAAGACCGCAGAGAAAACCGGTTAAAAAAATGACGCTTAAAGCAATAACCAGTCTTATTTTTCTTTCTTGTAAGACTTTTAAGAATCTGCCCATAGATAAGTACAAATCACTATAGCAACAACTGAAAAAATCTGTCAATCATTTTTTTCTTTCATAAATCACCGCCAGCTCATCTTCATAAATTTTTTGCCAGATTAAATCGTCTTTTGTTAAAGCCAAATCTAAAAAAGTGCCCCGGCCAATCAAAAGCCAGTCAGTCTGATACTTATCTAAAATAACCTGATAACCCGGCTGGGCTTGAATAATGTCAAGATAAACCGAATAAGGGCTTTTGCCCTCAGGTGTTGACCAAGCAGGCATACGACCATCAACAAAATACTGATAGTCAGGCAGCTGCCACTCCAGAAAACCGCCCCATTCATAGGTGTTAAAAACATTCACTCCCGCCGGCGGATTTTTTTTGATAAACTCAACTGCCGCACAAGGATAACGGCTGGGACCAGCTGCACAATAAACCGACCAGTCAGTAATAATCTGAAAATTTTTTGGCACTAAAACCAAAAAAATCAGCAAAATGCCTGTTGTTAAAAACAAAAGAAAAGGAGCCTGCCAATTTTTCTTTTTTTCCCAGACAAAAAGCTGGTCTTGAAAAAGCCGCAAAAACGCCAAAACAGCAGTCAGTCCAAAAAAAACCAAATTTCTTTTGGCCAAAAAAGCCAACAATGTAAAAAAAGACAAATTAACCAGCCAAAAAAACTTTTCTTTGTTTTGGCTGGTTAAAAACAGATTAAAAAGAAAAACAAAAACAAAAAAGACTATCAGCTGAACTCCCAACGGCAAGGCTACCCATTCGGCAATCAAAGTACTCATTGGTGTTTTAAGATGTTTAATTGGCCAATCATAAACAGCCAAACCATAAGGATTAAGCAAAGTGGCCAAAAAAGAAAAAAGGGAAGCCAGCAAAAAATAAAAAGGCGAAACTTTTTGCCAAAAACCAAAACAGACAACCGCGGTTAATAAAACAAAAAGACCAAGAAAAAAACCGCCATGAGAATTAACCCAAAAGAAAAAAAGCAAGGGTAAAATAAACATCAGCTGTTTTATCTCTTTTTTTAAGAGTAAATAAAAAAGCAAAACCAAAAAAGTCACTGTTAAAAGCTGAGACCTTATTCCCAGAAAAAAAACCAACCAGCCGGCAAAAATTACCAACAGCGAGCCTAAAAAACCAATTTTAGGCAGTTGAGGGTTAATTTTTAAAAACAGCCAAAAAGTCAAAGTTAAAAGAAAAGAAGCTAAAAAAGTTAAGCCCCAAAAGCCAGCCAAGCGAAAAACCAAAGCCAAAATAATTTCGTAAAATAAAGTTGGGTTGGTAAAATAAGAGCCTTTTAAATAGTAGGTATATTCATTATGAGTAAGAATTTTACCCTTTGTTAAAAAAGTCTGACCGTTTCGTAAATGCCAGCCTAAATCCGTATCCAAAGGTGCCAGCCAAAAAAGTAAAAAGAAGAAGAGATAAATTAAAACCATTTGTTTATTGCAACTGATTATTTTAAAACCCTTGTTAGCCAACTTTTTAATCAGCATAAAACAATTTTAAGCTAAAGCTTGCAGTGTTTTAATTGCCTGCGCAATAGAAGGTGAATTAAAAATGAAACTCGTGGAAACCAATCTGGTTGCACCAGCAGCTACCATAAGTTTACCTGTCTGGGGATTAACGCCGCCGTCAACTTCAATCGGCAAATCAGGGTTAAGGGAGCGGACTTTGTAAATTTTGGCCAAAGCCCGGTGATCAAAAACCTGGCCGCTTTTACCGGTATGAATACCCATAATTAAAACCACATCCAAATTAGGCAAAAAAGGTTCAAGAATAGCAATATCTGTGTCAATATCAACCGCCAAACCCACCTCCAGCTTTTTGGTGCGGACTTTAGTAATAAAAGCTTCAGTATCAGTAATTCCCTCAATATGAGCAATAAATCTTTTAATACCCACCTGCACCCATTCATCAATTAATTGAATAGGATTAACCACCATCATATGAAGCTCTAATTTAGCCAAAGTGCGCAAAGTGGCAAAGCTATTAACCTGGTGAAAACTGGTCTGACCAAATAAAGTGCCGTCCAGCAAATCAAGCTGTATCCAAGGGCAAAATTCCTCCACCATGCGGATTTTTTCAACAATTGAGGAAAAATTCTGTTCAAGAATGCCAGGAATTATTTCTGTCATATATCAATTTTTATTCTCATACTGACTAATTTTTAATAAGCGTCTTTGGTGTCTTTCTTCACCGCTGAAATTAGTTTTCAGCCAAACAGCTACAATTTTTTTGGCTTTGGGATAAGAAAACCAATCGCCTGACAAGACTAAAACATTGGTATTATTATGACGGCGGCTGTGTTTGGCGCTTTTTTGATCAAAAGCCGCCGCCGCCCGCACCCCTTTAACTTTATTGGCTGCAATCACCATACCGGCACCAGAACGGCAGATTAAAATTCCCAGCGCGTTTGGATTCTGACTAACCGCCTCACCCACTTTAAAAGCAAAATCCGGATAATCATCAGTTGGTTCAAACTTTGCATTACCTAAATCAACACAACGGTAGCCGCTTTTAATCAGCCATTTTTTAATTTTTTCTTTCAGAGCAAAACCGCCGTGATCAGCGCCCAAATAAATTATCTGCATAATTTACTTTTTTTTAACTCTTTTTTTAGCTTGACTTTTTACCGATGATTTTTTAACCGCTTTTCTTTTTGGTGTATTAACTTGTGTTTTTCCTGTTAAAAGCAGAAATAAAGCCGCTGAAGCAGCCAGCAAAACAAAAAACAGCCAAAAGTTCATGGGCAGGCTTCACCTCCTTTTAAATTAACCTGAAATAACAAAACTCAACTAATTTTAATATAAACTCTTTTGGCTGTTTTTGGCAAGCATGAAGTTAAAAAAACAAAAGTCTTTACTGTTTAAGAAGAAAAATCCGGCTTGGTGCGGCAGGTGCTTTTTCAATTTTAAGCGGCGCGCAAACCAGCAGATAATCTCCTGCCGGCACTGGCTCAAGATTAAGACCCTCCACCACCAACACTCCGTTTTTAAGAAGCAAATTTTTAACCGGCTGATTAAAATCCTCCCATTTATCAATGTTAAAATAATCAATGCCGATTAAATTAACTTGTCTTTTAATCAGGTTTTTAGCCGCATCTAACGATAAAGAAATATAATCAGATCTGATTTTTTTGGCTTTAAGCATTTTATAATTGCCGGTTTTAAGCAGTAAACGGTCACCTTTGCGCACTTTAACTTGCTCAAAATGCGCCCAGCCGATTTGTGCCGGGCCGCCGGTTTTGAAAAAACCGGTTAAATCAACTACTTTAGCATTACCAATTATCTTTTCGCCAGCCAGCTTATCAACTGTTGCTCCGCTTTTAAAGGCAAAATTCGGAGCGCTTAAATAAGTGGTTTGGCGGGAGGTCAAACTAATTTGAGTCAACAGAAATTTTTCTTTCTTGTTTTTAATTTTAATTTTCAGCACTGGTTTGGGCTGACCTGGCCAAACAGGCACTTTAGCTGACAAACAAAGCGAAAGATCGTAAATTTTCATAGCAAAAAGAAATAAGCTTACTTCTTATTATCTCACAAAAACCTTTTTTTAGCAAAAAAAGAGGAAAAGTTCTTATTAAATTGGCTAAATTATTTATAGAGAGTTGGTATTCTAAAACCTTTAAGAATAGAAAAGCCAATTGCTCCTTCTGCCAGTTGGAAAATTGCCCAGGTAGCAGCAACAATTA
>FWPU01012258.1_pt1 | contig 11491 bp, 10 predicted proteins | sample 2228361 | NCBI WGS metagenome assembly FWPU01 (sample SAMEA103939777, study PRJEB20133) | metagenome | reverse complement strand
CCTCTCCCACGGCGAGATCGTCCTCCACGGCTCGGCCGCCGACCTGCGCGCCGACCGCCAGCTCCTCATCGCCAGCTACCTGGGGGAGCACCAGGCAGCCTCCCGCGCTCCAGCAGCGGCGCCGGGTACCTGAGGAAGGCCGCCGGGGCGGAGCCGGATCCCCTTCCGTCCTCACCGCAGCGTCCGGCCGATAGCAGCGGCGGTGGCCTGAACCGCCGGCGCGGCGCCGACGGCCGCCTCGGGACCGAACCTCGTGGCCGGCCCGGCCACGGTGACGGCGCCCCGGAGGGTGTCGCCGCACCGAATCGGGGCGGCCACCGCCACGATGCCGTCCTCGCTCTCGCCATCGTTGACCGCGTACCCCCGCTCCCTCACCCCCGCCAGCCGGCGCAGCAGCTCCCTGCGGCTGGTCAGGGTGCGCCTCGTCAGCCGCTGCAAGCGCTCGTCCGGATAGAGTTGGAGGACGGTCTCGTCGGGAAGACAGGCCAACATGGCGTTGCCTGCCGCCGTGGCGTGGGCGGGAAGGCTGTGCCCGATGCGGGCGGCGGCGCGCAAGATCCGGGGCGACTCGACGCCGTCGATGAAGAGGACGGTCGTGCCCCGGAGGACGGTCAGGTGGGCGGTCTCGCCCACATCGGCCACGATCTGCTCAAGGTGCGGCCGGGCGGCCCGGCGGATGTCGAGCTCCTGAAGGGCGGCAAGACCGATCTCCGTCAGCACCGGCCCTGCTCGGTAGCTGCGGGTGGCTCGATCCTGCTCCACGAAGCCGCGGTGGCGGAGCATGGCCAGGAGACGGTGGGCGGTGGAGGGCGCCACGCCGAGCAGCTCGCTCGCCTGCTGGACGCTCAGCCACGGCCTCTCGCGCAGCGCCAGGAGGAGGCGGAGGACGTTGTCGACCGACTCGATGGGATACTTGGGCCCCGGCGGCGGGCTGGTCGTCCTCACACCACGCCTTTCGCGACCAGCTCGTCGATGGCCTCTCCGTCGTAGTCCAGCTCGGCCAACACCTCCCGGGTGTGCTCGCCGAGCCCTGGCACCCGCAGACGCTTGCGTGTCCCCAGGGGAAAGCGGACCGCGGGCAGGGGACCCACCGGCGAGTCGACCTCGGCGAAGAGCTCCCGCTCGACGAGCTGGGGATGCTCGACCACCTCGCCGATGGGTCGGACACGGCCGTAGGGCAGTCCGGCCTCGTCGAGACGGGCGAACCACTCCTCAGAGGGAGCCGAGCCGATCACCTCCTCGACGAGGCCGTCGAGGAGAGCGCGGTTTTCCCTGCGGGCGGCTACGGTGGCAAACCGGGCGTCGTCCACCCACTCGGGCCGGCGGACGACGTCGCAGAAGCGCTTCCAGTCGGCGTCGGAGGCCACGACGACGTTCACGTACCGCCCGTCCGAGGCGAGGAACGGGCCATAGGGGCATAGGTACTGGTGGCGCATGCCCGATCTGGGTGGCTCCTCGCCGGCGTGCCACCAGTGGTGCGGGTAGTAGGCCAGCCAATGGGCGGCGGACTCGAGCATGGACACGTCCAGGTAGGCTCCCTCGCCGGTGCGGTCGCGGCGGCGGAGAGCGACGACGATGGCCAGCGCCGCGTAGATGCCGGCGATCTGGTCGGTGATGGGGATCCCGATCTTGGCGGGCGCATCCGGGGTGCCGTTGGCGAGCAGCAGCCCTGCCTCGCCTTGGACGAGGAGGTCGTAGGCCTTGACGTCTCGGTAGGGCCCCCACTGGCCGTAGCCGGACAGGGAGCAGTACACCAGCCTCGAGTTGGCCGCCCGCAGGTCGTCCGGCCCCAGGCCGAGCCGGGCAGCGGCCCCCGGAGCGAAGTTCTCGCAGAAGACGTCGGCGGTGCCGGCGAGCCTCCTCAGCACCTCTCTGCCCTCGCTCGTCTTGGCATCCACCGTCAGGTCTCGCTTGCCGGCGTTGAAGGCGACGAAGCCGGTCGACAGGCCGCGGACGGCAGCGTCCCAGCCGCGAATGACGTCGCCGCGCCCGGGCTGCTCGACTTTGATCACGTCGGCGCCGAGGGCAGCGAGCACGAGCGTGCAGAATGGCAGCGAGACGGCCTGCTCCAGCGACACCACCCGGACGCCGGCGAGGGCGTCTCCGAGCATCACGCCTTGGGCGTGGGGAAGATGTCGCGGCTGGGGGCGTGCTCCCGCTTCCACACCATCACCGAGCGGCGGTACTTGATGACGAGGTCGCCGTGCTGGTTGTAGCCGCGGGTCTCCACCTTGACGATGCCCTGTGTCGGCCGCGACTTCGACTCCCGCTTCTCCACCACCTCGCTCTCCGAGTAGAGGGTGTCGCCGGGAAAGAGCGGGTGGGGCAGCGTGATCTCGTCCCAGCCGAGGGCGAAGCCGTTCTCGCTCACGTCGGGGACGCTCATGCCGGCCACGATGGCGAGGGTCAGGGCGCTGTTGATGAGGGTGGAGCCGAACTCCGTCTTGGCGCCGTAGTCGCGGTTGAAGTGGATCTGGTTGGTGTTGTTCGTGAGCAGGGTGAACTGGATGTTGTCGGCCTCGGTGACGGTGCGGCCGTACCGGCAACGGTAGATGTCGCCCACTTGGAAGTCCTCGAAGTACCGACCCTCCCAGCCGGGCTTGATCTCACCCATCGGGTACCTCCTCCATCGCGTCGATGCCCAGCCGCGCCGCGGTCTCGAGCAGGCGCTGGGCCCGCAGGACGATCGGCCGATCGACGAGCTGGCCGCCGACGGCGACCGACGCGTCCCCCCGGGCCACCGCCTCCTCGAAGGCCCTGGCCACCCGGCGGGCATAGGCCAGCTCGTCGGGCGTGGGGCTGAACCGCTCGTTGATCAGCGCGACCTGGCGGGGGTTGAAGGTGGACTTGGCGTCGAAGCCGAGCCTCCGGGCCTGGATGATGTCGGCCAGCAGCCCCTCTGTGTCCTCGAGGTCGGGGAAGACCCCGTCGATGGAGAGCACACGGGCGGCAGCGGCGGCTACGACCACCGCCGAGCGGGCAAAGAGGAGCTCTCGCGCCTCGCCCTCGCGTTTGGTGCCGAGACCGATGTCGAGGGCATAGTCCTCGGCCCCGAACATGAGGGCGAGCACGCGGGGATGGGCAGCCGCGATCTCCGGGGCGCGGAGCAGGCCGGCCGCGCTCTCGATGGCGGCGACGATGCCGACGGCACCGTCGGGATCGAAGCTCGCCAGGGCGTCCGCCGCCGCCTGCACCTCGGCGGCAGTCTCCACCTTGGGTAGACACAGCCCCTCCAGCCCGGGGACGAGAATCCACTCCAGGTCCTGGCGGAACCAGTCGGTGCCCACGGCGTTGACGCGCACCGTCCGCAGCGGACCGGGGGCGGCCCGGCGCAGCACCTCGGCCACCAGCTCCCGCGCCACCGGCTTCTCCTCGGGGATGACGCCGTCCTCCAAGTCGAGGAAGACGGCATCCGGGGGCGTCTCCAGCTCGTAGATCTTGTCCAGAAACCGCTGCCGGTTCCCGGGTACGAACATCCAGGAGCGGAGCGGGCGGGCCACGTCAGTACGACCTCGGCATCCCCAGCACGCGCTGGCCGATGTAGGCGAGGATCATGTTGTTGGAGACGGGGGCGATCTCGAGGAGCTTGGCCTCGCGGAACTTCCGCTCCACGTCGTACTCGCGGGCGAAGCCGTAGCCGCCGTGGGCGGTCATGCAAGCGTTGGCCGCGTGCCAGGAGGCCTGGGAGGCGAGTAGCTTGGCCATGTTTGCCTGCGGCCCGCACGGCCGGCCCTGATCGAACAGCGTCGCCGCCTGAAAGCGGAGGAGGCTGGCCGCCTCCAGCTCGGCATGGGCCTGGGCGAGGGGGAACTGGACACCCTGGTTGGCGCCGATCTTGCGCCCGAACACCTCCCGCTCAGACGCGTACCGGGCGCCGCGCTCGACGAACCAGCGGCCGTCGCCGATGGCCTCGGAGGCGACGAGGATCCGCTCCGCGTTCATGCCGTCGAGGATGTACCGGAAGCCCATCCCCTCCTCGCCCACCAGACTCTCCGCCGGCAGCTCGAGGCCGTCCAAGAAGAGCTCGCAGGTGTGGTGGTTCACCATCACCTCCAGCGGTCGCACCTCCAGGCCCCCGCCCACCTCGCGCAGGTCGACGAGGAAGACGGACATGCCCATGGTGCGATCCTCGACCTCCTCCAACGGGGTCGTCCTGGCGAGGAGCAGCATCAGGTCCGACTGCCTCACGCGGGAGATGAAGGTCTTCTGGCCGCGGACGACGTAGCGGTCGCCCCGCCGCTCGGCGCGGGTGGTCAGGCGGGTCGTGTCCGAGCCCGTGGTGGGCTCGGTGACGGCGAAGGCTTGCAGGCGCAGCTTGCCCTGGGCGATCTCCGGCAGGTAGCGGCGCTTCTGCTCCTCCGAGCCGTGCCGCAGGAGGGTGCCCATGGTGTACATCTGGGCGTGGCAGGCGGCGCCGTTCCCGCCCGACCGGTTGATCTCCTCGAGCACGATGGCCGCCTCGGTCATCCCCAGCCCCGCCCCCCCGTACTCCTCGGGAATGAGGATGGACAGCCAGCCCCCCTCCGTCAGCGCCGCCACGAAGTCGTCGGGGTAGGCGCCGGCGGCGTCCACCTCGCGCCAGTACTGGTCGGGAAAGCGGGCGCAGACGTCGGCGACGGCCCGCCGGATGGCCTCCTGCTCCTCGGTCAGGGAAAAGTCCATGTCAGGCAGCCACGCCGACGAGGTCGGCTTGCTCGAGGAAGCGACGGATCTCGCCCCAGAGATCGTCGCCGGTAGCAACGAAAGCCACGATCATCCGGGTGACGCCCGCTCGGCGATAGGCCTCCAAGCGCTCGCCGAGGCCGTCGAGAGTCGAGCCGGCGAACATGGGGACGCCGTTGAAGAGGTCGTCCGAGACTTGCTCGCGGGCAGCCCGGAAACCGTCCCGCTCGTAGGCGGTGCGGATGCGCTCCACGTCGTCGGCGAAGCCCATGTCGCGGAGCATCTGGCTGTAGCCGGTCTGGAGCGCGTAGAAGGTGAGCACCTTCTTCAACGTCCGCTTGGCCGAGGCCACGTCGTCGCTGAGCGCCACCCGCAACTTCGTCGCCACCTCGAAGCCGGACGGGTCGCGGCCGGCCGCCCGAGCACCCTGGTGACAGCGTTCCACGATCCGGCGCACCGCCGCCGGGTCGGCCATGTTGATGAGAACGCCGTCGGAGATCTGGCCGGCGAGGCGCGTCATCTGGGGCCCGAGGGCGGCGAGGAGGATCCGGAGGGGATGAGCGGGAGGCTCGAAGGCGAGCTTGAATCCGCCCGTGCTGGAGTAGAAGGCGCCTCCGTACTCCACCCGCTCCCCGGCGTAGGTCGCCCGGAGGATGTCCACGTACTCCCGGATCCTCCGCAGCGGCCGGTCGAAGCTGTCTCCGTGCCAGGCGGCAATCGTCTCGTTGGCGATGCCGAGCCCGAGCAGGAGACGCCCTCCGGAGTACTCGTTCAGGGTGGCCGCCTGGATGCCCAGGGTCACCGGCGAGCGACCGTACATGTGGTAGACGGCGGTGCCGAGCCCGATCCGGCTCGTTCGGGCGGCGTAGGCGGTCAGGAGCACGAGCGGATCGCGGCTGTTCGACTCCCCCTTCCAGACGGCGCCGAAGCCCCGCTCCTCAGCCAACGCCGCCGCCTCGACCGCGATCCTGGCCGGGATCTGCGCTGCCGAGTTGAACTCCGTGTCGATGATCACCGTGCGGCGGCTCGTTCTGTATGACAGAATCCGATTCTGCTACAGCCTAGCCAACTCGCGGCAAGGAGTCAACGAGCATGTGTGACGAGCATCTCATCGAGCTGGTGACGGGGGAGAAAGTCGACCTCGGTCGGCACGGGCTTCACCCGTCGCAGATCAAGGTGGGGCGCACGTTGACGCTGGAGCGGGTCCTCCAGCTCAACTCCCGCACGTACTTCTACGCCATGCTGAAGGACAACCCGGAGCTGACGGCCATCTACCCGGGCATCGAGGATGACCTTCTGGCCGGAGCCATCGACTGCCACATCCACGCCTATCCCGATTTCGTCCACCGGTCGCAGGACATGGTCGAGATCGCCGTGGCCGCCGCCCGAGCGCGCATGCGGGCCGTTTGCTTCAAGGACCACTGGAATCTCACCGCCAACGCCGCCTACCTCGTCCAGCGCTACGTGGACGAGCTCGTTGCCGACGGACGGTTGGACCACCGGGTGGAGGTGTACGGGGGGCTGGGACTGAATCACGGCATCAACCCGGAAGCGGTGAAGATCGCCCTCCAGTACCCGGCTTGCAAGATCCTCTGGTTTCCGACCTTCAAGTCCTACGGTTGGGCGCGCTTTGCAGGCATCGAGAACCGGGAGGGCTACGTCCGGCTGGTGGACGCCGACGGGGAGGTACTGCCGGAGGTGCGCCAGGTGCTGGAGCTGGCAGCGGAGGCTGGGGTCCTCTGTAGCCTCGGCCACACGGACTTCGAGGAGCTGCTGCCGCTCTGCACCCTGGCCCGCGACATGGGTGTCAAGACCTTGCTCGACCACCCCCTGCTGGAGCTGAACAAGCTCCTCATCGACGAGATGCGGCAGCTCGCCGACCTGGGCACGTACGTGGGCACGTACTGCCAGCCCATGATCCCGTCTCTCTACCAGCCGGTGTGCGATCCCTTCGAGACTGTGGACACCATCCGGGCCATCGGGGCCGACCGGTGCATCGCCGGTAGCGACTTCGGTCAAGTGTTGCACGTGAACACGATCGAGGGCTTGCGCATCTTCATCCGTGCCCTGCTCGGGTTCGGCATTCCACCCGAGGACGTACGGACCATCCTCCGCGACAACCCGGCCAGGCTGCTCGGCCTGGAGCCCATCGGGGCCTGATGTCGGGCAAGATCGTCTCCCTGAGCGAGGCCGTCGCCCTGGTCGAGGACGGCAGCCACATCGCCCTGGGCGGGTTCGCCATCACCCGCTGCGTCGTGGCTGCCGTGCACGAGCTCGTCCGGGCGGGTCGGCGCCACCTCCAGGTGACGCAGACCACAGGCGGGCTCGACACCGATCTCCTCGCCGGCGGCGGCTGCGTCCGCCGCATCGTCAGCTCGGGCGGCTCTCTCGACCGGTTCGGCCCCCTGCACGCCGTCAACCGGAGAGTGCTGGCCGGCGAGGTCCAGGCGGACGAGTACTCCAACCTCGCCATCACCCTCCGGCTGCACGCAGGAGCCCTCGGCGTCCCGTTCATCCCCACCCGATCCATGCTCGGCTCCGAGCTCCTCGACACCTTGCTCAAGCAGGAGGACGCGGTGCGTCTGGAGCGCGATCCCTTCACCGGCTCGCCTGTGCTGATGCTGGCACCGCTCCGTCCCGACGTCGCCTTCGTCCACGTCGACGTCGCCGACGAGCAGGGCAACGCCGTCATCGCCGGTCCCACCTGGAGCCTCCGGGAGATGGCAGGGGCAGCCCGGGAGACGGTCCTTCTCGCCGAGGAGGTGGTGGCGGCGGGGACGCTCAGCCCTGAGGCCGTCACTATCCCGGGGCCGCTGGTGACGGCGGTCGTCCACCTCAGGAGGGCCGCCTACCCCACCGCCGCCGTTGGCCTCTACGACTACGACGCCTCCCATCTGGAGCTGTACGCGGCCGCCGCCGCCGAGGGTGGCGACGCCTATGCCCGCTACCTCGACCAGTTCGTCTACGGCGTCGACTCGCATCAGGCCTACCTGGCGCGGGCGGGGGTGTCGGCATGACCGCCTGGACCCCGGGCGAGATGATGGCCGCGGCGGCGGCGCACGAGATCCAGGACGGAGAGGTGGTCGTCGTCGGGCTGGGCCTGCCTCAGATCGCAGCCCTCCTCGCCAAGAAGACCCACGCCCCGGGCGCGACGCTCGTCCTCGAGATCGGAGTCATCGGGGCCTCGTCGACCGAGCCTGCCCTGGGTATCGCCGACCCCCGTATGTGGACGGGGGCCCATGCGTTCGGAAGCATGATCGACGTGCTGGGGTACCTCCTCCACGGCGGTCGCATCACCCTGGGCATCCTCGGTGCGCTCCAAGTGGACGTGGCCGGCTCCATCAACTCGTCCCTCGTCGTCCTCGAGGACGGCAGCGTGCGCCGCTTCCGCGGCTCGGGGGGAGCCAACGACGTCGCTTCGCTGGCCGGGCGAGTAATGGTGGTGATGCGACACGAGCCACGTAAGTTCAAGCACCGCGTCGACTTCATCACCAATCCCGGTCGGCTCGTCGCCGGCCGCCCGCGCGCCGAGGTCGGGCTGCCGGGGATAGGCACGGCGGTGATCGTCACCGACCGGGCGATCTTCGACGTCACCGACGGCGGCCTCGTTCTCCGCAGCGTTCACCCCGGCCAAGACGTGGCGCAGGTCGTCGCCGCCACTCCGGTGCCCCTGGAGACAAGCGGCTGTCGCCAGACGCCGAGCCCGTCGCCGGCCGAGCTGGAGCTGCTCCGCAACGAGCTCGATCCCCGCGGCTGGTACACGCGCTGAGCCCGCCTGACCGAATGGCATCCCGTCGAGGGGACGTCCCCAGGGCAAGGGCGCGCCCCCGAGGGGCCGTGCTCGACGCGGGGCGCCGTGACGCTTTTCTCGGCCTGAGCAATTTGCGTCATGCCCCCGGCCCGCCGCCGTCGTAGCGTGTTCATTATCGCGAACCCAGTTCCCGTCAGCGAACGGCAGCACGCCCCTGTGAGCCCCGCCCTCATCGAGCTCGTCGTCAACGGCCAGCGCCACTGGCTGGCCGCCGCCCCCGAGCGGACCCTCCTCGAGATCCTGCGCGAGGATCTCGCCCTCACCGGTACCAAGCACGGCTGCGAGCTGGGGGAGTGCGGCCTGTGCACGGTGCTCGTCCAGGGCCAGCCCCGGCTGGCCTGCCTGACCTTGGCGGTGGAGGTGGACGGGGAGGCCGTCACCACCGTCGAGGGCCTGGCCTCGGCCCACGGCCTCCACCCCCTCCAGCGCGCCTTCCTCCACCTGTCGGCCGCCCAGTGCGGCTACTGCACCCCGGCCATGCTCCTCACCGCCAAGGCCCTGCTCGACGCCAACCCCGCCCCCAGCCGGGAGGAGACGAGGCAGGCCCTGGCCGGCACCCTCTGCCGCTGCACCGGCTACGGCCGCATCGTGGAGGCGGTGCAGCGGGCGGCCGCCGACCTGACCGGCCGGCCATGACCGCGGTCGACACCCGCCGCCGGCAGGCCCCGTCCCGGGGGGAGCCCCTGGCGGTGGTGGGCCGGCCCTTGCCCCGGGTGGACGGCGAGGCCAAGGTGACGGGGAGGCAGCGCTACGTGGACGATCTCCGCCTGCCCGGCATGCTCATCGGCAAGCTCCTGCGCAGCGTCCGCCCCCACGCCTTCCTCCGCCGCCTGGACTACCGCCGGGCCCTGGCCCTGCCCGGCGTCTACGCCGTCCTCACCGGCCGCGACCTCCCCATCCCCTACGGCATCCTCCCCGTCAGCCAGGACGAGCACGCCCTGGCCGTCGACCGGGTGCGCTACGTGGGCGAGCCGGTGGCGGCGGTGGCCGCCTGCGACGAGCCCACCGCCGAGCAGGCCCTGGCCCTCATCGAGGTCGAGTACGACGACCTGCCGCCGGTGCTGTCGATGGAGGAGGCCCTGCGGCCGGAGGGGCCCCGCATCCACGGCCAGGGGGAGGGGGCCAACGTCGACCGCCTGGCCGGGCTGGAGTTCGGCGACGTGGACGAGGGCTTCCGCCGGGCCGACTACGTGCGCCGGGATCTGTTCCTGTACGAGGGCAGCACCCACATGGCCCTGGAGGAGCACGCCGTCCTGGCCGCCTGGGAGCAGGGCAGGCTGACCCTGTGGTCGTGCACCCAGAACCCCCACTACCTGCACCGCGCCCTGGCCCGGGTGCTGGAGCTGCCGGCGGCCCGGATCCGGGTCATCGCCCTCCCCGCCGGCGGCGGCTTCGGCGGCAAGTGCGACCCCCTCAACCACGAGATCGTGGCCGCCAAGCTGGCCGCCGTCTGCGGCCGGCCGGTGAAGATCACCCTCACCCGGGAGGAGGTGTTCTACTGCCACCGCGGCCGCCACCCGGTGCTCATGGAGGTGGAGTCGGGGTTCAGCAAGGACGGCCGCCTGACCGCCCTGGCCGTCCGCCACCTGCTCGACGGGGGCGCCTACGGCAGCCACGGGGCGGCCACCACCTACTACACGGGCGCCCTCCAGACCATCACCTACCGGGTGCCCGCCTACCGCTTCCAGGCCGCCCGGCTGACGACCACCAAGCCCCCCTGCGGGCCCAAGCGCGGCCACGGCACCCCCCAGCCCCGGTTCGCCCTCGAGTGCCACCTCGACCGGGTGGCCGACGATCTCGGCCTCGACCCGGTGGAGCTCCGCCTCCGCAACGCCGTCCAGCCCTTCTCGGTGACGGTCAACCACCTCCGCATCACCAGCTGCGGCCTCCGGGAGTGCGTGCAGCGGGTGGTGGACGCCTCCGGCTTCCTCGCCAAGCGCCGCCGGCTGCCCTTCGGCCGCGGCGTCGGCTTCGCCGTCAGCGGCTACCTGTGCGGGGCGGGGGTGCCCATCTACGACCGCCACCTGCCCCAGTCGGAGGTGGAGATCAAGGTCGACCGGGGCGGGGGCGTCACCGTCTACTCCCTGGCCGCCGACATCGGCCAGGGGTCGACGTCGGTGCTGGCCTACCTGGTGGCGGAGGTGCTCGGCCTCGACCCCGGCCAGGTGGCGGTGGTCACCGCCGACACCGACCTTGCCCCCATCGACCTCGGCAGCTACTCCAGCCGGGTCACCTTCATGGCCGGCAACGCCGCCCTGCGGGCGGCCGAGGCCATGCGCGCCCTCATCCTCCAGGCGGCGGCCGAGGAGCTGGGGACGGACGCCGCCCAGCTCACCCTCCGGGCCGGCCGGGTCGTCCACCGCCGCCGGCCCCAGCTCCGCCTCGACTGGCAGCAGGCGGTGGCGGCGGCCACCGCCCGCTCCGCCCCCCTCGTCACCGGCGGCAGCTACCGGGCGCCCGAGGTCACCGCCCGCCACCGCGGCGCCGGCATCGGCCCCTCCCCTGCCTACACCTACACGGCGGCGGTGGTGGAGCTGACCTGCGACCCGGACACGGGGGCCGTCCAGGTGGAGGAGGTGTGGGTGGCCCACGACATCGGCCGGGCCATCAACCCCGCCCTCGCCCGCGGCCAGATCGAGGGCTGCGTGTACATGGCCCTGGGGGAGGCCCTGTACGAGCGCTACAGCTTCCGCCACGGCCTGCCCGAGGCCACCTCTGCCCTCGACTACAAGACCCCCACCTGCCTGGACATGCCCCCGGTGCACGTGGAGCTGGTGGAGACCGTCGACCCGGAGGGGCCGCTGGGGGCCAAGGAGGTGGGCCAGGGGCCGCTGCTGCCGGTGGTGCCGGCGGTGGCCAACGCCGTCTACGACGCCGTCGGCGTCCGCGTCGACCAGGTGCCCATCACCCCCGACCGCCTGGTCAAGGCCTGCGAGCTGGCCGCCCGGGGGCGCCCGGCCCGCATCGGCCCCCAGGCCATGCCCGCCTTTACCTTCCCCCACCCCTACCCCGTCCCCC
>FWPU01012257.1_pt1 | contig 11491 bp, 8 predicted proteins | sample 2228361 | NCBI WGS metagenome assembly FWPU01 (sample SAMEA103939777, study PRJEB20133) | metagenome | reverse complement strand
TCTGCCGGCTCTCTCTGCTCTTCCGGTGTCTCTCTCTGCTCTTCGGGTTCCGCAGGGGCGTGCAGATTGATTAACTGGATGGAGAGTTCTGCCAGCCGGTTGACGGTGTCCGTGGCGAATACGTTGGGCGCCACTTCGGCCGGCACCGAGGTGAGCGTGTCCAGGATGCCGTTGGCCAGCAACAGGGCTGAATCGGGGGTTTCATCCAGGAAGAGGCTCTGTCCGTTGTATTTGACGATCCCCAAGGTCACGCCCCACCTGCCGGTCACGGCATCATAGAACGCGCGCCGGTTAATCACCCTCCAGCTATCTTCGTTCACACCGGAGATGCGGTTCACCTCTCGCATATCCCCGCCGTAGAGTGCCAACAGCCGACGGAGCCAATTCCAGGTCTGAGGGGCGGTCTGAGCCTTGACCTGCTCGATATAGGCGGCATCATCACTCCTGATTAAGAGTGTCAACAGATACTGGATGCTTTGAGCTTCGAGATAGAACTCAAGGCCTTGCCCGATGGCCTGTAATGTGGTTGGTGTGATCCCCCGGCGGGTGTGTTCGCGAATGACCGTCTCGAGTTCTGTCATCAGGTTGGAATCCTGATCCAGAGCCTGTTGTAAAGCAAGGTTGCCCTGAGCAATGGCGTCCATTTCCTCGGCCGTCAGTGAGGGGGGCCGCGTGGGGGCCTCAGGTTCCGGGGGCAACTCTTGTGCGGTTGTTTCTGCCATGCTTTGACTCTCCTGGTATGAGATGTTTCGGTGACCGGCACTTGATGAAAGTGCTGGTCACCTGGGACGATACATGCACTCAACGGCGGGGGATCGAAGGGCCTTTCTTAAAAGGAACCCCTCGGGTCGGGCCTTTCGTTATCCTGTCAGTGAAATCAGGCCGTTTGGGAAGTAGCCCGCTGGGTCGGATAGACGTGTCATGCACGAAAGTCTCCGCTTTGCCTGGTGGCTGCGAGCTCTGAGCCTGAAGCGCCAACGCGCTTTCCTCGGCCGCCCGCTCGCGCGCCGTGTTAGCACGCCCCGCCCAGTAGTCCACCAGAGACTGGAAATAGTGCTGCCTGTCGCCTGTCAGCATGGCGGCGGCCTGTTGCCAGGCCACTGCGATCTGGTCATAGAGGGCGGCTGCCTCGCGGAATCTTCCCTGTTCCTCCAATTCGCGAGCTACAGCGCTCTCCCTTTCCGTCACCTGGCCCGCTGCCTCCACGGCTTCATCCGGCGACCATTCTTCGGGCCTTAGTGTCTCCATGGCTCCTATGCCTCCTTATGTTCCAATCAGTGTTGCCAGCTCTTTCACACACTGTCTGATGCCTTCGTATAAATACTTCCGGAGGTGTCTCGTCGGCTGACACATGCTATCGGCTGCGTTAATCAGGTTCACGAGCCCCTCTTTAAGCTGTCCATGACACTGGGCCAGGATTTCTGCCTCGGCTGATGTGCCTGAGGTCTTGGCGATTTGAGCGCAACTATTGCGTAGACCCTTTTTGATCTCTTCAACATCAGCAACCTCCTGGGCCTGTCTGAGCTCGTCGGCCAGCTCCGTCACCGAGTCACGATGTTCGTCCAAGAGCTTCCCCTTCGCATTGTCAAGGTTTCGCCTGTGTCTGGTCACCGACATGCTCAGATCATCGAAGCTAGGGATCAGTTTATACTGAAGGTCCAGGCGGGCGTCGCCTTTCCATTCGGCTAGAGGGATCTGGATTTGATGTTCAGCGGCTTCACTCAACCGCCCGAACAGGTTGAGGATCTCCTCCGTCTCGTCGAAGAGTTTGGTGTAAGCGCTTAGCCTATCCACACCCAGGCGGATTCGAGTGAACTGCGGGGGAGCGAAAGTTAAGGTATCCTCTGCCGGTTGTGTCGGCTTGGCGGTAAATGTGCTGGATGTCCACCCAGCGGTACTCAAGCCCGGCGTCCGGGGCCGCTCAATCACGCCTGATGCCGATTTGAGTAGTCTGGGCTCGAACTCTCTGTATTTTTCCTCGTTTCTCTGTCGAACGATCTCCAACAGCTCATCGAGACGCTCGTACTGTTCCGCGTACTCGATCAACTTGTGCACCATCATCCGCATCGGCATACCGATCGCAAACTGGTTGTACACGGGACGGAAGTCGTCAGAGTCGTAGACCGTAATCCTCAGATCTTCATCCGAGAAAACGGCCTGGATCAGCTCACGGACGACAGCGGTGTTGTATTTAGGCGACATCTTTTACTCCCCCACACAACTCATATGATCTCCCCTCGAGTCGCGCGCACAGCGGCCACCAGGTAATCCAGATGCCCACGACGATCGAGGTACTCAATCAGGTTCAGCACCCTAGCGGCCTTGCTGACCCCTCCCACCATCTCCAAGTTCACTTGCAATTCAACACCGGCGTCTTCCAGACCCTGCTGCACATCGGCACACAGCACCTCCAGCTCTTCCAGGCTGAAGTTCTTGATGATAGCTTCCCGCAGAGCGCGCTTGTCCACGGCCGCGCTCGGCCGGCGCGGTGCCGCCGCTGCCTCCTCGAGTTCAGTTCCGGTAGTGAAGCTGAAGGTGGTCGTCTCAGCCTGATTTCCTGTCAGATCAAAGAAACCTGATCCCGGGCCGTAGCCAGGTGGGTTGATCGTAAAAGGGATGAGGGTATTGGCTGGCAGGGGATCGGCGATGTTGTCGCGTGTGATGGTGAAGGTGTACGTAGCTGGATTATACCCAACCTGCGCCTTACCTAACCCGAACCAACCGATGGATGAGATGCTAACTGCTGAAGGATGCATCGGCCTATCGAAAGTGATCTGGATGGACGCTAGCCGTCGGCTGACCCCTACTGCGCCGTTAGGTGGGACTGTGCTGACCACTCGCGGGCCAGTCTGAGCCGACGTGGTTTGAGGGAAAAGAATACCTTCTTCGGCACGCAAGTACAATACAGGCACGCCCCAATCCCGTTCGTCTTCGCTGCCGCGGTTGAAGATGGCCAGCCGCCCGTCGGTCATGGCGGCGTCAATGGGCTGGCCGGCTGCCAGGGCATGATAGAAATGGCGGCTGAAGGCGATGGCGTTGACGTCGCGGATCGTATACTGCATACCCACCACCGCCGGGATGCCCGCTCGCGTGAGAGCTGGCACGATGCCAGTCCAGGCGTTGACCTGATCTCGCCGGCCCCCCTCGCAGGCGCCCAACACGGCCAGACGCACACCACGCCCTTTCAGATTGAGCGCCACCTTTTCTGCCGGAAAGAGCACCTCTCGCTGCTCCTCGTCCACGAACACCAGGTAGCCTTTGCCCTCCACGCTCCCGTAGGTCATGCCCAGTTCGCCCTCGAATTTGCCGTGGCCAGCGAAATGAAAGACGTGCGCCTCTCGGGCCAACGCTTCGAGCAAGGTGTCCGCTGTGGCATTGGGATAAAACTCGGCGCGAATGTTGGGGAGCTCGCTCAATGCCTGCACGATATTCTGTTGTTCAACATCCAGCTTCAAGGCTGGATAGCCTGGCACGTTGGGATTGGCCAGGAGCACCACTAGCCGGAGCGCACCCGTGCCCACAGGATCGAGGCTACCTGGCGACTGTCCCAACACCTCGTATCGCACCAGCGAGATGCCTCGGTCGAGGGCCAGGAAACCCTCCGGCCCCCTCTGGTCTTCCGATAGGCCCGGGCGAGGCAGGTAAGCATATTCCCAGGGCAGGTCAGCCAGGGCGTACGTGTCCAGCCGGAGCCGGATGCGCAACCCTTCATCGTCGGCCAGGCGCTCCCGGCTGCGTTCCAGGAACAGGCGCGCCCGCGACGGGAAGAGTGCGGCCGCCAGGTCCTCACCCAGGGTGATCATCTCCAGCAGGGTCAGGGCACGTTTATCCAGCCGTCGTAGCCGCTGTCGCAGATCGGGCGGCAGCGTTACCCCTTCAGCCTCGGCCAGACGCTGCTGGCCGGCGGGCGAATCGGCCACGCGCACGCGAAAGCGCTCCGTGTCGCCGGTCGTTTTGTAATCGAAGGCCTCCAGGTCTAAGTTGCGGTATTTCATGTCACGCGCTCGCCAAATTCGTCTCTACCACCTGGCGCACGCCGGGCACGCGGTTCAGCAACCTCAGCCGCCGCGCATCTACAAAGTCGGCCCCGGCCAGAATCACGTACCCGGCCAGGACGATGAAGGCTGCTGCCAGCAGTAACCTGCCCTGGGGTAGGGCGGCGGCCGGCACACCGCCCAGCAGCCGGAGCCCACGCAGCAACTTCTCGATCAGGCCAATCTGCTGCTGGTATTTGTCGTTCAGCCCGTCCACACCCTGGATAGCGGCCACGAATCTCTCCAGGCCGGCCTGGCTATCAGCCGCCACCCGGTTGAGGTGTTGCGCTGTCTGCTTCGTCTCGTAGAGCTTCGCCAACAGCTTCTCGAATTGCTCGCCTTGTGCCACATCGTTGGCCCAGGCCAGCACCTGCTGGGCAGCAGTTTGGGCCAATGATGGCCCCAGTAAAGCCGCCAAAGAGATTGTAGAGGCGGGTGACTTTTTCGGCCTGACCCAGCGCCTGGGCGATGTCCATCCCCACCACACCGACCGCGTAGGCGATCTCGCCTACGCCCAGGGTGAGAAGCCCGCTGATCGCTGCCTGGCCGGTCCGGGCAGCTCGCTCCTGAATCAGATCCAGGGCGTCTTCGATGGTCTGGGAAAGCCGTGTACGAGCCGACGGCAGATCAGCCGGCAGCGCGGTCACGCTTCGCTCACTAGTCCGGGTGACAGCTTCCTCCCGGCCCAGCAGGAAGCTCAGGTTTTCTTCAATGTCGGTCGGGGCGGCCACACCTCGCTCGATGCTTTCTCCTCTGGTTGGGGCGATTTGCTCCTCTTCGTCCTGGGCGACTTGGAGCAGATAGGCACTGATCTCCAGATCGGTTAACGCTTTGGCCAGCAGGCTGGTAGACGCCTGAACGCGCGCCGCCGGGTCGGCATCGGCCAGTTGAGCTGTGGTGGCCCGGGTCAGGTTGGCTGACAGCGACGCGAGTTGTTCCGCCTTGACAGCCAGATCGGTAGGGGAAACGGGCCCGCGCGTTCTGTGCTCACCCCGTTCGCTGGTGGCTTTGCTAATCGGGGTAGGCGGAGCGAACAACGCCCGCACACCGTCAGCGTAAGCTTGAGCGGCTTCCCGGTAGACGTTCGACGGGTTCATGGCACAATCTCCTGTTAGGTCACAGGTTAGCTGATAGCTGATACAGGTTTCTCTCGCCAGTTCCCTTACCAGGCGTGATATGCCCGCAGCAACGCCAGCCAGCGATGATCTCTGGCGTAGGCTAACTCACCGTAGTAGCGCGAGACATCCGTCATAGCCGGCAGGTAGACGGTCACCCCGCCGCAACGTCGGACGCCGGGGCCATTGTGCGCCTCGGTCACGACGAAGCGTCCAGGGCCGGGTCGCAACGCCGCCAGCACATCTTGAGCGGCTTGGCGCGTGGCCCGATCGCGCGTGACCCTGCTCAGCTCCTCGCTGAAGTGGGCAATATCCCACAGGGTGTTGTGCCAGAAGCGTGCCGATCTTCGTTGGGCCGTCCAGATCTGGCTCTTGGCGCGCGGCAGGCGAGCGATCAAGGTGTCTGCCAGCCGGTCCAGTGGTTCCACCACCGCCTGTACCTGAGACAGATCGAGTGCGGCCTGGGTTACAGCGCCAGGGTAACCCTGGTCCACGTAGGACTGGATGTAAGCATTGACGATGTGCATGGCGAAATCGGCTGTCGGTAAGTCGGGGTTGTCTGCCAGCGGACGTAGGACTGCCTCGTAGGGCCAGCCATCGTTCGGCTCGGACTCCTCCGAGGCGACGATGATGCGAACGTAGGGTTGAGCCTGGTAGGCCACCTCCAGGTTGCTCATCAAGCAGGCGTCCATGCCCAACAGGTCCAACGGCTGACCGAGTCTCGCCACTATCTGAGCCAACACCCTGCCCAGCTCGATCGTGTCTAATGAGTGCCCACTGCCGTCGTCAGAGCAGATGGCGCGCTCACTGCTGGATGACAGGCTTAAGATGGTCTCCAGGGTAGTGCGGAAGAAGGCCCGGCCCAGGGGGGTGGCTGAGCGTTCAGTGGCCTCGCGTTCACTGTACCCCCTGGCGGCTACGGAGCGGGCGATACGATCTATCTCCGCCGGCTCCCAGCCGCTGCCGTGGTTCCACAGCACCAGGGCATAGCGTTCTGCAGGGTAGTTGGCAGCGGACCAAGTAACGAAGTCTATGAGGGTTTGGGGGCTGCCCGAGTTGGTCTCGCCCAGGGACTCAACCCGTTCATTCACGCCGTTACGTTGCATGTGATAGCGCTGTGTGCCGCGCCGGCCGGCGTTGTCAAACTCGACGACCACATTCACATCGGCGGTAGAGCCGACCCGGCGCATCTCAGCCAGGTCCTTGTCCCCGGCGGCCGAGAGGTTGTTATCCCCAGCCATGTAGACCATGAACGTCCATTTTGCAGTCGTAGATCCCGTAGGGGTTGAACTCATGTCATACCTCCATGCAGTGTGGGGGTGCCTTCTGTCTGACTCCCCGACACCATCCCGTAGAGCTCATACCTGCTTATGGGTATGAGTGGCACTTGAGGCTGCCTTGTAAAACTTGGGTAGATAGTTCGATTATATCATACACGCCGGTATTCAGGGAAAAGTGTCAGGATTTTCATAAGGCGAAGACTACAAGCTCCACACCACCCCATTCGGGCAGGAGATGGCTGTAGCTGAAAAAACCTGCCCTTGAGAGGGGCAAATGTGACGACACCCGCTGGCTACTCAACGGTCTTAACACCTTAAATTTAGACAGCCGGAATTGGCAAAAATAGCGAGCTGTGATAATATATGAGCTTGGCAATAGCCGGGCTTTCCTTTTTTATGATAATAGTATTGACAAAATTGAGGATTTATGATACAATGGTCCTGGGTTACGAGGATAGGAGGTAATATGCCGTATCGGGGAAGAGACGAAAGTCCTGCGACAGCGGTCATCCGCCTGTTGCAGAGGCGAGGGAGCGCCAGCGTCAAGGAAATAGAGGCCGAGTTGGGGGTGACGACGACGGCGGTGCGTCTGCAACTCTCCAATTTGCAGGCTGAAGGGCTGGTCTCTGCCCGTATCGTCCGGGAGGGGGTTGGCCGGCCTCATTACGAGTACTTTCTCACCGAGAAGGCACGCAGTATCTTCGCCTGCTACTGCGATGAACTGGCCTTGTCGTTGTATGAGGAATTGCTGGCGGATGTGGGTGTGGCCAAAGTCAGGGAGCTGCTCAGGCGTGTTCGTGATCGGCTGGCCGCGCGATACGCGAGGCAGGTGCAGGGGGCAGTGTTGGATCAGCGGGTCGAGCGGCTGGTTTCCTTGTTGGGTGAGAAGGGGATCCTGACCGATATCGAACCTCATCCGGATGGATTCATCCTGAAGGAGTACAACTGCCCCTATCATGACCTGGCCCAGGACCACCGTGAGATCTGCGAGATGGAGCAAGAGATGATGGCTCGTTTGCTCGACGCCGATGTTTCACTGGTGCAGTGCATGATGGACGGGCACGCGGGGTGCCAGTTCAATGTCAGCCACGCCATGACATCCGTCGAGCTCATGCAGTAGGGAGTCAATTCAACCGAGTAGAGGAGAATCGTTTCCATATGAAGGCAGAATTAATGGTGAAAGACCTCCACGTCAATGTGGGAGATAAAGAGATCCTGCGTGGTGTCAATCTGACGGTTCGTCAGGGTGAGATCCATGCGTTGATGGGACCCAATGGATCGGGCAAGAGCACGCTGGCTTATACGTTGATGGGACATCCCAGTTACGTGGTGACCAGCGGTGACATTTTGCTCGATGGCGAGAGCATCCTGAGGCTGGGACCAGACGAACGGGCGCGCAAGGGGTTGTTCTTAGCCTTCCAATACCCGACGGCGATCCCAGAGGGCAGTCTGGGGAACTTCTTGCGGACAGCCGTCAGCGCCGTCCGCGGCTACAAGGAGCGCGCGCAGGCGAGCGGCAACGGGGACGCCACCATCGGCTCCGAGTTGATGCCGATGCGGGAGTTCCGCAAGGAGCTGACTGAGAAGATGGCGCTGCTGGAGATGGATCCCTCGTTCGCTCGCCGCTATCTGAATGATGGCTTCTCCGGCGGCGAGAAGAAGCGTGCCGAGATCTTGCAGATGGCGATGCTGGAGCCGCGTATCGCCATTCTGGACGAAACCGACTCAGGCCTGGACATTGACGCCCTGCGCGTTGTGGCGGATGGTGTGAATCGCCTGGTGGGGCCTGAGATGGGCACCCTCATCATCACCCACTACCAGCGATTACTCAATTACATCAAACCCCATTTTGTACATGTTCAGCTTGCCGGGCGCATCGTCCTGTCCGGTGGCCCTGAGCTGGCGTTGGAACTGGAAGCGAAGGGGTACGATTGGGTGCGTGAGCAGTTTGGCGAGCCTATGATGGCTGATAGCTGATAGCTGATGGCTACTCTCAGGAGGAAACGATGAGTGATACACGAATCTTGGCCGAGATGAAGCAAGAGTACAGGTACGGCTTCCACGACCCTGAGAAGTACGTTTTTAAGGCGCGTAAGGGCCTGGACCACGAGATCATTGACCAGATCAGTGACATGAAAGGCGAGCCGGACTGGATGCGCCAGTTCCGACACCGCTCGCTGGACATCTTTCTGCAGAAGCCGCTACCGACCTGGGGCGGCAACCTGAGCGGCATCAACTTCGATGACATTTACTACTACATCAAACCGGCCGAGAAGCAGGGACGAAGCTGGGATGATGTCCCGCCGGACATCAAGCGGACCTTCGACCGGCTGGGCATCCCTGAGGCGGAACGGAAGTTCCTGGCCGGCGTGGGCGCCCAATATGAGTGCTTGAGTGGAGACAGCCGTGTTGCTACGGTACGTGGCCTTGTTCCCATTCGCGAAGTTGAACCTGGGGACATCGTGTTTGCCTTCGACGAAACAGAGAACCGGCTGATCCCGGTCCCGGTCAAGGGCAGAGCTTACAAAGGCGAGCGTGAGGTGTTCGAGGTGCGCGTGCGCAATCGCACGATTCGCGCGACCGTCAATCATCCTTTCCTAACACTTTCATATCATCGCGAGCAGGGCAAACGACGCGGCCGCTACACCTGTGAGTGGAAATATCTGCGCGATCTGCGACCCGGCGATTTGGTGGCATTGGCGAAGCGACTGCCCGACGTCGGACAGCCGTGCATCCTGGCCCAACCGGAGGTGAAAACCAAGGTCGTTGGCCACAATCAGACTGGCGCCGAGTACGAGCTGGATATCTCCAGTCGCTACAACTCGGTCAAGCTGCCCGTGAGCACTTCGGCTGATCTGATGTGGTGGCTGGGCCTGTACATGGGTGATGGCTTTATCCACTACCAGAAGGGTGCAGACAAGGCGCGGGTGGAATTTGCCATTCCCGCGACAGACGAGGCGCTGCGGGCCGAGTTTAAGCGTGTCACACAAGACTTGTTTAGCGTATCCGCTACTAACGGCGATCCCTACCGCTTGACGGTTTACTCGACGATCCTGGCTCGTTTTATCGAAGCCAACGGGTTTGCCGGCACAGCACACACGAAGCAGGTCCCGCCGTGGGTACACGCCCTGCCGGAAGAGCAACAGTTGGCTTTCCTGGGCGGATTCGTGGACGCCGATGGCTACGTGCGCGATCATCCCACCAGCCACGACGTGTCACTGACCAGTGCTAACTCCGCCCTGTTGCAGCAAGTGCAGGCAATCGCTGTTTCTTGTGGCATTGCGACGTCCTCGATTGCTCATTTCCAGTCGAAGCATCCGTTCGAAAAGGAGCGGACAATTGACGGCTATCGCCTGCAACTGAGCGGGAACTTCGAACGCATTGGTTGCCGCTCGCCGCAGCGCCTGCAACGTCTCGGTAAGCGGCGCTACCATCACGATTTTTCGAGTGCCAAGGGTACGACGTTCCGCTCGCATGTCAACGAGTTTATCGGGTTCGCCAGGATCGAAAGCATCACAGCAGCCGGTGTCGAGCCAGTTTACGATATCGAAGTCGAGGGCCCCCACAACTTCGTGGCCGAGGGGCTCATCGTGCACAACTCTGAGGTGGTGTACCACTCGCTGAAAGAGGAATGGGAGAAGCTGGGAGTCATCTTCCTGGATACCGACTCGGCCTTGCGTCAGTATCCTGATCTCTTCCGGGAATACTTCGGCACCGTTGTCCCGCCAGCGGACAACAAGTTTGCGGCGTTGAACAGCGCCGTCTGGTCGGGGGGCAGCTTCATCTTTGTACCGAAAGGTGTCAAGCTGGACATCCCGCTGCAGGCCTACTTCCGTATCAACGCGCAGAACATGGGCCAGTTCGAGCGCACGCTGATCATCGCGGATGAGGGGGCCTATGTGCATTATGTCGAAGGTTGTTTGCCAGCCGGCGAACAGGTCTGCACGGGCGAGCGCTGGGTGAATGTCGAGTCGCTCCGACCGGGGGATGTGGTGCTCGATAGTCGAGGGATGGAAAGCCGGGTGCGCGCCGTGATGACTCGGCATTACCAGGGTAACCTGATCGAGATTTCTCCCTTGTCGGCCGGCAATGTTTTTCGGCTGACCCCGGAACATCCTGTATTGGCGGTCAAACGTCAAGACGTAGCCGTGAAACGCAAGGCGCGCCGGAACTGGCTGGTTGAAGTGAACAGCGATAAACTTCTGGAGACCGAACTGCGTTTTATTCCAGCCGGCGAACTGGAGCGTGGCAATTTCCTTGTGTTTCCGATTAGCAAAGTGGTGCGCGATCAGGCGCGTTATACGCCGGAGATACTGCGCCTGTTGGGCTACTATCTGGCTGAGGGCTCGGCTTATGTCCACAACAAGTTGAATATGCCGGTGGTGTCTTTCTCTTTCGGCGAGACAGAGCGCCCGCTGATCGAGGAGGTCAAGGGGCTTATCCGCCAAGTAACAGGCAAGAAGCCGATGGAGATCGCCCAGCCCAAGCAGCATGGCATAGAAGTGCGCGTCTACTCGCAGACTCTTATGGATCTCTGTCTGGAGGCTTGCGGCAAATTCGCTGCTCATAAGCAACTGAGTAAGGAAGTGATGGAATTGCCTCCCGACAAACAGGCCATTCTCCTCGAGGCCTATCTGAAGGGGAATGGTAGCACCTATCAACGGCACAGCCCCATGGTGCGCGTCTCCACAGCATCACAGACATTAGCGCGCCAACTCCAGGAACTGCTGGCGCGACAAGGACACTATGCCACAATCTCGTTGCGCAAAGGTGGACCGGATGTCATCCAGGGCCGTTCCATTGAGCGAGGTGATCAGTACATCATTTACTATTCTACCGGTAAGCAACAAAGTGAGGTGCGACAGGCAGGTGACTACTTCCTCGTCCCCATCAAGCGAATTCGGCATATTCCTCATGATGGACCGGTTTTCAACTTTGAGGTGTCCAGCAATCCCAACACCTATCTAGTGCGTGGTTTTGCCGTTCACAACTGTACAGCACCTATCTACGCGAGCGATTCGCTGCACAGCGCCGTCGTCGAGATCATTGTCAAGAAAGGCGC
>FWPU01001411.1_pt1 | contig 11491 bp, 8 predicted proteins | sample 2228361 | NCBI WGS metagenome assembly FWPU01 (sample SAMEA103939777, study PRJEB20133) | metagenome | reverse complement strand
TAGCTTCCGGCGCGGGGCTGGCGGAACCTTGGCCAGCGCCGCCGGCGATGGCTCGAGCAATCCCTGACCGCCGCCGGGGCGTCTTGACACGCACGCCGGGAGGGGGTATGCTCCTGGCTCCTCGGGGAGGGGGTCATGCCGGTGTTGAACCTGAGGGAGCGGATCTTCGGGGGGCTCGTCGTTTCCGTCAACGGGCGTTCCGGCGGCGCACCCCGTCCGCCCGCCGCTTGCGTGGCCGGATCCGAAGTTGAACGCCCGCTGGAGAGGGTGCGGTCGTGGATGCGCGCAAAATAATAGAGGCCGCCGTCGCGCGCGGCGCCGAATGCCTCAGGAAATCCCGCATACTGGAGGCCCAGAGGGCATTCTACGACGCGGTGGACGCCTCCGGAAAGGACCCGGTGGTGAAGCGGACGGTGGCCGAGGCCTGGAGGAAGGCCGGCTGGTCAGCCACGATGGGCGCCGACGACCCGGAGAGCGGCTGGACGATGTTCCACAACGCCCGCGCCATATACCTTTCGCTCAACGGCGGCAGCGATCCAAGGCTCTACGAAATCGAACGCGGCATGGCCATCGCCGCCGGCAAGATGGGAGAGTATGAGGAGGCCCTGAGGTGCTGCGACGACGCCGAAGGACACGCCTGCGTACTCGAGGAGCGCTGTAAAGTCTGGAACACGAGGGCCGTCAACCTCTCCATGGTCGGGCGCGACGACGAGGCCTGGAAATGGGCCTACAAGGTGCTGAGATCGTCGCGGCAGGAGGAGACTCTGCGCGTCGCCAGGCAGACGCTCGGGATCCTCCTGATCAAGAGGGGCGCCCCGAGGAAGGCGCTCCGCTACCTAAAGGACGGCATCCTCAGGGCGTGGGCGCTCGTGGAGGCCGGCCAGTACCGGCGGGCGCTCGAGATGCAACCGAGGGACAGGCCCAGGGGTTATGCCATCCGCGCCAGGGCCTGGCTGGGGCTCGGCCGGCGAGACCTGGCCCTCGCGGAGCTCCGCCGCGGCGCGAAGATCATCGAACAGGGCCGCGCGAAACTGGACACCGAGGCCGCGCGCGCGGCCTTCCAGGGGGCGATACAGGAGATCCCCTCGATGCTGGTCCGGTTGTGCGCCGAGCGCGGCCGGTGGGCGGAGGCATTCAGGCACGCCGAGGAGGGCCGCGCGAGGTCCTTCCTGGATTTCGTCGTCGAGGGCCGCCGCCGCGACCTGTCGCACCTGAGGGATTCGGAACGCGGCCGGTTCGAGCGGCTGCGCCTCGAGATCGAGGGCCTCCAGAAGGCCGCCGACGCGGGCCGGCCTACAGACCGCCGCCTTGAGAAGCTCGAGGCGGAGTACCGCATGTCCCTGCGGAGGTACGAGAAGGAGCGGCTGGCCGGGGGGAAGGTCCAGCCCCGCAGGCCCTTGAGAGCGGCCCAGGTGTGCCGTGCCCTCCGCTCCGGGGAGACCCTGGTCGAATACCAGGTGACGGACGACGCGGCATACGCGTTCGTTTTCACGACGCGGCGCTTCCATGCCGTGAGGCTCCAGGCGCCGCCGGAGGAAATCTTGGAGCAGGCCCGCGGGCTGGCCGGCGCGGTCGCGCTGGCCCGCCGGGGCGAGAGGGCCGGGAACAGAGCATTCTTCGACTGGCATTTCCGAGTCCTCGGCGACGCGCTGCTCGGCGACGTACCCCCAGATGGCGCCAGGCGTGTCATACTGGTGCCGCACGGGGCGCTTCACCGGGTTCCCTTCCCGGCGCTGAGGCCTGGGGGCCGCTGCCTGGTGGAAAGGTGCGCGGTGTCGCTGGCCCCCAGCGCCAGCGTATACGTGACGCTGGCGAAAAAGGCGTCCTGCGCGAGGCCCCCGCGCAGGTGCCTGCTGGTCAAGGATCCCACCGGCACGCTGCGGCACGCGGGCGCGGAGGAGGAGGCCCTCAGGGCCCGATTCGGCCCCGGCCTCTCCGTCCTGGCCGGCGAGGCGGCCACAAGGGACGCCGTCCTCTCCGCGGCGCAGGGGGTCGACGCGATCCATTTCGCCACTCACGCGGTCTTCAGCCCTGAGCGTCCCGAGTTCTCGCGCCTTGAGCTGGCCGGTGGACAGAAGCTCTACGCGAGCGACATTATCGGCCTCGACCTGTCGCCGTGCCGGCTGGTGACCCTGTCGGCGTGCGAATCCGGGCTGGGCGACTTCTCCCGGGCCGACGAGCTCTTCGGCCTCCCGCGGGCCTTCATCCGGGCGGGCGCCTGCTCGGTCCTGGCGGCGCTCTGGCCCGTGGAGGATCACCCGTCGATCGGGGCCTTCATGAGCGAGTTCTACGGGGCGCTGGCGGGCGCGGGCCCTGCCTCGGCGCTGCGGGCGGCCCAGCTGACGTCGCTGGCGGCCTCCATGCCGGCGACCCTCTGGGCCTCGTTCGTGCTGGTGGGGGCCTGAGTGGGCGGCGTGGCGGGCAGACGGCCTCGGAAGATCATCTCGGGCGGCCAGACGGGCGCCGACCGCGGCGGCCTGGACGCGGCGGAGAGGCTGGGCATTCCAAGGGGCGGGTGGTGCCCGCGCGGCCGCCGCGCCGAGAACGGGATCATCCCGCGCAAGTATCCCCTCAGGGAGACGAAAGCCACCGCCTATCGCGTGCGGACGGAACTCAACGTCCTGTGGGCGGACGCCACGTTGGTTTTCACCTACGGGCCGCCGGCGGGCGGCAGCAGGCTAACGCTCGAGCTGGCCAGGAGGCACCGCAAGCCGGCGCTCCACGTCGATCTGGCCGGGACCTGCGCCGCGGAGGCGGCCAGGCGGATCCGCCGGTGGATCGGGAAGCTCGGCGTATCAATCCTGAACGTGGCGGGCCCGCGCGAGGGAAGCGCCGCCGGCATACGCCGCGCGGTCGAGGAGATATTGGTGGAGGCCTTCAAGGAGGGAGGAGCGCATGCTGGTTCGTAACCTCGGTTCCGGCAGCGGCGGCAACGCGACCGTGGTGGCCCACGGAGGCCGCGCCGTCCTGATCGACGCGGGGCTCTCCAGGCGGCGCATGCTCGCCGGCCTTGGAGGGCTGTCGCTCGAGGGCGTGCTGGTGACGCACGTACACCGCGACCACCTGGGGCCGCGGGCGCAGTCGCTGGGGGCGCCGGTGTGGCTTGACGCGGCGAACGCACGGGCCGCCGAGGCGCGCGGGCAGATCGACGGCGGCGCGGAGATCTTCGGCGGGCGCCCGTTCCGCGTGGGCCCTTTCACGGTCGAACCGTTCGCGCTGCCTCACCCTGGGGGAGAGCGCTGGACCAGCCACGGCTTCGTGATAGAACACGGCCGCCGGAGGCTCGCATACGCCACGGACATGGGCCACGTGCCGGACCACGTGATCGAGGCCCTCCGCAGGGCGCATGTCGTGTTCATAGAATCCAACCACGACCCCGAGATGGAGATCGGATCTGGGCGCCCGGAGGAGACGATCGAGTGGGTGCTCTCCGACCACGGCCACCTGTCGAACGAGCAGTGCGCCGAGGCGCTCGCCAGGATCGGCAGGCCGCACACGGTGATCTTGGGCCACCTTTCGGAGGACTGCAACAGGCAGTCGCTTGCACGCAGGGCGGCGGCCCGGGCGCTGCCGGCGGGCACCCGGCTCCTGCTCGCCGGGCAGGATGGGGCGATGCCGCCGGTGGACGTCTGAGCGCGCGCGGCGGCGGGCGCCGCCGCTTTCCGTCCCGCGTATAATTAGTGCGGTGTTGAGCGCGTGCTGAAGACGCTCTTGGTCTGTGCCCTCGCCGCGCAGGAGGCGCGCACCTGGCCCTCGGCGTGGGACACCGTGTCGCCGTCGGCCGACCAGTACACCGCGGCGGCGCTGCCTCAGGCGCGGCGATGTCGCCGTCGAGATCGAGTCCCCCCGGGGGGATCGAAGGCGCTGCGGATCGATTGCCCGTGCCGGTATCTGGTGCTGCCCGACTTCTTCGCCGACGACCTCGTCGTTGACGCCGCGAAGATCCCGCTCCCCAAGACGGAGCTGCCGAGCGAGAACTTCGTCAAGAGCGAGTACAAGGGCCGGGCCGCCTGCTCGGTGCGCGACACGATCACCCCCATATATCAGAAGGGGAAGCAGAAGGAGCAGAGGGAGGTGGTAAACCGGACGCTGGACGAGGGGCTGGCATTCGTCATGCACATCCGCGGCCGCATCGAGAGGTACATGGAGTTCGGCAGGAAGCTCAGGCCGTACCTGGAGGAGCGGAAGAAGGCCAGGCCGGATCTGGCGGGGCCGATCGGCGAGATCGTGAAGCTCCTCGACGAGATGGAGAGCCGTTACGCCGCCCGCCGGGAGGAGATAAAGACGCCGGAGCACGTGGCGCGCATGAACGAGGATTTCCGCAAGAACGTCCTGGACTACGAGGGGCCTGGCGCGCTGGACCGCTGCAAGGAGTACGCCAAGGCGCTGGTGACCATCGGCGGCGGCCAGGACGAGCTTTCGGGCGAGTGCCGCTGGGTGCTGAAGGCCATCCGCCAGAAGGCAGGACTCCTGATGGTCACGGAGCCGAAGATGGCGGAGGTCGCCGAGGAGATCCGCAGGAGGGCGCAGGAGGCGATGAGGAACCCCGCTGGTCACGAGGGGGCCAGGCATTGAGGCCCGGGGCGCGCGCCGGCCGGCCGCCAGCGGGGGAAAGCCGAGGATCGACGATGCGAAAGGCGCTCGTGGGGTTTGCAGTGCTGCTGTGCGCGTGCGGCAGAAAGGAGCCGGGCGCCCCGGCCCGCGGCCCGGCGCTGCCGACGATACGGCCGGCCTCCGGCGGCGAGATGGTGTCGCTGCCGGGCGGCGGGTTCGTCATGGGGCACGAGGCGGGGCGGCCGGAGGAGAGGCCGCGCGCCGTCACCGTGGCGCCGTTCTACATCGACCGGTTCCCGGTCACGCAGGAGATCTACGAAAGAATGATGGGCGCCAACCCGTCGAAACGCAGGGACCCCAAGTGCCCCGTGGAGCGCGTGCAGTGGACCGACGCGGCCCGGTTCTGCAACCGGTGCTCCGAGATGGAGGGGCTTTCACCTTGTTACAACTTGGAGACGTGGGAGTGTGATCGGGAGGCGGACGGCTACAGGCTGCCCACCGAGGAGGAGTGGGAGTACGCCTGCCGGGCGGGGGCTAATACGAAGTATTCCTTCGGGGACGACCCATCGCACCTTGTCCGCCACGCCTGGTGCAGGCTCAATTCCGAGGGTAAAACCCATCCCGTGGGGCTGAAGGCGCCCAACGCCTGGGGCCTGCACGACATGCACGGCAACGTGTGGGAGTGGTGCGACGGCTGGTACGACGCGGAAAAAAAGCAGCGGCCGCTCCGAGGCGGCGCGTGGGACTCGCCCCCGGAGAAGTGCGCGGCGTTTTATCGCTTCAAGGAATTCCCCGTCTTCGGGGACGCCTGCTTCGGGGCCGACAGCTACGGATTCAGGCGCGTTCGCCGGGCCGGCCCCGCCGTGCGCAGGGTGCCTGCCGCGCCGATCCCGCGTGAGGAGCCTGCCGCCAAGCAGGACGTCGCCCCCGCGCCGGCGGCGGCCCCCGCGAAGGAGTCGGGGGCCATAGACACCGCTGCGCTGCGGGGAACGATCATCTTCGTGAGCGACCGCGCTGGCGCGCTCGACATATGGAGGATGAACGCCCGCGGCGGCGACCAGAGGCCGCTGACGGGGGACGAGGCCCCCGACGCCGACCCCCGGTTCTCTCCCGACGGCCGCCGGATCCTCTACACCACCGTGCGCGGCGGTTTCCCGGAGGTGTGGGTCATGGGGCGCGACGGATCCGACCAGAAGAAGGTGACTTCGGGTTGCCAAGGATCGTGGTCGCCCGACGGCGGGTCGATCGTCTTCATCCGCGACAACCAGGCTTACGTCCGCAACCTCGCCACGGGCGCGGAGAGGCGGTTGACACCGGAGTCGTGGGAGCGCTGCGGCGTGCCGGCGTGGTCCCCGGACGGCAAGCGCATCGCCGTGGCCAGCCGGCATACGGGGCAGATAGGGGTCTACCTCATGGATCCGGAGGGCAGGGACATATCCCCGCTCGAGGTCGGGGAACCGGCCTGCACTCCGTGCTGGTCGCGCGACGGGAAGCGGATCCTGGTCCAGACGGTGAAGGGCCACGTTCACCAGGTGGGGTCCGACGGGAAGGACGCCGAGCAGATAACCTTCGGCGCGGACGTGCAGCACGACGGCCGCTACTCGCCCGACGGGACGATGATCGTCTTCACCAGGGCCCCTTCTCCCGAAGGCCCTTGGCAGATATGCGTGATGCGGCTCGACGGAAGCGAGGATTTCGTCCGCCTCACGAGCGAGGGATCGAACTCTCTCCCTGACTGGCACGCCTTGGAGGACTGACGTCCTAGCGGAAGAACTCCTCTCCGGCGATCTGCCCGGCCAGCATCTCGTAACCGGCGGCCAATGGATGGCTGGCGTCGGCGTAAAGGTCGCTCGGCAGCGCAGGGGGGGCGATGAACCGGATTCCCCTGTCGCGCAGCCACCGCTGGATCCCCTCGCGGACGGCGCGGTATCGGATCAGACTGGCCTCGGTCAGCATGTGCTCGTTGAACGGCCCGACGATGACGAAGACGCGGTTGCCTCGCCGCTGGAGCATCTTCAGGGCGCGCCGGAAGAAGGACCATTGTATCGAGTTCTCCAGGTCCACCCACGGGTAGTCCTGGGGGGCGGTGCCGCGCGCCTTCCACGAGATCGGCTGGTGCCGGAGCCGGTCGTCGGGCGGCGGGAGCCGCAGCGTCATCGCCCCAAGCGGGTTCTCGTATGGGTGATCGAGCGTCCAGGCCGGCACCCCCTGACCGCCGAAGTAGGCCAGCTGGAGGTGCCGCGTCCATCCGAAGAATGGCGCGCGCTGGTCGATCGCGGTTCCCAAGCGCCGCGACAGCTCCTCGCGGTAAGCCGGGATCTTCGGGCGGAACTGGGGCAGGAGCGCCGGGTGGTTGAGCCGCGTCTCATCGGGGGCGGCCTGGAGATCCGCCAGGGGCGACGTCATCCACAGCGGGTTGCAGTGCAGCGCGACCATCTTCCCGGAGAGCGCGCCGCCGTAATGCTCCAGCAGTCCCGCCAGCGCCGCCGGGTGGGATCCGTCAAGCCCCAGGTTGGAGAACCGCGGGCCGCCGCGCTCGTTGAGGTAGTGGGAGAGCGTCTGGGCAGGCGTCACGTACTGGCCCCAGACGACGGAGTCGCCCACGATCGGGATGCCTTCGGCCTTCTCCGCCCAGCGCGCGTAGAGCCAGTAGTCGTTGCCCAGGTCGTAAGGGATGCGGTAGTCCGGGCCCGGCTCGAACTCCTCGATCCGCTTCCAGGCGGGCGGCGCCAGGAGGGCGAACGCCAGGCAGAAGACAGCCGGCCCGATCCACTGGCGGCCGGTCAGCATGATCGCGTTGGACGCCGTCTCGGCCTCTTCCTTCGTCATGGCTCAGAACTGGAAGTAGATGAACTTCTGGGCGCCCCCCGGCGCGACGACCATCAGGTACGCCAGCATGGCGGCGGCCAGCCCCACCCGCAACGGCGCCGTCTCCAGGAGCGCCCTCGTCCGGGGGCCCTCCGAATAGAGGAACTGGTAGATCCAGACCGCTAGGACCATCAGCAGCATCAGGACCGGCGCCTGGGGGTCGCCCCAGCCCGAGGTGAATATCCCGCTGAGCACCGCCCAGGACTTCTCCCACGTCTGGCCGCGGAAGAATATCCACGCGAAGGTCACGAAGGCGAAGATGCCGAGCTGCTTGGCGAACTTGGGGGTCCGGTCCCTGTAGAACGCCGTCCGCTCCAGCCCGCGCGTCAGCACGCGGCCCAGTGCGTGCAGCGCCCCCCACAGGACGAATCCCCAGGCCGCCCCGTGCCAGACGCCCGAGATCACCATGGTCACGACCATGTTCCGATAGGTCTGGAATTTCGTCCCGCGGTTGCCCCCCAGGGGGATGTAGACGTAGTCCTTGAACCAGCTGGAGAGGCTGATATGCCACCGGTTCCAGAACTCGCCAAGCCCCGTGGAGACGTAAGGATTGTTGAAGTTGAGCATCAGGTCGAAGCCCATCAAGCGCGCCACGCCCCGGGCCATGTCCGTGTAGCCGCTGAAGTCGAAGTAGATCTGCCAGGCGAAGGCGATGGTGGCCAGGATCAGCGCCGGCGACTGGAACTGATCCGGGTTGCCGTAGATCCGGTCCACGTATAGGGTCAGATAATCGGCCAGCGCCGCCTTCTTGAACCATCCCACTAGGAAGAGCGAAAGACCTCCGGCCAGATCATTCCGCCCCACCGGACGGGGCCGGCGGAGCTGCGGGATCAGGTTCTTGGCGCGCTCGATCGGGCCCGACAGCAGCAGGGGGAAGAAGGACTGGAACGCGGCGAAGCGGAGGAGGTTGCGCTCCGCCGATATCTCGCCGCGGTAGAGATCGAACGTGTAGCTCATCGCCAGGAACGTGTAGAACGAGATGCCCACGGGGAGGATGTACGGGATGTCCAGGGCCTGCATGGCCTGCTGTGCCGGGTTCCCCAAGACGGCGCCGGCGCCCAGCCGCGCCAGCAGGGCGTTTATGTTCTCGACGGCGAACTCCGAATACTTGAAGAAACCAAGGAAGAAGAGGTTGCCCAGGACGGACAGCCACAGCCACCGCTTCTTCCGCGTGCTCCTCTCCATGCGCAGGCCGATCGCCCAGTTCATTACCGTGCTGAAGCCCAAGAGCGCGACGTAGCAGGGGTTCCAACGGCCGTAGAAGAAGTACGAGGCCGCGGCCAGCCAGGCCAGCATCAGGGGATTGTTCCTGCGGACGAGGAGGAATACCGCGTACACGACCAGGAAGAAGGCCGCGAACTCCCAGGTATGGAAGAGCATCTATCGTTCCATGAGGGCCCGCACGTGGGCCTCCGACGCGGAGGCCAGGTTCTCGAGCGTGTAGCCGCCCTCCAGCACGGACACCAGCCGGCCCTTCGCGTGTCTCTCGGCGATGCCCTTGACGATCCGCGTCATCTTTCCGAAGGCCCCGGTCGTCAGCGCGAATCCCCCCAGCCGGTCTCCCTTGTGCGAGTCGAACCCGCAGGAGACCAGGACGAAGTCGGGCTTGAACCGGTCGGCGGCCGGAACGAGCTTCTCCTCGTACGCCTTGAGGATCGTCTCGTCCCCCGTTCCGGCGGGCAGGGGCACGTTGATGATGCAGCCTTCTCCCTTCCCCGCGCCCCGTTCGTGTTCCATGCCGGTGCCGGGATAGAAGGGGTGCTGGTGGGTGCTGAAGTACATCACCGTCCCGTCCTCGTAGAACGCGTCCTGCGTGGCGTTCCCGTGGTGGACGTCCCAGTCGACGATGAGCACGCGGCCGAGGCCGTGTTTCGCCTGGGCGTAGCGCGCCGCGATCGCCACGTTGTTGAAGTAGCAGAACCCCATGGCCCTCTCCCGGAGGGCGTGATGGCCGGGGGGCCTGACGGCGCAGAAGGCGTTGCGGACGCGGCCCTCCATGACGGCGTCGACGACCGCCAGCACCCCGCCGGCGGCGGCCAGCGCCGCGTCGCAGGTGCGCGGCGATATCGGGCAGTCCCCCGTGTCCAGGCGCGCGGCGCCCTCCGCGCATGCCTTCCGCACCCGTTCAATGTAAGCATGGCTGTGGATCAGGGCGACCCATTCTATCGGCGCCGGCGACGCGTTGAAGCGGACCAGCTTCTCCGCCAGCCCGGTCTCCTCGAGGCGCTTGACGATGGCCTCCACCCTGGCCGGCTGCTCGGGATGGCCCTCGCCGGTCTTGTGCTCTAGGTAGATGGGGTCGTAGAGGAATCCCGTGGGGGCCTTCCCGTTACGCCCCGCGCGCCGCACGCACCTGAATCCCAGCGTCTCTGGCGAAAGGCAGGCGTCGCCGAAACCGGGGTTGTCGAACGCCCGGCGGGTGGAACGTATGGTCTCGGCGTCCTGCCTGAACGATCCGCCGCGGACGACGTACTGTTTGCCATTCGCCGGCCCGCGCGGGTTTTCCGCGGGACTCTCCCGGTAGTAGTCGGGCTTGTATGCGTCGTTGCACCATTCCGAGACGTTGCCGTGCATGTCGTACAGGCCCCACCTGTTGGGCCCCTTCCTCCCCGCCGGTTGGATCCGGCCCTGGGAATTCGCGGCGAACCACGCGTAATCGCGGAGACGGTTCGGGTCGTTGCCGCATGAATAGTCGGTGTCGGTCCCGGCCCGGCATGCGTATTCCCACTCGGCCTCCGTGGGCAGCCGGTAGCCGTCGGCGCCGAAGTCGCATTCGGCGGTCGATTCGTCGTAGCACGGCGTGAGCCCCTCGGCCCGCGAGCGCTCGTTGCAGAACCGCGCCGCCTGCACCCAGCTGACCATGTGCACGGGCATGCCTGGACCCTTGATCGCCGATGGATCGGGGAGATTGAGCCTGCGGAACTGCTCCTGGATCACCTCGGTGCGGTCCATGAGAAAGGCGTCGAGCCGCACGCGGTGCGGCGGCCTCTCGTCCTGGCGGCCCCGGTCGCTCCCCATCAAAAACTCGCCGGCGGGCACCATGACCATTTCGGCGCCGCCGGCGGTCCTGACGACGGCCGCCGCGGCGGTCGGGCGCTCCTTCCCGCAGGCGGCCCCCGGTAGCAGCAGGAGGGTAAGCCACGGCGGGATCGCCCGCCGCCGGCAGCCGCGGGCTTCGTTCATGCGTCCTCCCGTCAGTCTCTCGACCGCACCCAGTCGGGCTCCTTGTTGGACTTCCCGTCGAACGTGACGGCCGCCCAGCGGTTCCTCCCGGACGCGTCGGCCACGCAGACGTCCCAGCCCGACGCCTCGACGCCGGGGAACTCGGGGAGGAGCCCCTTCAGGTTCCTGCCTTTGAACTTGGGCCCAAGGCTGAAGCATACGTACCGGCCGTCGGGCGACCAGTCCGCGTGGTACGTTTCGATCGGATCCTTGCTCTCGACGATGTTGCGGGTCCCGGAGACCTTCGGCGGCGACGAGGCCAGGTCGAGGTCGGCCAGGCCCACGGCGTAGTCGCCGTGCCCCCATATGATCCTCTTCCCGTCCGGGCTCAGGTCAGGCCTGCACCCCTCCAGCTTCAGGTCGTAGACGCCCGGACCGTCGGCCTCCAGGGCGAGGATCCCGTGCTTGAAGCCCATCCCGCCGTGCACGGTGGCCACGAACCACCTCCCGTCAGGCGACCAGTTGAGCGTGTAGAGGTGCTCGATCTTCCGGTTGTTCGGATGTTCCCGGGTCTTCCCGGTGGCGAGGTCGTAGATGAATATACCTTTGGTGGCGAAGTCCATGTAGGTGAACTTCTCGAACTCGCCCTTGAGGTATGCAATGCTTCCCCCGTCGGCGCTCCAGCACGGCTCGCGGGCGTTGTCGGCTATCTTGGCGCGTCCGGTGCCGTCGATGTTCATCACGTAAACGTTGCGCACCTTGGCATCACCCCTGCCTTCGTCGGCGACGAAGCATATCTTGGAGCCGTCCGGCGACGCCTTGGGATAGAGCTCGTCCACGCCGGCGGTCCGGGTGAGGTTGACCGGGTTCGAGCCGTCCGCCCCGGCGAGATATAACTCCCAAAGGG
>FWPU01012256.1_pt1 | contig 11492 bp, 7 predicted proteins | sample 2228361 | NCBI WGS metagenome assembly FWPU01 (sample SAMEA103939777, study PRJEB20133) | metagenome | reverse complement strand
AACCTGACGCCCGGCACCGAGCTGATCATTCCGCCGCTTGTCTGAGCGGCGAGGGTTTCGAAAGGCTCCTCCAGCTTCCCGAGCGGGCGGCGCGCGCGCCGCGCGAGCGCAGGCAGCATTCGCGCAGGGCGCGCGCGGCGAGGGGAGAGGGCGAGAGAAGTTCCGGGGTCTCCGCGGCGGGCGTGCGGCGGCCGGCGTGGTCGCCGCGGGCGTCCGTTCCCGCGCGAGGCTCCCGCGCTTTCCCGGCGAAGCGAGAGGACGAGCGGACGGGCCGCTGCGGCGCGCGCGGGCGAGTCGCGCGCGCGGCCGGGCGGGCCGCGGAGGAGCGAGAGGCCATGGCGGGGCAGAAGAAGGCGTTCCTCGGCGTCGGCTGGAAATTCCCGATCGACGTGGACCAGCGCCGCGGCGTCGCCATGAGCAAGTACGAGGACAACATCTACGAATCGATCATCATCATCCTCGGCACCGCCCTCGGCGAGCGGGTCATGCGGCCGGACTTCGGCTGCGCGATCCACGACCTCATCTTCGCCCCGAACAACGCGAACACGCACGGCCTGATCATTCACTACGTGCGCGAGGCGATCATCAAGTGGGAGCCCCGCGTCCAGGACGTCGAGGTAGAGGTCGAGACCGAGCGCCACGAGGAGACGAAGGTCCTCGTGAAGGTCACGTACCGCGTGATCTCGACGAACAACGTCTACAACCTCGTCTACCCGTTCTTCCTCCAGAAGGAGAGCGTGTGATTTCGCGGCTCTTCGTCGCGGAGGGGAGCGGGTCGACGCGCGGATTCAGAAGCGGGAGGCGCCGCGGAGCGCCGGAAGGGACCGAGATATGACGCTTCCGACCCCGAACCTGGACGATCGCACCTTCGACGACATCGTCGAGGAGGCGATCCGACTGATCCCGCAGTACTGCCCGGAGTGGACCAACTACAACCCGAGCGACCCGGGCATCACGCTGATCGAGCTCTTCGCCTGGATGACGGAGATGATCCTCTACCGGCTCAACAAGGTGCCGGACAAGGTCTACGTCACGCTCCTCGACCTGATCGGGATCAAGCTCCGTCCCCCGCAGCCGGCCACGGCCATGGTGACCTTCAACCTCGTCGAAGGCGCCGAGACGGGCGTGTGGGTACCCAAGGGGACGCAGGTCGCCACCGAGCCCACCGAGCGCGGCGACCAGATCGTGTTCGAGACCGATCGCGAGCTCTACGTCACCAACGTGAAGCTCGTGAAGTGCTACTCGATCGAGCGCGACAAGGTCAGCGACAACTCGAGCTTCATCGGGATCGGCCAGTCGCAGGGCTTCGACGTCTTCCACGGCATGAAGCAGATCGATCGCATGTTCTATCTCGGCGACGATCGCTTCGGCGCCCTCAAGGAGGTCTCGAACGTTCAGGTCATCTTCGACTTCCCCGAGGCGAAGGAGGAGAACCCGCTCGACCTGCTCGAGTGGGAGTACTGGAACGGCCGCCGCTGGCGCGAGCTCCAGACCGTGAGCATCCCGCCCGAAGAGATGGCGGTCACCGGGCAGAGCAAGCGCGGGGTCGTCTTCGCTGGCCCCATCGAGGACATCGAGAAGGGCGACGCGTGCCAGACCGGAGACGAGACGTACTGGATCCGCGCGCGCCTCATCGACGTGCCGGTGCGCGACGAGGCGACCAAGATCGACACCGTGATCGTCTCCGCGATGATCCTCCAGGACGGCGTGACACCGGACATGTGCGTCGCGAACACCGGGCCAGGGATCTTCCTCCCGCTCGACCTCACGCGCTCGTTCTACCCGTTCGGCGAGGATCCCAGCTTCGATTACTGCTTCTACATCGCGAGCGAGGAATGCTTCTCGCGCGAGGACTCCCAGGTCCGGATCGAGTTTCAGATCACCGATCCGTCCTCGATCGCGGCGCCGAATCCCACTCCCGACCTCCGGCTCAAGTGGGAATACTGGAACGGAAAGCGCTGGGTGGAGATCTGCACGACGACCCCCACCGGCCCGGCGCAGCCGATCGGATTCAACTTCCAGGACACGACCCTCGCATTCAAGCAGGGCGGCTACGTCACCTTCCTCCGCCCGCACGACATGCAGAAGACGGAGGTGAACGGCGAGGAGTCCTACTGGGTGCGCGTTCGCATCGAGCAGGGCCACTACGGCAAGCCGGGCACCTACGTGATTGAGGACGGCAACTGGGTGTTCAAGCAGCCGTGGCCGCCGCGGCCGCCCTCGTTCAGCTCGATCATGATGAAGTACGCGCAGGTGCCGTTCTCGGTCGCGAAATTCGTCACGTACAACGATTTCAACTTCAAGGATCAGAGCGACGCGATCCGCCAGCAACACCGGCTGGTGCAGCCCTTCGAGCCGTTCAAGGAGGAGAACCCGGCGATCTACCTCGCGTTCAGCGCGGCGCTCCCGCAGAAGCCGGTGACGGTCTACTTCCGCATGGAGGAAGAGGAGCAGGCCCCCGACGCGAACATGTTCGTCGAGGAGCCGTTCGCGGAGGAGGGGCTCTCCGAGCGGAAGAAGAAGCAGCAGAAGATGTCGCAGCGGGTCGTGTGGGAGTACTGGAATGGGAAGGTGTGGGCGTCGCTTTACCCGCGCGACGAGACGCGCAACTTCACCCGCTCGGGCGCGATCGAGTTCACCGGCCCGAAGGACATGCAGAAGAAGCGGGAGTTCGGCTCGGAGCTCTACTGGATCCGCGGGCGGCTGGAGATGGGATCGTATTCGAAGTCGCCCTGGTGCATCGACCTCCGCACCAACACGGTCGCGGCGATCAACGCGGAGACGATCCGCAACGAGGTAATCGGCTACAGCGACGGCACGCCCGACCAGACCTTCAAGTTCGGCCGCTATCCGGTGCTCAAGGGCCAGAAGGTGATGGTCCGCGAGAACGAGGTGCCCTCGCGCCGCGACGCCAAGGTGATCATAAAGGAGGAAGGCGAGGACGCGATCCGCGAGGTGAAGGACGACAACGGAAACACGATCGAGGTCTGGGTGCGCTGGCACGAGGTGGACTCCTTCTACAACTCGACCCCGACCAGCCGCCACTACACGCTCGATCCGATCACCGGCGAGATCAGGTTCGGCGACGGGATCCGCGGCATGATCCCGCCCATGGGCGCGGACAACATCGTGGCCGAGGAATACCGCACGGGCGGCGGCACGATCGGCAACGTGGGCGCGTCGGCCCTGGTGGTGATGCGGCAGTCGATCGCGTTCATCGAGTCGTGCTATAACCCGTACCCCGCGACGGGCGGCGCGGACAAGGAGACGATCGAGGAGGCGAAGCTGCGCGGGCCGCAGGTGATCAAGAACCGCTACCGCGCGGTGACGGCCGAGGACTTCGAATGGCTTGCGCTCCGGGCGACGGGCTCGGTGGCCCGCGCCAAGTGCATGCCGTCCACGCGGCGCCCGGGGGAGGTGACGCTGCTGATCATTCCGAAGGCGGGCGAGGCGGCGAGCGACCTCACGTCGAAGCCGCTCCCGACGCCCGAGCTCCTGCGGCGCGTGAAGGACTTCCTCGACGAGCGGCGGCTCATCACTACGAAGCTTAACGTGACCAAGCCGCGCTTCGTCGAGATCTCGGTTTCCGTCGACGTGGTCATGAAGCCGCTCGCGCCGAAGGGCGAGGGGCTCAAGCGCGAGATGGAGAACGCGATCCGCAAGTACGTGAACCCGCTCACCGGCGGGCCGGACGGCAAGGGTTGGCCGTTCGGCCGCACGCTCCACAAGAGCGACCTTCTCAAGGTGATCGAGTCGGTGCCGGGCGTCGACTTCGTCGAGACGCTCCAGCTCTACAACGAGGACAAGAAGGCCGCGGTGGAGAAGGTGGAGCTTCAGGAGGACGAGCTGATTCACATCGTGGACGTGCACATCCGCGAGCTGGCGAAGGAGGCGTTCGTGTAGCGGCGCGCTCTCGCTTGCGGAACCGCCTGAGCTGCCGGCGGTTGCGTCGATAGCGCAGGGGGCCGGGAGTGTTTGCAAAGTCGGTCCCCATCGTGTAAATTGTATGTGTCGATCGGCCGGCCGGGGGGCGTAAGCCCTTCACGGCGTGAGAAGTAGAGGCTGAAGGCGCGGCGCGCGTGGCGCGGCGGGATCCCGCTCGGAAGGGGCCGCGCGGGCGCGCCGGAAAGGGCAGGGGGCACGGGGGGGAAGGCGAGGAGGCGGCGCGCGCAGCGCGCGCCGCGAGCTTCCCCCGAACAGGAGCGCCCGGATGGCGGACGAGGCGAAGGGGACGGGCGGCCCGGCCGAGGGCGGCGGGGTCGCGACGCGCCGGCGCGAGAGCGCGCTGGAGAAGCTGAAGAGGCAGCTCGCGGAGCGCGCCGCCGACATGCCGCCTCTGGAGGGCTACGACCTGCGGAAGGCCATGAAGATCCTGCGGTCCGCGGGCTTCCCGCTCGATCGGGTCCGCGTCCGCTACATCGATTCCGAGGAGAAGCGCGGCACGGTGGTCCGCCAGTACCCGGACGCCGGGGAGCGGATCGACCTCCAGAACGAGCTCTACCAGATCGAGCTCTGCGTGGCGGACTCGAACTGCATCGAGTACCTCCCCTCGATCTACCAGCGCTCCGACCTCACCGGGCGCAACTTCCTCCGCGACTTCCTCTGGATCTTTCAGCATATCTTCAACCAGACGCGCGAAAAGCTCGACAATATCCACACCTACTTCGACCCGCTGGAGACGCCGCCCGACTTTCTCCCATGGCTCGGGTCGTGGGTGGCCATGGTCCTCGAGGAGGATTGGCCGGAGCTCAAGAAGCGCAACCTGATCCGCAAGGCGGTGGAGCTCTACCACCTGCGGGGGACGGTGCGGGGGATCCGCGTCTACCTCAAGATCTTCACCGGGGTCGAGCCGATCATCCACGAGAATCAGTGGCCGTTCGAGGGAATCCAGGTGAGCCCGTACTCCATGGACCCCGAGGTCCTCGACGAGAAGGGCAACCCCATGGATCCCACGCGGCCGGACTTCGACGAGATCAAGAAGGCCGCGGCGCACCCCGAGTGGAAGGGGGCGACGATCGGCGAGGACATGATGGAGCTTCCGTACGTCGACAAGGCGTTCGTGTTCACCGTCGAGCTGCCCATGCAGCAGGACCAGATCGAGCTCGACACGATCAAGAAGATCCACCGGATCCTCGACCGCGAGAAGCCGGCGCACACCGATTACTTCGTGATTTTCCAGCCGGAGCCGGAGCGGGAGGAGGACTTCGCGATCGAGGTGGGAATCCGGTCCACGATCGGCGTGGACACCTGGGCGTCGGGCTGAGCCGGGCGAGCCTCGGGACGCACGGGAAGAACGGGGACGGGAGAGGAGAGGGAAGAGGGAGAGGACAATGGCGGAGGAACGGAAGGGCTACATCCGGCTCAATCACTTCCAGGGGCTTCGCCTGGAGTCCGAGGACTTCCAGGTCGGCGAGCGCTACCACATCGAGAAGCACAAGCTCCACAACAAGGTGTTCCACGGCTTCGGGGTGGTGCAGGGCTGGACGCCGACCGGGCCGGGAAAGGGACTCCACGTCCTCGGGCGCAAGCGCGGGGACATGTCGATCGAAGTGACCCCCGGCTACGCGATCGACGCCGAGGGAAACGACATCTTTCTCTGGGAGACCCAGGTCCTCACCGTCGACCCGGGGAAGTTCAAGCTCCCGGCCACCGTGTTCGTGGTCATCAAGTACGTCGACGAGCCGACCGACTTCGTGGTCAACGCCGCGAACCCGAAGTACAAGGGGCACCGGCGGGTCGTCGAGACGAGCAAAGTCGAAGTGGTGGCGAACCCCCCCGAGCCGGACGAGGCCGTGGAGCTCGCGCGCATCAAGCTCACGAGTAGCGTCACCGAAATCAAGGACGCCTTCGACCCCAACAACCCACAGGACGGCGAGATCGACCTTCGCTTCGTGCCGCGCGCCGGCGTGTGCGGCTCCACGCTCGACCCCGAGCTCATGCACCGGTTCCGCGAGCAGCTCGCGCACATGCGGAAGGAGTTCACCGAGCTCGGCCTCAAGCTGAAGCTCCACACCGCGCGCGAGATCCGGGATTGCTGCATCTCGGTCCAATTCCTCGCGCACACCAACCTCATCGCCACGCAGAGGGACGCCACGACGATCCTCCAGCTCCTCGTCTCGCTCGAGGACGAGCTGCTCCAGGAGTTCCTGGAGACGTACCCGCAGCTCGCCGACACGCGCGAGTACCTCAACTTCAAGGAGAACGTCCACGGCATCCTTCACCTGCTCAAGTCGCCGAAGTACACTGTGGACGAGTTCCAGTCGATCCTCGGATACCAGCAGAAGGCGTGCTTCAACGTCAAGCAGCTCTCGGAGATGAAGCCGCCCGAGCCGGAGCCGGCCCCCGCGCCGGTCGCGGTCGCGGCCCCGGCGGCCCCCGCCGAGGCTCCTGCCGCGCCGCCGCCCCCCGAGCCGGAGAAGCCCAAGACGGAGCAGCCGGTCGCGGGCGCGAAGTCGCTCTCGTGGGACGAGCTCCAGAAGCTCTCGGGCGAGCTGCCCGAGTACATCTTCCTCGACGGGAAGAACTACAAGATGGCCGACTCCATCACGCTCGTCGACAAGAAGTCGGAGGCCGAGCACAAGTTCGTGATGGACGGCTACAAGGACAAGTGGTCGACGAACCAGACGTATCAGTACCCCGACGGCACGACCATGTCCTCGAAGGGACAGGCGCACGTCGGCGGGTACAGTCAGTGGATCTTTAAGAACCTGCAGCCCGGGAAGGATCTCATTATCGCCAAGCGGATCGACTACGCCTATAGCGGCCTCGTCACCGCGATCTACGTGGACGGCCAGAAGGTGGGAGACTGGAAGATCGAGGGGCAGGACCGCAAGTACCGCTGGCGGAACTGGCTCTTCAAGATCCCGGGCGAGTTCGTGAAGAAGAACGAAGTCACGATCAAACAGGAGTGCGTCGACGCCGAGCGCGAAGTGAACATGTTCAAGCTCTGGTGCTACCAGGCCGTGAGCTGAGCGCATCGCGATCCGGGCGGGTGTCGCGCAAGACGTAGCCGAGCGAGGAGGAAGGAGCAAAGGGAGTCTATGAGCGGCGGGACTAAGATGTGCCCGAACGGTCACGTGATGGACGCCACGTGGGACCGCTGTCCGTACTGTCCGGACCCTGCGCGGTTGGGAGGCGGGCGAGCGCCCGTTCCGCCGACGCGCGTGGGCGGGGCGATGCCTCCTCCGATGCCCGGGCCCGTCCCGATGCCCGTGCCGGCGCCGCGTCCGGGCGCGGCCGCGAAGAAGACGCGCGTGCTCCAGGAGGAGGTCGCCGAGCAGAAGAAGCTGCCAGTGGTCGGCTGGCTCGTCGCGCTCACCGGAAAGCACAAGGGGGAAGACTTCCGCATCCGCGAGGGCAAGAACGTGGTCGGCTCGGCGCCGACCTGCGACATCGTGCTTACGGACGAGCACGTCTCCTCGCGGCACGCCAGCATCAACTACATCGTCCGGGGCGACGAGCGGGTGTTCGTGCTGCACGACCTTGACTCGACCAACGGCACGTACCTGAACGACTCGGAGGAGCCGGTCTACCACGAGGAGCTGGTGGACAACGACACCATCACGTTCGGGACGACCAAGTGCAAGTTCAAGTGTCTGTGAGTCCGCGGAGGGGGCGGGCGAGCGGGGTTCGCGCGGAAGTCTTCTGAGGGAAGGGGAAGCGCGTGATTCCAAGGCCGGACGTGCTGATCGGGAACCTCACCCACGTGGGGATGGAGCGTTCCGAAAATCAGGACTACTACGGGTATTACGAGCCGGAAGACGACCGCGAGTTCGAGCTCCAGGGCCGCCTCATCATCGTCTGCGACGGCATGGGTGGCCACGCCGGCGGCGAGGTCGCGTCCCGGCTCGCCGTGAACACGATCATCGAGCACTACAGGGCCGACAAGTCCGGAAACATCCCCGAGGCGCTGCGCAAGGCCATCGAGGCGGCCAACCGGGCGATCTGGGAGTACGCCCAGCAGCACCCCGAGCTCAAGGGCATGGGCTCGACGTGCGTGTCCATGGTCATGCGCAACGGCGAGGCGATCTTCGGGCACGTCGGGGACAGCCGCGCGTACCTCGTGCGCGGCGAGCAGCTCGTGCAGCTCACCCGCGACCACTCGCTCGTGCAGCAGATGGTCGAGGAGGGGCTGCTCCAGGAATCCGAGATGGAGAACCACCCCGAGAAGAACGTGATCCTCCGCTCGCTCGGGGTGAAGCCCGACGTCGAGGTCGATATCAACGTCATGCCCTATCAGGTCGACGACATCTTCCTGCTCTCGACCGACGGGCTCACGGGGCTCGTCTCGAAGGAGGAGTGCCTGCGAATCGCGCTCCTCCACAAGGACAACCCCATGGAGGCGGCGCGCCTCCTCGTCGACCTCGCCAACAAGTACGGCGGCTACGACAATATCACCGTGCAGCTCGCGCGGGTGCGCGCGCTCTCGCCGAAGGACGTGACGAAGCCCCCGCCCCCCAACACCACGACCGCCATGTTCACGCCGGAGGACGTGCAGCGCTCGATCGCCGAGGCGCGCGCGAAGGCGGTGGGCGCCGCGGCGAAGGTGGCGCCGACCGCGGCGGAGATGGCCGGGAACGTGGGGAAGCGGCCGGCTGCGCCCGCCGCAGCGCCAGCGCCCGGCGGAAAAGGGGTCGGGATCACCACGGCGCTCGCGGCGCCGACCAAGGAGGAGCTCGAGGCCGCCAAGGCCGAGGCCATGGCGCGAGCCGCCGCCGCAAGACAGCAGCAGTCGGCCGCGGCCGGGGCCGGCGCGGCCGGCGCGGCGGCGGGAAAGGGCGGCGGCGCGAAGATGATGGCGATCGCGGTGGTGGCCGCGGTGGCCATGCTCGTGGGCGGGCTCGTCGTCGGGTCCGTCCTCAACGACCGGAAGGCGGCGGCGCTCGAGGCGCTCGCCCGCGCGGAGGCGCGGGCGGAGGCGCTGCGCGGAACTGACAAGCACAAGCAGGCCATGCGCCAGGCGGAGGCGGCCCGCGAGAAGGCGCGCGGGCTCTTCGGGTTCACCGCGATAGACGCGCTCGAGGACGCGACCCGCGCGCTCGAGGCCCTCGCCGCGCAGAGCGGGGCACGCTCGACCGGAGCGGCGTCCAGCGAGGATGCCGACCGGGCGAAGAAGCTCATGAACGAGGCGAAGCCGGCCGCGCGGGAGTCCGGGGCGGCGCAGCTCGCGCCCGTCGAATGGGAAGGCGCCGAGCAGGCCGAGCGGGCCGGCGACGAAGCGTACGCCGCCCGCAACTTCGGGGTGGCTGCCAACCAGTACGCGAGGGCGCGCGACGCCTATCGCGAGGCCGCCGAGAAGGCCGCCCTCAAGGAGGCGGCGAAGAAGCTCGCGGAGGCGCGCGAGCAGGTGAAGAAGGCGCTCTCCGAGGCCTCCCTCTACGCGAAGGACTGGTTCCCCGAGCTTCTCGAGGACGCCAACCGCGCTCTTGCGGAAGCGGACGCCCTGGAGAAGACCAACGCGATCCGCGCGCTCGACCGCGTCACCTACGCCGCGGGGCTGCTCCGCGGCGCCAACCGCTTTGCGGTCGACTTCGAAAAAAAAAACTGAGTAAGGTCGTCGCGCGGGCCGCCGCGGCCGAGCGAGCCGCGGCGAGCGCTGCCGCCGTGGGCGGGGAGGCGCAGCGCGCCTACGACGACGGCCGGCAACTCATGAAGCGTGCCGAGGACCTCGCCGCCCGCGCGGAGACGCTGCGCGAGGCGCAGGCCCTCTACCTGGAGGCGGAGCGAAAGTTCCTTTCGGTCCGCGAGGTCGCCCAGCAGCTCGCTACCCAGCAGGAAGCCGCGCGCGGCGACGCCGAGCGCAAGCGCGCGGCCGCCGAGGCGCGCCGCCGCGAGGCCATCGCGGTCGGGGCGCTGGAGGTGGCCATGGAGTCGGCGGCGGCGGCCGAGCTCGCGGAGAAGAAGGCGGTGGCCGCGCTCGCGAGCGGCGACTTCGTGGCGGCGGCCCGCGCATACGACGAGGCGGAGCGGGCCTACGCCGAAGCGATTGCGTTCGCCAAGCGGGACGCGGAGCGCGCGGCGGGGGCGGCGCTCGCCGACATGGTGGAGGCCAAGCGGCGCGCCGACGAGGAGCGCGCGCGCTCCGCCGCTCCCGCGGAGTACGCCGCCGCGGAGGCGCTGGAGAAGGCGGCGACGGCGAGCCTTGCGGCCCGGGACTTCGCGCTCGCGGTGCGTCAGTACCGCGAGGCCCGCGCGCAATACGACAAGGCCGCCGAGGCGGCGAAGGCGAAGGCCGCCGACCCCGCGTTCGCGGCGGCCATGAACGCCCTCCGCGCCATGGAGGCGGCGAAGGCCGCGCTCGGGGCGGACCCGCCAAAGAACCAGTACTACACGTGGGCCCTCCAGCAGGAGCAGAAGGGCCGCGAGGAGCTCCAGGCGCAGCGGTACGCGCGCGCGGAGAAAGCGTTCAACACGGCGAAGGCCTTCTTCGAGAAGGCCGCGGCGGCTCCCCGATGATCGGCCAGAAGATCGGCGATTACCGGATCACCGAGCTCCTCGGGGAAGGCGGCATGGGGGTCGTCTACAAGGCGATCCACGAAACCCTGGGGCAGATCGTCGCGATCAAGATGCTGCACCCCGCCCTCCTCATGGAGGAGAAGGTGAAGTCGCGCTTCGTGCGCGAGGCCCAGGCGCTGGCGCGGCTCAACCACCCCAACATCGTGCGGCTTCTCAATTTCATCGACCGCGAGGACACGTGCTTCATCGTCATGGAGTACGTGGAGGGGAAGACCATCGAGAAGCTCCTCCGGGAGATGAAGGTCATCCCGCCCGCCATGGCCGCCGAGTACTTCGTGCAGGTGCTCGCGGCCATGCAGTACGCGCACAACCTCGGGATCATCCACCGCGACATCAAGCCTTCGAACATTGCCGTCCTCGACAGCGGGCAGGTGAAGCTCCTCGACTTCGGGACGGCGAAGATGGTCGGCACGCAGCGCCTCACCCAGGAGGGAATGACGCTCGGGACGCTCGTGTACATGAGCCCGGAGCAGATCGTCGGGCGCGAGCTCGACCTGCGCTCCGACATCTACTCGCTCGGGGTCACCCTCTACGAGATCGTGACGGGCCAGCTCCCGCACTGGACCGAGAACGAGATGGAGTTGGTGAAGCAGATCGCGCGCGGCGTGCCCGACCCGCCCTCGAAGCACCTCCCGTCGATCCCGAAACGGCTCGAGGCGATCATCATGCGCGCCCTCGAAAAAGACCCCGCGCGCCGCTACCAGACCGACGAGGACTTCCTCACCGATCTCCGCGCATTTCTAGCGGAGGAAAAGGTGCGCGGGCGGAAGCTCACGCCTCCTTCGGGGGTGAGGCGCGTCGACGTCGAGGCGGCGCTTGCGCAGGCGGGGGCGGGGGCGGGCGCGAGCACGCTGGGCGGCGGCGGGGCGCGCGGCGGGTTGCTCGCAGCCGCGGTGTTCGTCGCGCTCGCGGGAATCGGAATCGGGGTCGCCCTTCTCGCGACGCGGCCGGGCGGCGGGTCCGGGGCCGGCGCCGGA
>FWPU01012255.1_pt1 | contig 11494 bp, 8 predicted proteins | sample 2228361 | NCBI WGS metagenome assembly FWPU01 (sample SAMEA103939777, study PRJEB20133) | metagenome | reverse complement strand
AAATGGCGAAAGACAAAAAAAACTGGCGATCAACTACTCGCCAGTTTTCTCATATTATGGGCAATACACACCAACCCCCATTCGGTTTTGACCTTCTCCAGCCCCCTCAAATTGAACCTGCGGAAAGCCATATTGTGTTTGATATGACCAAAGACGGATTCGACATCGACATTCCGCTGCTTGGCTTGTTCCCGATAACGACGCAAGGGTAAGCTGACAGTTATGCATCGGTTGCCTACCGCTTGAGTGCATTCGGATTTCAGGGGGCAAGAGTTGCAGTTCGAAGCTTCATAAACGTGGAGTTCAGTCCAGTAGCCGTTGTCGGTTTTGCGACGGCGACTTTCCACATACGTCAATGGCTGCTGAGCTGCACAGATGAAGGTATTGGTCTTGGCATCATAGGGCAAATTCTCTACACGGAAGAGCGCTTTGCGGTTCAGTTCGGCTTTGCGGTGTTTTTGTTGTTCACGGTGAAAGGTATTGTATTTGACATAGTTGCCCAGTTGGTTCGCTTCCAGATAGGCGTAATTCTCTTCACTGCCGTACCCGGCATCTGCCGAGAGGTTCTTGGGTAGACAGCGCGGGCGGTGGTCTTCCTGCTGGGGTAGGATGTGCGGCTTACGGCTGGCTATCACGCTCAGGTTGGCTTTGACCCCTTCCAAGTGCGGGATCAGACAAGCTGTATCCCCAGCTCGCTGATGCAGGCTGAAACCCACCACAAACTGCCCTTCTGTCCCGATCTGCACATTGTAAGCCGGCTTCGGCAAGGGCTGTTTCGCTCCCCGATCTTCCTTCATGTTCAGGCAGGTGGCATCTTCATCGGTCTTCGAGTAGCTGTTGCGTCCAGCTAGCTTGCGTTCCTGCTCTTCATAGCGCTTCTGCCGCGGCAGATACTCCTTTTCCATCACCTTCACCGCCTTTGCCAGTTTCTTGTCCTGTGGACTTTCTTTCAGCCGCTGGTTCAGTTCCGCAATCTTTCGCTCCAGCTTCTCCGCATTGATCTCGCCACCGCTTCCTAGCTCTTCCAAATCCTTGTTACCGTACGCTTCATTCTCCGCTTCATTGACCGCATCGATCTCTTCCAGTAGCTTCCCGATCTTCTCCCTTAGTTGTTGCTGATGCTTCGCCCGGCTCTTCTCCCACACCACCTTGTGGGGATTGGCGTTAGCTGCTATTTTGCTCCCATCCACAAAGTAGTTCTCCAACTTTACATGCCCTTCTTCCACCAGCAGCTCCAACACCGAAGTGAACACTTCCTCGATCACCCCCTTCATCTTCTCCCCTCGAAAGGCATTGATCGTCCGAAAGTCCGGCCGATTCCCCCCACTCAGCCACATGAAGTTCACGTTCTCCCGCAATGCCTTGGCGATCTGCCGGCTTGAGTAGATCCGTTGGGTATAGGCATACACGAGTACCTTGAGCATCATCCGCGGATGATAGCTGCTTGTCCCTCCCCCTTTGTACTTCTTCAGCAAGGGGTCTAAATTGATCTGCTCCACCGCCCGGTTCACTACCCGTACCATGTGGTTGACCGGTATCAGTTCATCCCAACTCGGTGGTATCAGGCTGGGTTGCGCCTGAATATAAGGTTTGAAGGTCGGTTTGGCTTCTTTTCGTTTCATACCCCCCATTGAATCATACTTTCCCCATTTCGCAAAGGGAGTTGCCCCTTTTTGGAATGCGGAAGCCCTACTTCCGCATTCCTAATTTAGCTCGCAATCGAAACCGCCTTTCTTTTTGGACAACCCCCCGGGGATGGGGGTCGCGGGTTGAGCCTGTCGAAACTCAGCAATGGGTCTCGATACGGCGGGAAGAACGCCCACCTACTCGACCTGCGTTGAAACCCCTTGCTATTCATGCTATACTGAGAGAAAAAGTCGTGATCGGAGGAGGACAGCGATGAGCGAGGTCTTTATTATCTCAGCAGTGCGCACCGCAGTGGGGGTGGGCAAACCCGGCGGGGCACTCTCTTCCCTTACCCCCCTGCACTTAACCACCAAAATCTTGCAGGAAGCCGTCCGCCGCGCCGGCATCGAACCCCGTCAGGTAGAGGATGTCGTGTGGGGCTGTGTGACGCCGCTCGGTGAGCAAGGCGCCAACTTGGCGCGCCTTGCCGTCTTGCAGGCCGGTTTCCCGGTCGAGATCCCCGCCGTGACCCTCAACCGCATGTGTGGCTCCAGCCAACAAGCGATTCACTTTGCGGCGCAGGCAATCCTTGCGGGCGACATGGAGATCGTCATCGCCGGCGGTACGGAGATCATGTCACGGGTGCGCATGGGCAGCGACTGGCCGCCCGAGTGGCCGGCGGATTTCCCGTATCGCCTCGTTCACCAAGGGATCAGCGCTGAACTCATCGCCGAGAAGTGGAATTTGAGCCGCGAGGAGTTGGACGACTTCGGTTATCAATCTCACCTGCGCGCCATGGCGGCAATCCAAAACGGCTGGTTTGAAGAGCAAATTCTGCCCATCGAGCGAGCCGATGGTTCGGTCGTATGCCAAGACGAAGGGGTGCGCATGCCCCCCGACCGTCAGAAGATGGCAACACTTAAGCCGGCTTTCAAGGAGGATGGACGGATTACCGCCGGCAACTCCAGCCAGATCAGCGATGGCGTTGCCGCCGTTGTCCTCGCCTCCGCCAAAGCGGTTGGACGCTACAACCTCTCTCCAATGGCACGGCTAGTCGCCAGGGCGGTGGTGGGTAGCGATCCGCTGCTGATGTTAGAAGGTCCAATTCCCGCCACCCGCCAAGTGCTCAAACGCAGCGGCTTCTCTTTGGAGGATATGGATATCATCGAGATCAACGAAGCCTTTGCCAGCGTGGTCTTAGCCTGGCTGCGCGAGCTGTCACCCGACCCACAACGCGTCAACCCCAATGGCGGCGCCATTGCTTTAGGGCACCCCTTAGGGGCAACCGGAGCAATCCTGATGACCAAGTTAGTCTATGAGTTACAGCGCCGACAGGGGCGTTTCGGTTTGCAGACCATGTGCATCGGTCACGGCATGGCAACAGCAACGATTATCGAAAGGGTGTGAGAGCGCTTTTCCTCTCCCCGTTTATCCGATTCTTGGCTAAAATAAAGTTCCATGAAACGCAAACGACACGTCGTCTATCTGGCATTGGGCACCAACCTCGGCGATCGCTTGGCAAACCTTGCCCAAGCTCTGCATTTGCTGCCACCATCCGTGGAGGTCGAGGTCACTTCTTCGGTCTATGAAACCCCCCCGTGGGGATACACCGCCCAACCCAGCTTCTACAATCAGGTAGTGCGAGCGGTGACCAACCTTTCTCCCCACGCCCTCTTGGCTTACCTCAAGAAGATCGAGCAACGCCTTGGACGGGTCGAGACCTTCCGCAACGGACCGCGCCAGATTGACATCGACATCTTGTTCTACGACGATCTGGAAATGGAAACCCCGCAGTTAGGTCTTCCTCACCCGCGCATGGAAGGCAGAGCTTTTGTGTGGGTGCCTTTGGCGGAGATCGCCCCCAATTTGGTGCATCCCAAACTGGGGAAAACCGCCGCCCAGATCGTGAGCGAATTGGACTGTAGCGGCATCTATCCGCTGTCAGCCTGAGGGCGAGAAAACCGCCTGCAGGATGGCAACTCGAATCGACAAAGAACGATGGTTCAGGAGAGTGAAGGATGTCAGAAAGTACCCTTAAACCTTTAGATTGGCAACCAGAAGCGGGCATCGGTTATACCGTACAGCGTCGTCCCGATGGGGGAATGCATTATGTCTTCACCGATGTCAATGAGAAGACCCTGCGCCATTGGCGAGAATTCGCCTTGAAGCATCTGCTGGATTCGGATCGTCTGACGCGCAACTTATACGACCTGCGGGCGGTTAAAAAACTACCTCCTCAAGCCGTGCAGGTTGCTCTGGAATTGAACACCGATCCTTCTGCCCGCAATATCCGCGTGGCGGTGGTCGTCGAAAATGATGAAGTGCGGCGCACTATCGAAGAGATCGACGCCCTCAGCGTGCCGGCCGGGGTCGAATTGGGCATCTTCACCCAGATCGAAGAAGCCGAAACGTGGCTCAGCCGCCCGCTCACCCAGTTGATCTAGGAGACAGCTTGTCCAATGGAGATGCTTAAAGCAAACCGACTGCAAATCGGCAAATGGACCTTTGAATGGGGCAAACGCACCTATGTCATGGGAATTCTCAACGTCACGCCGGATAGCTTTTCCGGCGATGGACTGATGAAGGAGGACGCCGACTTTGTCGCCCGAGCTCTCGACCAAGCCCGCCGTTTTGTCTCCGCCGGCGCTCACATCCTCGATATTGGTGGCGAGAGCACCCGCCCAGGCTCGCAGCCCATCAGCGCAGAAGAGGAGTTGAGCCATGTGCTGCCGGTGATCGAAGCCGTGGTGCGTGAATTGGACGTGCCGATCTCCATCGATACTTATAAAGCTCCCGTTGCCGAAGCAGCCCTAAAAGCCGGCGCGTTGATCGTCAACGATGTGTGGGGATTTCATGCCGATCCGAAGATTGCCGAAGTCGCCGCCCGCTATCAGGCAGCAGTGATCCTGATGCACAATCGCAGCTCCTGGGCACACGCCGAGATCAAGGAAAAACTGGGCGGGCGTTACGTTGGTATCCCCTATGATGACCTGATCGCCGATATCCAACGCGAACTGTTGGAAAGCGTGTCCATTGCCCGCGCCGCCGGCATCCCCGATGAACGCATTCTCCTCGACCCCGGCATCGGCTTTGGCAAGTCCACCGAACAAAACTTAGAACTGGTGGATCGCCTTGGTGAAATCCGCGCTTTGGGTTATCCGATCTTATACGGACCCTCGCGCAAGTCTTTTATCGGTTATACCCTCGATTTACCCCCCGATCAACGCTTGGAAGGCACGGCTGCCGCCGTAGCTGTCGGCATTGTGCGCGGTGCAGATATCGTGCGCGTCCACGATGTGGAAGCCATGGTGCGTGTCGCCCGCATGACCGACGCCATCGTGCGCCGTCTTGCCTGAAGACAATCCCAAAGGAGAAAACACGATTATGCAAGATGAGTTTGGTATTCGTCAGGTTTTGAAAACTTCCCATGGAGATTATGTCATCTACAGCTTACCCCTACTGGAGAAGCAGGGACTGACCACCCTCGATCGCCTGCCCTATTCCCTGCGTATCCTGCTGGAATCGGTGGCGCGCTTGTGTAATCAAGCTGAAATCACCCGTCAAGATGTGCTCAACCTTGCTGCCTGGCAACCGCAGCAGAAAGAACGCCCCAATTTGCCTTTCCGTCCGGCGCGAGTGATCATGCAGGATTTTACTGGCGTACCGGCGATCGTAGATTTGGCTGCCATGCGCTCGGCTGTTCAGCGCCTCAAAGGCGACCCGCAGCGCATCAATCCGCAGGTGCCGGTCGATTTGGTGATCGATCACTCGGTACAAGTAGATTTCTTCGCCAATCCCGATGCCTTCCAGCGCAACGCCGAATTGGAGTTCCAACGCAATCGGGAGCGGTATGAATTCCTCAGTTGGGGGCAAAAAGCCTTTCGCAATTTCCGCGTCGTCCCGCCCGCCACCGGCATCGTCCATCAGGTCAATCTAGAGTATCTTGCCGAAGTCGTAATGGCTGCCGAAGTGAATGGGGAACGCATCGCTTTTCCCGACACGCTGGTAGGCACCGACTCGCATACCACCATGATCAACGGCTTGGGGGTGGTTGGTTGGGGTGTGGGAGGGATCGAGGCTGAAGCCGCCATGTTGGGCATGCCGATCGATCTCAGTACGCCGGAGGTTGTTGGTTTTCGGCTGATTGGTGAGCTGCGGCCAGGCGTCACCGCCACCGATCTAACCCTCACCATCACCCAGATCTTGCGCAAGCACGGCGTGGTGGAGAAGTTTGTCGAGTTCTTCGGACCGGGTTTGGATAGCATGTCGCTGCCCGACCGTGCCACCATCGCCAACATGGCACCCGAGTACGGCGCCACCATGGGATATTTCCCAATCGACGAGGAAACCCTGCGTTACCTGAGAGCTACCGGACGCAGCCCAGAGGTGGTCGAACGCGTCGAACGCTACGCCAAAGAACAAGGGCTGTTCCGCACCTCCACTGCCCCTGAACCGCACTACAGCGAACAAATCGAATTAGATCTTTCGACCATCGAACCCAGTGTGGCAGGGCCTAAGCGGCCTCAAGACCGTCTGCCGTTGGCGGCGGTCAAAGAGTCGTTCGACAAGGCGTTGGCCGCGCCCCTCAACGAACGAGGCTATGCGCTCTCCTCGGCTGAACGCCATGCCTCTGCGGTCATCGGCACCAACGGCGGAAGCGCCGAACTCAAGCATGGCTCCGTGGTCATCGCTGCCATCACCTCCTGTACCAACACCTCCAATCCCTCGGTGATGGTAGCAGCCGGCTTACTGGCGAAAAAAGCGGTCGAACGTGGCTTACAGGTGAAACCCTATGTCAAAACCAGCCTCGCCCCAGGCTCGCGGGTGGTCACCGAATATCTCGAAAAAGCCGGTCTGCTCGAACCGCTCGCCAAGCTGGGCTTCAATCTGGTTGGGTATGGATGCACCACCTGCATCGGCAACTCTGGCCCTCTGCCTGGCGAGGTGGTCAAAGCCATCACCACCGCCAATTTGGTGGCTGCGGCGGTGCTTTCCGGCAACCGCAACTTCGAGGGGCGCGTGCACCCCTACGTGCGTGCCAATTTCCTTGCCTCGCCCCCCTTGGTGGTTGCCTACGCCTTAGCTGGCAGCGTGGAGGTCGATTTGACCCGCGAACCACTCGGTTTAGACCAGCAGGGAAAAGCAGTTTATCTCGCCGATTTATGGCCTTCCGAGCAAGAGATTCAAGAAACCATCGCTCAGACGCTCAGTGCCGATTTGTTCCGCGAGAAATACGCCCAGGTTTTTGACGGCAACCGCACCTGGAACGCGATTGCCGAACGCTATGGGGATCAAGTCAGCGCCGTGTACCCGTGGGATGAAAACTCCACTTACATTCAAGAACCGCCCTTCTTCGAGGAGTTTGCTCCCCAGCCGGCCCCCCTGAGAGACATCAGCGAGGCGCGCGTGTTGGCTTTCCTCGGCGACTCGATCACCACCGACCACATCTCTCCCGCCGGCGCCATTCCAACCGATTCGCCGGCTGGCAAATACTTGATCGAACGCGGGGTGCAGCCGCGCGATTTCAACTCCTACGGCGCACGACGGGGAAACGACCGCGTGATGACGCGCGGCACCTTTGCCAATATCCGCCTGAAAAACCGCTTACTGCCGGGCGTCGAAGGAGGCTACACCTTGCACTTTCCCGACCGCCAACAACTGTTCATTTTCGACGCCGCCATGAAGTACAAAGAGGAAAATGTGCCGCTGATTGTATTGGCCGGCAAGGAATACGGCAGCGGCTCCAGCCGCGATTGGGCGGCAAAGGGCACACGATTACTGGGGGTGCGGGCGGTGCTTGCCGAAAGCTACGAGCGCATTCACCGCTCCAATCTGGTCGGCATGGGGGTTCTGCCCTTGCAGTTCGTGCCCGGCGAAAACGCCGATCTGCTTGGCTTGGACGGCAGCGAAACGTTTAACATCCAAGGCATCTCGGATCCGCGGCCCAACAAGCGCGTGCATGTCATTGCCCGCAAGGAAGATGGAAAAGAAATTCGCTTTCAAGCCATCCTACGCATCAACACCCCCACGGAGGTGCAAATCTATCGACACGGCGGCATCTTGCCGTTTGTCCTGCGCCGCCTGCTGGGATGGGCATAAGATCATCCCGTCTCGCTAAGAATGCAAAGCGGTAAGACGAAGCATTCGCTTACCGCTTTGCGAAAAATGGGGTGCAGGAAGAGACCGAATTACTCCGCCTCGGCGTTGAGTTCTTCCTCCTCTTCGATCACCGGTTCCTCTTCTTTAGGTTTGCGATCCAAAATTTGCATTTGTTTGGCAATCACGCGGGTGAAATAGCGCGTCACGCCGTTCTGTTCGTAGCGATTGGTGCGCAATTTCCCTTCGATGTAAACCAAACGGCCTTTATTGAGGTATTGTTCACAAATATCCCCCAATTTACCCCAAACCTCGATTTGGAACCAATCGGTTGTCTCGCGCGTTTCGCCGTTTTTATCCCGCCAACGCTGCCCCACCGCAAGCGTAAAGCTGGTCACTTTCTTGCCGTTGGGAGTATAGTGAGAAGAAGGCTTGTTGCCTAACCGACCGATCAATTGCACACGATTCAATGCCGGCATCTTTCTGTCCTCCGTACGAATAGTAAAAATGAAAAGGTAGCCTATTGATACTGTACTCGGTAGCGGCGTTTCTGTCAAGCACCAGCGGGGCGATTTGGGGGCTTATCTTCACGTCACCTATCTGCCCAAGCGTTTGTTGAGTGGTTCTGGCGACAATCCCTGCTTCGTTGACAAGCAAGAGGCAGGAAATATAATGATTTCAAGGGATAGAATTTCAAATCGGTGAAGAGGAAAGGATCAGGAGTTTAAAGGAATTATACGGTTTCCGTCTAAGATGATAGAAGAAAAAAAGACGCTCGCGTGGAATGATCGTGAGCCCACACGTCCACAAAGCGAGCACCAGATGAAGAAACACCCAGTTGCTCACACGAAGCCAGCTTTCTCAAGACATCTTTGTGTCGGGTGTCAAAAAGCGCTGGTATCTTGTTCTAACACAAAGGTTTTGTCAATTGAGTAGCGTGTTGCGCAGATTGGCGATTTGGCGTGTCGGAAAGAGGGTCGGTTTGCGCGAAGCAGGAAGTGGTCAGGATAGGCGAATGGGCGCCATGTTACGGCGGATCGGGCGAGATGGTCGAAACGTTGGCTGGGCGGTTTCTCAGAGGGGAAAACAGCCTGATAGGTTATTGTTTTTACTTCGAGTTTGTTGTATAGTACAGGCAGTGAACTCCGCATATCTGGTGAAGTGTCCGATTTCTGCAGGTTAGATGGACGATACCACGGATTTGACTCAAAGATGGGCGGTTGCTGTCTCGAGGGGGGTAAGTGGAGAGAGTCCCTCTAAATCATAGTTAGGCGGCACAAAAACGAAAGGAAAGTGAGAACGATGAAAAGTATTGACAAGACTTGTCTTTTCACCCATGTTCTCATCGTCATCGTTTTGCTGGCGCTTGGCGCACAGCCCGCGCAGGCGGCAATGCCAGGCGCGTTCGGCGGCGCACTCGCCCGCCTCGCGGTGGATGCGAGCGGGAATGTCTATGTCGTCGGCACGAGCGATGCCGCGTGGCTCGGCGCCAGCCCCGTGCGCGCGTTTCAGGGCAGCAGCGATGCCTTCGTCGCCAAACTGGACCCGAACGGCGCGCTGCAGTGGTTCACCTTTCTCGGCGGCGCCAGCGCAGATCACGGCGGCGACATCGCCGTGCGCGGGAGTGATGTCTTCGTCGTCGGCACGAGTTACGCCGCCTGGGGCACGAGCCCCACACGCGCTTACACGGCGCTGAACGATGCCTTCGTCGCCAAACTGAACGCGGCGAATGGCGCACTCCAGTGGCACGCCTTCCTCGGCGGCGCGGGCGACGATTACGGCAACGGCATCGCGCTCGATACCAGCGGCAACGTCTATCTCGCGGGCACAAGTTCCGCGACCTGGGGCGCAACCATCCCGCGCATTTTCACTGCGCTGCATGATGCGTTCGCAGCCAAGTTGAATGCCAACGGCGCGTTGCAGTGGACGACGTTTCTCGGCGGGGCGGGGATTGACGAAGGGGCGGACATTGCGACCGATGGCAATGCGAACGTCTACGTGGTCGGCGCCAGCGACGATACGTGGGGGACGAGTCCGCTGCGCGCCTATACGGCGGGCTGGGACGCCTTCGCCGCCGAGTTGAATTCGGACGGTGCGCTGCAGTGGCACACGTTCCTGGGTGACGTCGGACAGGATCGCGGCTATGCCATTGTCGCCGATGCGGGCGGGGACAACATCTACGCGGCGGGCGGGAGCACCGCGACCTGGGGCGCGCCGCAGCGGGCGTACTCGGCGTGGTGGGATGGCTTTGCGGTCAAGTTGAACGGAAGTGGCGCGTTGCAGTGGAATACCTTCCTCGGCAGCACCTGGAGCGATACGAGCAACGGCATCGTGCTCGACGGCAGCGGCAACGTTTTCGTCGCCGGCGCGGGTGATGCGGAATGGGGCGCACCCGTGGGCGCGTATTCGAGCGGGTACGATGTGTACGCGGTCAAACTGGATCCATCGAGCGGCGCGCTGCAGATGCTATCGTTCGCGGGCGGTTGGGGCGACGATTTCGGGGGCGGCATTGCGCTTGACCCGAGCGGCAACATCCTCCTGGCGGGCGTGAACGATGTTGTGTGGGGTGAGCCGGTGCAATCGTACGGTGATGCGCCGAATGCCTTTGCGCTCAAGTTGAATGCAGAGGGTGAATTGCAGTGGAACACCTTCCTGGGTGGCGCGCCGTATGCGCTCTACCTGCCGCTGGTGGTGAAGGGCTTTTCCTCCAGTGCTGCCCGCAGTCCGATGGACTGCTGCCAGGGCCTGGCAATGGGCGCTCATTTCCGGGAAAGCGGTTGGGCGCGCCCTGGGCTGTCAGGGCAGGGGACAGGCGCCAGTGCTGCCCTCGCCGCGGGGCACATCCTCAACTACGGCAGCGACGGGGACGACACGCAGATCGACCTGGGCACACCTGACCCCGACACCATCCTGCAGTACGGCAGAGGGGGCAAAGATACACAGTATGCCACAGGCTCGGCTGCGAACGATTGGATTGAGCAGGATGGCGGGGATGGGAACGACACCCAGAATGCGATAGGTGGGACTGACAATGATTACATATTTCAATCTGGGGGCAATGGAGACGACACTCTCAGTTTTGATGCAGGTACAGGAGAGAATTGGCTCTTTCAGAGCGGTGGTGTAGGCAACGATGACATAAGCGGATTTGCTGACACAGGTAACGATTATCTCTATCTGTCAGGCGGGTGGGGCAATGAGACCATGAAGGTGTATAGCGGTCGAGGTGATGATCTGGTGCGCATCGCCGCCGGGAGCGGGACGGACACCATCGACTACACCCTGTCCGACGGCGCGGACCAGGTCTTCATCGACGGCGGCACCGGCAACGACACGCTGACCGTACGAACGGGCGGTCAGCCAGACTTCACCCTGCTGGACGCCCAGGGCAACGTACTCTACCAGCAGGGCACCGGCGGCACGGTCATCACGATGCGCAACGTCGAGCACGGCTTCGTGATCGACCCCGACGAGGTTATCCTGTTCCAGTGGTAAGCCAGAAGGAGAATTCCGCGCAAGGAGGTTGCGTGGAACGCATCACGGTGCTATGTCTCGCCGGGGAAATGCTATGGAGTGCGTATGGATTTTGAGAGTGGGAGTGGAATCGCCTATCAGCGCTGCCGCCCAACAAGCGCATGCAGCCGACAGGCTTCGCCTCGCTGCGCTCGGCTCGCCTGCGGCTGATGCGCGCCGTTAGCCTGCGTATTGCAATTCGTGTTGTACACTGGGGTGCGAAATGAATTGGACACAGAATGAGATATCCTTGTTATCG
>FWPU01012254.1_pt1 | contig 11496 bp, 8 predicted proteins | sample 2228361 | NCBI WGS metagenome assembly FWPU01 (sample SAMEA103939777, study PRJEB20133) | metagenome | reverse complement strand
TCTGCCCTGCCAAAGCTGTATATTAATTCAGCCCTTGCATAGCCCTTTTCTTTATCCCAGATATTGTTGGCAAGCTGAACATAGGTAACAGTAGAACCATCTTTGTTTTTACGGGAAGTGTCCTTATATACATGCCTATATTATAAGCATGTATATCTTGTTTGTCTAAGAAAAAATATTATATCGTGTGCCTATAACAATTTGAATTAGAAAAATATGAATGTAGAAAAATCAGGTAGTTAGCTTAATATCTTTGCTAAAATATGCCTATCACTGTCGAAGACGGGGTACTACTAAGTATTTTTTCTACTAATTTATCGTCATTAATAAATAGAATATGATTTTTTTCAAACTCTTCTTTTTGTGTCTTGCCATCCTCAAACGACTTTTTAATATCTTCATATTTAGATACTGACAAAATCCAGGACTCCAATTTTATATCAGGATTTTTTTTATTGATTTCCCGTTCTATTTCTTTTATATTTTTGTGTAATTGAATTTTCTCATCATTGAAATTGCCAAGATTTCTGATGCCTTTCGGGTCAATAAAAACTATTGATTGTTTATTGTTTTCTTTTATCCACATAATAAAATCAGGATAGAAACCAGAATTCTGGAAAAATCCTATGCCTCTTCTGGAGAGATTTCTTAATAGAAATATTTCTTTATCTTTAATTTGATTTTGCCTAATATACTCCCTCAGCATTCTCACAAATTCAGTTTCGCCATCGTTTAATTTTGCTGGCTCTGATTTTATGAATTCTTTGCGCTTGTCATAAATCACCAGGGGTGTATATAAATGCTTGTCAAAATGTATGGTGGGAATCTCTTCCAAATCCTTCTGGTATAACTTATCAACCTCTTTTAAGAGTTTCTTTATCTTTTCAATCTCTTTTTTTCTCTTTTCTCGCTCCTCTTTATCTTTTGGAACTTCTATTTTTAATGTGTAATGGTCATAACTTAAATTATCTTCTTCTTTCACCATGAATGAAAGTTGTAACTGTTCCGTTTCTGTTCGTCTGAAGACACAACTATAATACTTCTCAATATAACATTTTAATACCATTGTAAGAATATCTTCCAGATTATTTATGTCAGCGAATGTTTCCAGTTTTATTTGAGAAGGTTCTGCATAAACTTCATACCCGTCATTTCTAATTATTTTTGACAATACCCCTTTAGGTATCCTTAAATTTGAATAACCCTTACTCATTTTGAACGCAAGCATTTTAAGATATATTCTGTCCCAATTAAACAAATCACAGTAACTTTTTAAATTTACCTTCCCCGTCTCTAACTCACCCACTGCTGTTTCCATTCCATGAGCAAGTTTGATTTTAGGTCTTATGTCAATTTTGATATTTCTTGAGATATTTTCATCTAAATTTAGTTCAATAAAGTGTTTGGTGAAATCAAAATTTTTATCTGATTTTAGAGTGTATAATCTTTTCCAATTTGCTTCTTCTGATCGTTTAATAGGCAGTTTTATTTCTTCATATTCAACCTCTTCCCTTCTTATTGTTTCAAGAAAAAAATTTATATAATCAGCATTCAATCCAAATATATTTAGCGTCTCAAGTGATTTAATCTGATACTTGTTCTCCTGGCTTCTTTTAAGGGAAAGACCTTCACCTTTCAGTCGGACACCTCTGCCAAATAACTGTATTATTTGCGGACCTTCGCCTTTGCCCATATTTATAAGTCCCATAGAACAAACACGCCATTAATCCCATCCTTCAATGAATTTTTTTGCCCCTATTAGAACATTGATATTTGAGTTTGGCTCATTCACGCGGTCAAAAAGAGAGGATGTGAAATTGTCAGAACGAACTTCAACATCTTTTTCAACCAATAGTTTCTTAAAACTGGAAACATCTCCGATATTTATTACTCCAAAATACTCCCCTTCACCAACTTTAAGCCCAAGTTCGCCTTCTGCTGATTTTAATTCATAGACACAAAGCGTTCTGCCATTTGCATTAAAGATTTTTTTATAGATATCATTTATTTTATATCCGTGTTTTCTTAAATACTCATACCTATTCTTAAAGACATCTTCTCCATCTGGACTCTTCAAACCTGATTTACCGTCAATGATTTTACTTATATGTTTCTCTAAATAATCTTTATGTTCTATTATCTTCTTTAAAAATAAAACTACTTTCAAAACATCTGAATTTACTCCTGCACCTGTAACTTTACTTCCTATAAAAGCCCATAAAGGTTTTTCAATATTATATCTCCTTAACTCATCTTTGTATTTCTCATAAAGAATGAATTGTTCATAAAAAGATAAAAGGTTAGATGTAAGGATTAGTTCTTCATAGTTCTTTGTAAAACTGTCTTCTCGGAGGTTGTAAACATAGAAATCTTTTCCATGCCCGTCTTCATAAAAATATTTATACGAGTAATCAAAAACTATTGCTTTAGAATACTCGTCAAGAAGTTCTTTGTTTTTCTCATCTATAACCTGCCCAAAAGTAGCACTATACTCAAAAACAAATCCGTTTTTACCTAAATCTTCACGCAGTTTTTTCCAGGTTTGTTCTTCTGTTGCCTGTCCTTTGTGTCCCTCATCAATAAAGACAAGGTTTCTACCTTCAAAATAACTTGTTTCAACTCGGACCCCGGCACCTTTTTTCTCGGAAGTCAATTTATGTATGTCAAGGACAAGAACCTGGTCCCGATAGAGCGTCAAATTATCCGGGTTCTCCGAATATAACCTGGCTGGAATACCGCTTCTTTGCATCTCGTTATAATGCTGTTTTGACAATCCTTCGTTCGGCGTTACCATGATTATATTGTCCAGAGGTGAGGTATTATACTTTAGAAACTGCCAGTAATTTATGTGCATTATTAAGGTTTTGCCACTGCCAGTTGCCATCCAGTAGGCAAGTTTTTTAAGGTCCTTTTCTACGAAAGGGGAAACATCAACTCCTTCCTGTAGGTTATATTCCTGCAGAAAGGAATTAAGTTCTGATAAAAACATATTTTTTCTATTAAAATACCTGTCAAGGTAAATTTCAGCAAATAGTACTGCCAGATATTGAAAATATTTCAGTGTTATGTTTTCTCTTCTATTATTTGTTAACTTCTGGGAGTATTCTTTTATGGCAGAATCATACTGCAAAAGTTCGTTCTGATTTATTTTCAGATTTTCAAGCCCGATTAAAGCATCTACAAAATAACTTTTCCCGTCGTTATCAAATCCTTCTTTTTTATTCTTGAGCTCTTCTCTCAAATCAGAAATGCTACTTGCTCCGAAAAGAGAGAGAAGATATTTATTTAATACAAGATATTTTTCTAATTTCATAGATTATCTTCTGCCTTTAAAATATACTCTATTTTGGGTTTTAATTCTTTTAAATCATGACTAACTATTTCCCACACAATTTCTAAATCTATGGTGAAGTATCCATGAATCACTTTGTTTCTGAAACCTATTATCTCTGCCCACGGAATATCACTATACTTTTTCTTTATACTTTCATTGATTTTACTCACTGCTTCGCCTATTATTTCCAAATTTCTAACAGTTGCATCTACAGTTTTACTATCTTTAATAAACTCTTCATAAGTAAAGTTTGATGTATAATTTTCAATTTTATTGATACATTCAAGAATGTCTTCTAAATAGAGTCTATTATCTCTTTTAGACATAAATTAAATCCTCCATTACACTTTTTAATAAACGAGGCTTTTGTTTTATGGCATTAGAAGTGATTAATTCAACTCTTATACCAAGAAGTTCTTCAAGATAATATGCTAAATTTACAAATCTCAATCCCAATGGTTTTTCTAACTCTATAAAAATATCTATATCACTGGTAGTTTTTTGCTCACCTCTTGCATAGGAACCAAAAACTCCTATTCTTTTAACCCCATATTTTTCTCTCAGTTCATTTTTATTTTTATCTAAAATTTCTTGTATTTCCTTCAAACTTTTCATTTTATACCCCCATAAGTGCTTTGAATTCGCTTTCAAGGATTTTGGCATCTTTGACAAAACTATCTCCATTTATATAAATCTCATCAGGTTTATACCCATTCAAAACGCCATCAATAATTTCTTTGTCTTTTGCTAAATCAATTCCTTTAGTTGCGCGCCAGACAATTGCTGTTCTCCTGTTATTCTTTTCACCGAGGACAAATACATATTTTCTGCCGTTTTCTTGAAGGAACCTGTATTTATTAACCTTCAAACCAATGAGATAATTAAATGTCTCTACCAAATCTACATCCACAATCTCTTCGCCTTTACCAGATGATATTATTTTCAATTTATATTCAAACGGATTTTCAAACTGCTTAATGTCAAGAAGCGATGGACTGCCTTCGGTTTCAAATTTAAGCATATACTTTAATAAATATTCTGTTTTGCCTTCTTCTGATAGATGATTAAATAAAGTTTTTGCCCTTTCTTCTTGTGGAAAGTCAATGTTATGGAGTGTGTCTTCGTATTGTTCAAGGTATTGGTATTTAAAGAACCCGCCACCTTGCCAGTTTATATCTTTGCTCAAATGAGAACGCCTCTTTTTATCTACTGCAGAAAATTTTCTATCTCCTTTTAATACATTTTTCAACCTACCCAAGATACCCAATTTGATAGTTGATTTTTTATTATTAACCTCATAGTAAAACTCATGAAAGTTATCACCCATTTCAACCCCAACCCATTTTCTTTTTAATTTATGTGCAACTGATACGGTTGTACCACTTCCTGCAAAATAATCTAAAACGAAATCATTTTGTTTTGTAGAAGTTTGTATAATTCTTCTTATTAAATTTTCAGGCTTCTGTGTCAAGAAACTCACATTTTCTGAAGTTCTCATCTCGGATTGAGTAAAAGAATAAATGTCATACCATAGGTCGCCTAAAGGATATATCTTCTCATTAATGTCAACTTTTTTTAAAACAAGATTACCCTTGCCATCATATTTTTCAATAAAATAATTGAAGTCTTCAATCTTTTTTGGTTTTTCTTTTTTTGGAAAAGATATTAAATCTAACCATCCAATTTCTAAGTTTGTTGAATTTCTATTCGGTTTCCATAGTTTTATAAAAAATGCATCGTTATTAAGGCAATAATATATGGTGCTATGTTTCAGGACATATCTGTTACCGAAACTCTTATATCCATATAGGTCTGCTTCTTCATCTTTTGTGGCATTTGTGTTAAAAGATATCTCTTGAATATTGTCAAAACCTAGTTTGCCTAACAACATTCGTCCAAAATAATTAGCATTTTCGTCAAGATGAAGATAGAAAGAACCTCTTGATAACAATATCTTTCTCACGAATTCTAATCTCTCATTTATTAGAGTTAGCCAAGTACTGTTTTGATATTTATCTTTATACAGAAAATCTTCTCCTGTATTAAACGGTGGGTCAATATAAATTGTCTGGACTTTTTCTTTATATTTTTCTAACAGCAGATTTAATGCTTGCCAGTTCTCACTCTTGATTAAAACCCCATCAAGCAAATCATCAATACTTTCTTTTTCTGACAGTTTTTCAAGGAGTTTTTCCTTAAACTCTTGAGTGAAATATTTTGTATCAACCGGTAGTTTTTTATCCTTCAAATCTTTCGCTGTTTTTATTTCCCCAAATCCTAATTTTTCCCATTCTTTTAGTTGTTCTTTATTCTCAAGAATCTCATTATGAAATTCTTCGGGTATTCTATCCAGTGTTATCGCATACTCAGTTCTCAAAACAAACTTTTTCTTTTCCCACAGGTATTTCTGGAAGTCCTCTATCTGAGACAAAAATTCAATAATTCTCTTGCCAATATTTCGGACCACTTTTGCTCTTGTTAAGTGCCTGTCAAAATATTTTTCTTTTTCAGTGTCAAAACTTTCAACATCAAGGACTTCTGTTTTTATGAAGTAGTCAAGTTCCCGTTCCAGAAATCCTTTGAGGTCTTTGTGAATGAAAAAATCAGATGTTATTTTTCGTGTAAATTTGAGAAGATGTTTTTCAAGGAGGGTTTTATCATCTTGTGTTTCAGAAAGGATTGCCTTTAGTTCAATTGATTTTATTACGGATAAAATCTTGTCCTTCAAAATGGGATTTAACTCATCTTGTTTTATTCTAGTTTCTTTTGCTTTTCCACCTTTTGTTTCAACCGGATATTTTTTAAGGTCACTATCTGTCAGTGGTCTGTATTCAAAATTTATGGTGCAGGTCTTATTCTCTGTTCGGACAGGTTCGTCTTCCTGAAGGACAAAGTATCTTCTATCACCCTTAACATTACCGGCAGGCACATCAACCGTGCTGGTTCTGAAAATGAATCTATATCCTTTTTTATTGAATTCATAGTCCTTAAATATCTCACCTGTCTTGACATAATACTGGTCATAATTAGCCCAGTAGAGTTTTACCTCTTCACCGCTATATGGAATGGCATATTTATGCTGTTTCCCAGAGTATCTTTTTTTTGAAATAAAGTCACCGTCTTCATAATATCTTGAAAAGAAATCGTAGAGGTCGTTGAAGACCTGTGCTTGAATACTCTCGTTTAATTCTATTTCTTCAACTTGCTTTTTTAGTTCCAGATATTCCTTTACTATTTTTGTCTCGCCATATTTCTCTATTAACTTTCCGTTATGCAAAATATCACTGCCAAAATCCTCTTTAATTTTATTCTCAACTTTTTGAATTTTTTCTGTCAATTCTTTATTACTCTGCGTCTTATATTTTTCAAATTCTTTTTCTACTGCTTTTATTAAATCCTGTTCAATAAAGTTTTCTATCTCTTTTCGCTTGAAATTCATTATCCGATAAATACCAAAATCAAGGTCAGATGAGTCAAACTGAAATAGTTCTCTTAAATGAGCTTTTAACTTCTGCAGAATTTCACTATTATTAGCCATGATATTCTCCTTGCTTTTTTGCTTTTTTTACGTTACCAATATTTTTCAATCCAGTCTCTTCAGCCATTTCCAGAAGCCTTTTAAATAGAAAAGGGTGTGGCTTCCTTGAGCCCCTTTCCCAACTGTTTACAGTTGAGAATGTCACCCCGACTCTCTGTGCAAACTGCTCCTGCGTTAAATCAAGTTTGTTTCTTAGTTTTTTAATCAATTTGGGAATATTTATGTTCCTCATAACATTACCTCATAACCCCTGTCTTCAGGCAGGGAAAGTATTCATTTGTTAAAAAACGAAATTCTATAAGATATAATATAGAATATTTTGAAGGAAAAGTCAAAAAAATCAAATTGGTAGCGTAAAATATTCTGTGTAATTTTTTTGGAAAGGAGAAAGGAAAACGGATATTCTCTATAAAGGATAAAAAAACCTGGATAGGTCAGGAGAAAGGAGGAAAAGCTAATGGGAAGAATAGCAGAGGGAAGGAGTTACGGGGGATTTGATGAGAGGTGTTTCAGGAAATGACACTTGACAAAATTTTTTAAATGTTGTAATCTTATTTTTTATGGGGAGAGGGATTTTTACTACATTTCTTTATATGGGGAATAAAACAAGTTATAACAAGGACTTAGAATCCCTTATGACTCAATTAAACTCAACAGACAGCAAAGAAGCAGGTCAAGCACATGCTCAGAGGTTCTAAAGTGTGGGAAAATAACAAATACTTCAGAGGAAGGTTACTATGAAGATTAAGAATTTTGTCATCAATATTAATATTGGGGGGAGCAATAATAATTATAAATACTATTGGCTGCAGTTGTTCTAAAGAAGAGGAAGATAAAATACCACCTTTGCCACCATCAGGACTGAAGGCACAGTATGAGTATAATAAAGTAGTTCTTATATGGAATGCAAGCCAATCATCCGATGTTGCCTCTTACAATGTCTATCGTGACACCACATCTTTTAATATCACAAAAAGGCTGCATTTTAGAGAGTTTGTTGAAAAGAATTTTTACAAGACCATTATGGGTTCAAAGATTAACAAAAAAAGATTGTCAATAGAAGGACTAAAACCCAGGTATGGAAAAATTGGCAATACCGATATTTTAAAATATGAGGATTCTACTGTAGAGGCGGGGAAGATATACTATTATCGTGTAACAGCAGTTGATGGTAGCGGAAATGAAAGTATTCCATCTGAAGAGGTTTCTGCGACAGTTCCATCAGTTCCTGCATGTGGTAATGGGATATGCGAATCAGGAGAGACATCCCAGAATTGTCCGGCGGATTGCACTGGAGGCGGAGGAGGTCCAGTATGTGGTAATGGGATATGCGAGGCAGGAGAGACATCCCAGAATTGTCCGGCGGATTGCGGAGTACAGGGTAACATCTGTGACTCAAGCGGTGATGCAGTGCGTATTGTAAATGAGTCACCTGCAGATGGAAGCACAATAAGCACAGGGAATAATACATTTACATTTACAGTGGAATATAATCTTGTTTCCCAGCTGAGTACCGACCTTGAAGTATCCGTAATGGATGAAGATTTTAATGATATTGTTCCATCTCAGACAGTTTCTGTTTCCCAGGGATGTGGAACACAAAATTTCAATATAAATACAAATATTGCATCAGGCATAAATTTAGTTTATGTCTGGGTATCTTTCCCAATGTTAGCAGTTCCTATATTGGATGTGGTGAACTATATTGTAAATAATTCTGCTGACTGGATTTCCATTACTTCAACCACGCCTCCTGACGGCTCAGTCCTAAATCCTGGTGATTTAACAATCTCTGCAACAGTCCAATATAATCTCTCAAGCGTCGCAAATGATACTGTAATTTACTATATATTTGATGAAAACTTTAATTTTCTTGATATCCAAACTGTTCCAATCTCTTCTGGCTCCGAGATCTTAAATTTCACAAGTTCAATTTCTGTGGGTTGTATAGAAATGGTTTATATCTGGGCATTTTTGAATTCATCGTTTGCCCAGGACATAGTTGGTTTCCCGGTAGGGGCTCCTGCTGGAACTAACCTCCAGATAACGCCTTCTGCTCTAAGTTTTACTGCTTCTGAGGGAGGGTCAAATCCACCGCCGCAAAATCTTTCCATTACTCGCTGTGGCGGCTCCACTGAAATCTCTTGGTCAGCGAGCGATGATGCTGTTTGGCTCTCATTATCACCCACCTCAGGGACAACGCCAACCTCCTCTTCTGTTTCGGTTGACATAACCGGCCTTACTGTAGGGACATATAATGGAACAATAACAGTTACATCTGCTGAGGCGAGCAATAGTCCGGTGGATGTTCCAGTAGCGCTTACAATATGCTCTGATGATTCTTATGAGGAAGATGATACATATACCCAGGCAAGTTCCATAACCGTGAATGGTTCAGCCCAGTCCCATTATCTTATGGACCCTGATTTTGTTTCATTCAGTGCAAGTTCAGGAAATCAGTATACCATAGAAACATTCAACCTTTCTGCTGGTACAGATACGACACTGACACTCTATGATACAGATGGAACAACCTTTCTTATCTTTGATGATGATGGAGGAGTGGGACTTGCCTCAAGAATTGTCTGGACCGCACCTGCATCCGGGACATATTATGTTATGGTTGATGCATTTGCACAGTTGTACAATTGCGGTGAATCCTACGATATAAGGGTGACAAACCCATAGATAACTTTAATTCCTCAAATTATACAAACAGAAAAATAAAGAATTGCTTTTCAGGAGTTTATGCGGGATAGTTTTAATATCCATAACCCCCAATTTATTCTGTTATTATTTTAGAAAGGGGACAGGGAAGACATTTAAGAGATTTATATTGGAGAAGAAATTAGAACTGGCAAAGTTTTTGCTTGTTAATTCTGAAAAGAGTATTTCTGAAATCGGAAGAACACTTGGGTATTCAGATACCAGTAATTTTGTGCGTTTCTTCAGGAAATCTACTGGGATAACACCAATAAAATATAGGAAACGACGAGTGAAAGATAAGAAGAATGGACTTTTAAGAAATGACAATTGACAGGAGTTTTGGGATGTGATATTTTTATTGTGTATTTGAGGAGAGTTGATTTTATCTCGTGTGGTTCTGGTTGTGTGGTAAATTGTGCATCCGGGACACAGGATTTAAGTGGATGGTATTTGGTTCCATGTTTAGGAAATGAATGTTCGGATCTTAAGATAGATGACTGGAGGTCATTCACGACATCAAAGGTGAGGATAGATAGTCCGCAAATTAATGGAACATTAAAGAAGCATGCGACAAACAAGGGTACGCTGAGTGTAAGCGGGATAATCACAAAAGATTTATCTGGTATAGTAGCCCTCAGTGTAGAAGGGACAGGGGTAAACGGTTCAGCACCAATTAGCGTAACCCCATCAACGCAGGCATATAACACATATACTGGGAGTTTGAATATCTCAGGGCTTCAAGAAGGGGAATATAGATTAAGAGCCACAGGGCCAGATGGGGGGACAGATTCAATAAGTATGATGGTAGACCGGACATCACCTATTGCATCAATAGTGAGTATAACACCGAGTTATGGGCAGTATGTTGGAGGTTATGTTTATGTAGAGGTATCAGTGAATGATGGTGGCAGTGGGGTTAGTAGCGTAACAGTGAATGGTCAGGGGACGCTGAAAAGCCAGCAGGGAACATATTACACATCATTGAATCTTTACAATTATGCCAGCGGAAGCACTATTACCATCCGAGCAGAGGCAAAGGACTATGCAGGTAATGTAGGAGTTGCAGCGAAGAATGTGATTCTGGACAGAGACCCGCCGGTGCTGACGAACATTTCAATCTCAAACACATATTATTCGTCCTCTCAAGAGAAGACCTACATAAGAGGATATTTTACAGTATCCGGGAATGTATCTGACCTGTCAGGGGCGAGGTCAATCAAGGTAAATGGATTTGATGCAGCGATAAGTGGGAATACATTTAGTGCGTATGTAACAGGACAGAGCGGGACAATATATGTGGGCATTGAGGCAGAGGACAATGTAGGGAATAAGACGGAATTTACAGCAGGAGGGCCATTCATTGTTGACAACACCCCGCCACCAACACCATATCTATTGGGTTCTGTTCCTTCATATATTCCGGGTCAGCCCATAAGTTTTTGTTTTTATGCATTAGGTTATCTTGCTGACTTCTGGGTGCCAAATTTTAATTGGGGACAGGTTGATTTAAATGTGAATGGGTATCCTGTGTATGTGACGGGATGGAATCTTGATTTGACACTTAACTGGTTAGGCGATGTAGGCAATGATGGTGATGTTTCTAATGATGTTTACAGGATGGATATATGTTTTATTGATATAGTAATTCCATCATACATGGTTGTTCCTGGAGCAAATAACTTGGAGGTCTGCACCTTAGACAGTGTAGGTAATGCAAGTTGCAATACAGCCACAGTAGAACAATGGATTGTGCACCCAACCATTGATTGGATTTCGCAGAATTACGGGAAGCCCACAGAAATTGTGGATGGGAATGTGCTCTGGGGCACAGAAATCACGATAACTGGATGGGGGTATGCGGGCTTTAATATAAATACACCGGGAGAGGATTACATAACCATAGGTGGAGTGCCTGTGG
>FWPU01012251.1_pt1 | contig 11497 bp, 9 predicted proteins | sample 2228361 | NCBI WGS metagenome assembly FWPU01 (sample SAMEA103939777, study PRJEB20133) | metagenome | reverse complement strand
CACATCGCCACCCTAGCCGAACCGACGCTGAAGCTGTCGCCTAAAGGCGAGGGCTTCAACCCTCCCAAAGTGGGACAGTGAGCTGCGTGATGGCCTTGCCCACCGCCACGTTCACGAACGCGAACGCGTACGTGTAGAGGAGCTGCGCCGCGAGCGAGACCAGCCCGACCGCCACCGCCAAGAGCAGCGCCTCGCCGCCGACCGGCCTCCAGTGCACCGCCGCCATCGGCCCGCCGACGAGCACGCCGAAGATGCAGAACGAGAGAAAGACCGAGGTGGCCTCGGTGTCGCGCCGGAGCGAACGGATGACCGCGGCGGAGGCTCCACCGAAGACACCGGCCAGAAGCCCGGCCAGCGCTCCGCCCGAGAGCGTGAAGCTCCCCGGCGTCACCGTGCTGGCGATGACCAGCATCGAGCCGAAGGTGGCCAGCCCCAGCCCGAGCCACAGGTGCGCGTTGGGGCGCTCGCGCAAGAAGAAGGTGGCGAACAGCGCCGCGTAGACCGGGCTCGAGTTGTTCAGCACCGTGGCCGGGCCGGCCCCCAGCTCTCCCACGGCGACGAAGTAGAGGTAGACGGCGACGCCGCCGAAGGCGCCGCGCATCAGCCACGGGCCCACGCGGGGAATCTCCGGCCCGCGCCGCCGCGCGGCGAAATACGCCGCCATGGCGAACAGGCCCACCGCGAACCGGAACAGCACCAGCTGCCCCGCCGAGAGCGAGCTCGACAGACCGCGCACCATCACCGCCATGCCGCCGAAGAAGACCGACGACGCGGCCATCATCGCGGCGCCGCTCCGGGCTGACGAAAGCGCCGACAAGGCCGCTCACAACCTCCGCGGCTGGGGCAGCCGCTCGAGCTCCTGTTTGAGCTGGTCGGCGAACCGCACCACCTCGGCCGTCGACGTGGTGAACCGGAACATCGCCAGCTCGCGGCCCGGCTCGAGCTGTACCCTGCTGACCTCGAGCAGGAAGCTCGCCAGGTCGATGCCCACCTCGGCCACGAAGCCACCGCCCTCCTGCCGCGCGAGCTGCAGGGCCAGCTCGTTCTGTTCCCCGGTGCGGAACACGAAGCCCGGCACCTTCGCGCTGCAGAGGTCCTTCAGCGAGTGGATGAGGTCGTGCCCGTCGGCGGTAGCGCAGCGAATCACCGGCAGCCGGATGAACGGCCAGAACTGATCGTCCCTCCGGTCGAAGAACTCGACGCCGGCGGTGCCGATGACGCGCATCGCCTCCACGGGAGGTGGAGCCTGCCCGGGCATGGCCGGTGGCACTTCGCGGTCGACGAGCTCGAAAAAGAAGCGCAGGGTTTTCGCGTCGCTGTGGAGGACGGCCACGGAGGGCACCTTACCTGTCGCGCGCAAGCCCGCAAGCGCGCAAGGCCGCCGCTGACCTCCCCTGTTGGCGGACAGGCCGGAACCCCACTAATGAAGGTGGCCCCAAACCGATACCGCTCAACAGTTGTTCAGTGGCATCCAGACGGCCATGTCCGAACCCGACGTCATCTCCGTTCGCGGCGCGAAGGAGCACAACCTCAAGAACGTCTCGCTCGACATCCCCAAGAAGAAGCTGGTCGTCTTCACGGGGGTGTCGGGCTCGGGCAAGAGCTCGCTCGCGTTCGACACCATCTACGCCGAGGGGCAGCGCCGGTACGTGGAGTCGCTCTCGTCGTACGCCCGGCAGTTCCTCGGGCAGATGGAGAAGCCCAAGTACGACACCATTCGCGGGCTGTCGCCGACCATCTCCATCGAGCAGAAGGCGGCCTCGAACAACCCGCGGTCCACGGTGGGCACGGTCACCGAGATCCACGACTATTTGCGCGTGCTCTACGCCTCGATCGGCGTGCAGCACTGCCATGGCTGCGGCCGCAGGGTCGGCAAGCAGACGGCGCAGCAGATCGTCGACGAGATTCTCAAGTCGCCGGCCGGGACGAAGGTGATGCTGCTCGCTCCGCTGGTGCAGAACAGAAAGGGCGAGCACAAGGATTTGCTCGAGGACGCACGCCGCCGCGGCTTCTCCCGCGCGCGCATCGACGGCCGCATCAAGCACCTCGAGGACCGCATCGAGCTCGACAGGAAGTCCAAGCACGACATCGAGCTGGTGATCGACCGGCTGGTGCTGAAGGCCGACGTCGAGAACCGCCTCACCGACTCGGTGGAGACGGCGCTCAAGGAGGGCAAGGGCGTCCTCATTGTGACCGACGATCAGGGCCAGAAGTCGGCCGACCGGGTGATGAGCGAGCTGAACGCCTGCCACCACTGCGGGCTCTCGTTCGGAGAGCTCACCGCGCAGTCGTTCTCGTTCAACAACCCGCTGGGCATGTGCCAGGACTGCAACGGCCTGGGCACGCGCCCCGAGATGGACCCGGACCTGATCGTGCCCGACCCGACGCGCACCATCCGCGAGGGAGCCGTCGAGCCGTGGGCCTCGGGCATGGCGCGCGGCGAGGGCTGGACGGCCGAGTTCGTCGACCAGCTCGCCAAGGCCTTCGACATCGACCTGGACAAGCCCTGGGGCAAGCTGTCGAAGCGCGAGCAGGACGTGGTGATGTATGGCTCGAGCGGCCGCGAGTTCACCATGAGCTGGCCCGGCGGCGGCCGCTGGCGCATGGAGTGGGAGGGCCTGGTCAACAAGCTGATGCGCGGCTTCAAGTCGACGCAGAGCGAGTCGATGCGCCAGTGGTACATGCGCTTCTTCTCGGACAAGCCCTGCCCCACCTGCAAGGGCGAGCGGCTGCGGCCCGAGTCGCGCGCGGTGCGGGTCGGCGGCAAGACGCTGGTCGAGCTCTCGCGCATGACGATCGCCGAGGCGCTCGAGTTCTTGAGGGGGCTCGAGCTGTCGCCCACGGAGCAGAAGATCGCCGCCGAGCTGCTCAAGGAGATCCGCAGCCGGCTCGGCTTCCTCGACAACGTGGGGCTGTCGTACCTGACGCTCGACCGCAGCGCGGCGACGCTGTCGGGCGGCGAGAGCCAGCGCATCCGCCTGGCGTCGCAGATGGGGTCCGAGCTCACCGGCGTCATCTACATTCTCGACGAGCCGTCCATCGGGCTGCACCAGCGCGACAACGGGAAGCTTCTGGCGACGCTCAAGCGGCTGCGCGATCTGGGCAACAGCGTCATCGTCGTCGAGCACGACGAGGAGACCATGTCCGAGGCCGACTGGATCGTCGACTTCGGCCCGGGCGCGGGCGAGCTGGGGGGAGAGATCGTCGCGCAGGGCACGCCACGGCAGATCGCCGACACCCCCGGGAGCCTCACCGGCGCGTATCTGTCGGGGCGGCAGGAGATCGAGGTTCCACCGCAGCGGCGGCAGCCGGGCAAGGCGCGACTGACGGTGGTCGGCGCCAAGGAGAACAACCTCAAGGACGTGACGGTCGAGTTCCCGCTCGGGCTGCTCATCGCGGTCACCGGCGTCTCCGGAGCCGGCAAGTCGACGCTGGTGAACGAGATTCTCTTCCCCGCGCTGGCGCGACAGCTCTACGGGAGCCGCGAGGTGCCCGGGCGCCATCACTCCATCAAGGGCATCGAGCACCTCGACAAGGTCATCGACATCGACCAGAAGCCCATCGGCCGCACGCCGCGGTCGAACCCCGCGACGTACACCAAGGTGTTCGACCACATCCGCGAGGTGTTCGCGCAGACGCCCGAGGCGAGGGCGTTCGGCTACACGCCGGGCCGGTTCAGCTTCAACGTGAAGGGCGGCCGGTGCGAGTCGTGCGAGGGCGACGGCGTGAAGCTCGTCGAGATGCACTTCCTCGCCGACGTGTACGTGCCGTGCGAGGTGTGCCAGGGCAAGCGGTTCAACGAGGCCACCCTGCGCGTGCGGTACAAGGGCAAGAACATCGCCGAGGTGCTCGAGATGAGCGTCCGCGAGGCGATGCAGCACTTCGGCCTGCACCGCGACATCATGCGCGTCTTGCAGACGCTCGAAGACGTCGGGCTCGGCTACATTCGGCTGGGGCAGAGCTCGCCCACGCTGTCGGGCGGCGAGGCCCAGCGCATCAAGCTCTCGCGCGAGCTGTGCAAGGTGGCCACCGGCCGCACGCTGTACATTCTCGACGAGCCGACCACCGGGCTGCACTTCGAGGACATTCGCAAGCTGCTCGCGGTGCTGAACCGGCTGGTGGAGGCCGGCAACACCGTCATCGTCATCGAGCACAACCTCGACGTCATCAAGTGCGCCGACTGGGTGGTGGATCTCGGCCCCGAGGGCGGCGCCGGCGGCGGACGGGTGCTGGCCGCCGGCACTCCCGAGCAGGTCGCCCAGGTGCGCGAGAGCTACACCGGCCAGTTCCTGAAGCAGGTGCTGCGGCGACGGGCCCGCGCCGCCGCGAGCTGAACCAGCAGCGCCGTCGAGGAAACGGCGTCAGCCGGAGCGCTATAATCTCCGCGCGTAGCGAGGTCGAAATGGCGAAGGGAAACGGGAAGGGGGGGAAGGACATCCTGCTCGAGCTGTTGGGCTCGCAGCGGCAGATGCAGCAGTCCATCGAGCGGCTGGACGGCCAGTACAGCCAGATGCAGCAGCAGATGGACGAGCTGCAGCAAAAGTTCACGGTGTTGCAACAGACGGTCGGCGCGATGCAGAAGACGGTCGGTGCCATGCAGCAGACGATCGGCGTGATGCGCACCGAGCAGGTGAAGATGGCCTCGTCCGCGGCGAAGATGGCCGCCGCCCTGGAAGAGCTCGTCGCGGTGATGGGCGATCAGGAAGGCCGGCTGGATGACATCGAGACGCGCCTTGTCAGGCTTGAACGTGGCAAGTAGCGCACTCGCCGCACCCGAGGGCTGGGGCGACTGGTGACGAGGCGATGACCCGAGGGCGGCGGGCCCACGCGGCGGCAAGCTGACGCCGCGGCTCGGCGGCTCCGGCGGCGAATCTCGGCGCAGCCACGCGGCGGGCGCTTTCGCCTGCAGTGCAACGCGAAGAGCGCGTCCGCATCCGCGCGGATCATCTTCGCGCACGCTTCGCGTTTCGAGCGGGTGCGGTGGTGCGTCTCGAGTTGGGCAAGCGTGCGGTCGCGCCGCACCTCTCAGGCGGGCGCCGGCTCGAGTCGCCGTCTGGCCCTTCAGCGGCGCGTGGATGGGCTGCCTTGCGTCCCGGTGGTCCGGGCCGAACTTCTAACGAAGCGATGACCCAGCATGCGCGACCGCCCAAGGGCAGCATCCGCGGCCTCGAGCCCCACCGAGCCCATGCGCCCGGCCCCCCCACCGAGGACCATCACCTGGCGATGGAGCGCGACTTCCGGCGCCGCTTCGTCGTGGTGCTCGCGCTCATCGTCCCGACGCTGGTGCTGTCTCCGTCCATCCAGCACTGGCTCGGGTTCCGTCTCGACTTTCCCGGCAGCGGGCTCGCCCTCGCAGCCCTGGCCACCGTCATCGTCTTCTACGGTGCCTGGCCCTTCTTCAGGGGCGCGCGAGCTCAGCTCGAGAGCCGCAGGCTGGGCATGGACGTGCTGGTGAGCCTCGCGGTGGGCGCGGGTTACCTGTTCAGCCTCGCGGGGACGTTCTTCCTCGAGACGATGGACATCTACTGGGAGAGCGGCACGCTGGTTCTCGCCTTTCTCTTCGGCCACTGGATGGAGATGCGCGTGCTGCGCGGCACGTCGGGCGCTTTGCGCGCGCTGCTCCAGCTCGTTCCAAAGGTGGCCAACCGCATCGAGGACGGAGAGGTGCGCGAGGTCCCGCTCGAGGACGTGAGCGTGGGCGATCTGCTCCTCGTCCGCCCGGGCGAGAAGATCCCGATCGACGGCCGCGTCGTCGAGGGCGTCAGCTCGGTGAACGAGTCGATGGTCACCGGCGAGTCGAAGCCGGTCCTGAAGTCGCCGGGTGACGAGGTGATCGGCGGGACACTGAACGGCGAAGGAGCGCTGAGGTTCCGCGTCACCCGGACGGGCTCGGAGACCGCCCTGGCGCAGATCATCGAGCTGGTGATGGAGGCGCAACAGACGAAGCCGAAGGTTCAGCGGCTCGCCGAGCGCGCCGCGCACTACCTCACGCTCACGGCGATCGTCGTGGGCGCCGGCACGTTCCTGTTCTGGGACTTCGCCGCCGGACGGTCGGTGGTGTTCGCGATGACGCTCGCCATCACCGTGGTGGTCATCACCTGCCCCCATGCGCTGGGCCTGGCGATTCCGCTGGTGAGCACCGTCTCGAGCGCGCTCGCCGCACGGCGCGGCATGCTCATTCGCAATGCCGAGGTCACCGAGGTCGCCCACCGCGTCAGCGTGGTGCTGTTCGACAAGACGGGAACGCTCACCCGCGGCGAGCTCGGCGTGACCGAGGTGATCGCTCGGGGAGACGAGGACGAGGCGATTCGGCTCGCGGCGGCGCTGGAGGTCGAGTCCGAGCACCCGCTCGCGCGCGCGGTCGTCGAGGAGGCAGCTCGCCGAGGGCTCGCGATTCCACACGCCGAGGGCTTCCAGGCCATCCCTGGCCGCGGAGCGCGCGCCACCGTCGAGGGACACGAGCTCGTGCTCGGCAGCCGCACGCTGATGGAGGAACGGGGCGTCGACCTCTCTGGCATCCGACCCGACATCGAACGGCTCGGCGCCCGCGGCGACTCCGTCGTCTACGCCGCCCGCCAAGGCGAGCTCCTCGCGGCCATCGCCATGGCGGACATCGTCCGCGACGAGTCGCGCGAGGCGGTGCGAAAGCTCTGCGAGATGGGGCTCGAGGTGTGGATGATCACCGGTGACGGCCGGCTGGTGGCCGAGCACGTCGCCCGCGAGCTCGGCGTCACCGATTACTTCGCGGAGGTGCTGCCCGAGCAGAAGGCCGAGAAGGTCCGCGAGCTGCAGTCGCGGGGCAAGGTGGTGGCGATGGTCGGCGACGGCGTCAACGACGCTCCGGCCATCACCCAGGCCGACGTCGGCATCGCCATCGGAGCGGGGACCGACGTGGCCATCGAGGCCGGCTCGGTGATCCTGGTGCGCAACGACCCGCGGGCCGTGGTCGACCTCATCCGCCTGTCGCGCGCGACGATGCGCAAGATGCGCCAGAACCTCGGCTGGGCGACCGGCTACAACGTCGTGGCCATCCCCGTGGCGGCGGGCGTGCTCGTCCCCTACGGCATCGTGCTCCAGCCGGCGATCGCGGCGCTCCTGATGGCGGCCAGCACCATCTGCGTGGCGGTGAACGCCATGCTGCTCATGCGCTCGCGCATCGGACCCGCGGAGGAACGCGCGCATCAGCCGCCCGTCCCGACTCGGGCGCAGGTGGTGCACCACCATTGACGACCACCGGTCCGCCGCGTCCTTCCTGCCGCGCGAGGTGCTCGCCGAAGCCGTGCGTTGCGCCGAAGTCGATCACTCTGGCGTCTTGGCGTCGGCACTCTCGATTTGCTCGAGCACCTGCTCGGGCTCGACGTCGCGCTCGAGCTCGCCCAGCTCGGCGCCCGCGGGCTTTTCCACCCCCAAATGGTCGGCGATGGCGTCGACCAGCTGGATGAGGCGAGTGATCTCGTGCTCGGCGAGCAGGTCGATCTGCAGGTCCAAATCCTCGCGCCGCTCGTACAGCACCTGGCTGCGGTTCTGGGTGATGAGGACGAACGTGGAGAGGAAGATCGCCTCGACCGACGCCACCATCGCCATCATCACGAACGGCGGCGGGTCGAACGGCCGCACGAACGGCAGAAGGCCCGTGTTGATGACGAACCAGGCGGCGAAGAAGACCGCGTGCGCCAGAAGCGCCCACTTGCTGCCCAGGAAGGCGGTCACTGCGTCGATGATCCGCTCGGCCGCCGTCCGCCTGCGCGCGTATTTGCGGCGCATCTCGAGCAGCGCCGCGATGTTGCGCTGAACGACTCCGGCGAGCTCACCCTCGGCCCTCATCCCGCACTGAACGTACGCACCGCAGCGGCTCCCCGCGGCACACCGTCAGCCGTCGTCGAGCTCGATTCCCTGATTGGCGAGCCAGCGACGGGCCCGGGCGACCATGCGCTGCCTCCGGAACTCGAACCACGCCTGCCGCTGGTCGGGCAGGTGGTCGAGCACGCTCTTGAAGCGGCGGAACGGCCGCGGCGCTCCGAGCGCGAGCTCGAGCGACTCCTTGAGCCGCTCATCCGACAGCCCGGCCACGAAGGCTTCCATGTCGCGGAAGGCCTCGTGCGAGGGCGTGGGCGGCACCGGCAGGTACCGGTCGGGGTGCGACTCGATCTCCTCGAGGGTCGGCCCGTCGTCCTCGACCGGGTCGTACTCGCGCGTCACCAGGATGGTCGACCCCGACTCCGCGTCCAGATACCAGCGCATGTCGTCGCCGGGCGACGTTTCGATGGCGATGCAGAGATCGTCGAGGTCGACCTTCAGTCGCTTCATGCGGTGGCGGCTTGCGGCTTGGCCGGCTCGGCTGGCTGCGGCGCGGCCTCCTGCAGGTACGTCTTCCCCTTGTAGAAGTAGGCCATCACCGCGAAGACCACCGCCGCGCCGGCCATCAGCCCCGCGAAGACCCAGAAGAACGCGGAGAGGGCGAGCGACTTCTGCAGCGGCGCGAGGAAGGCGACGATGAGGTTGCCCATCGTCACGAACAGCAGCCAGAAGCTCATGATGGTCGACTTCATGGCCCGCGGCGCCTGGGTGTAGGCGAACTCGAGGCCGGTGATGGACACCAGCACCTCGGAGGTGGTCATCAGGAAGTAGGGCACCGCCTGCCACAGCGCGTGGATCTGGCCCACGCCGGCGACCTCGATGGCCTTCTGGAGGACGGCCGCGCTGGCGAAGGCCACCGCGGCGAGGAACATGCCCACCGTCATCTTCTGGAGCGGCCGCACCTCGATGCCGCGCTTCCGGAGCGGCGCGTACACCAGCACGTTCAGCCCGGGGATGATGATCATCACCATCAGCGGGTTGAGGGCCGACAGCTGGGCGGCCTGCATCTCGATGGTGGTCCACTGGCGGCCGGCCAGGTCACCGACGACGGCCGCCGCGCCCGCGATGCCGGTGGCGCCGAGCACGACGGGCGTGGCCAGCCGCGGCAGCGACCGGTTGGAGATCCAGCTGAACAGCCACACGCCCGCGTAGATCGACAGCGCCACCGTGGCGAACAGCACCCACCGGGCCAGCCAGTACGGCACGGTGAGGTTCCGGTTCATCTGCTTGGCCTGCTCGACCCAGGTGGAGGCGTGCTGGTCGAAGAGGGCCCAGAACACCATCACCATCGAGAAGACGAGCACGATGCGGAGCACGGCGGGCGGGCCGTCGCCGGCCTCCTCGCCGAACTCGCGCCGGGCCGGGTCGAAGAAGCCCTCGCCGGGCTTGCGCTGCTTCTGGTTGGCGATCGACCAGAGCAGCACCGGCAGAAAGCTGGTCTGGTCGCGCTGGATGCGCTGCCGCACGTTGAAGAGCACCACGCCGGCGACGACCGCCGCGATGGTGACGGTGGGCAGCCACCAGTACGCCGCCAGGAACGAGCCGAACGCCGCCGCGCCCTCGACGCCCTGGGGCGGCTGGTAGCCCTCCCAGAGCACGAAGTAGCCGACGATGAGCGCGAAGAACGGCGAGAACAGGAGCGTGGTGACGAGGCTGTCGAGCACGCCGAGCTTGCCGCTCTCGCGGGGCGGCACGCGGATGAACTTCTTGCGGCCGAGCCAGAAGACGAAGGTGGCCACCGCCATCAGGACGCCCGGAATGCCGAACGCCCACTCCGGCCCGCCGAAGGTGAACCACGGAGCGCCCTCGGGGCCCACCGGAATCTTCATCTTGTAGACGGCGGGCGTGATGATGGTCGAGAAGAACGAGCCGTAATTGATGATGAAGTAGAAGATCTGGAAGACCTTGGTCACCAGGTGCCCGTTCTCCTTGGTGAACTGGTCGCCGACGTTGGCCGAGACGCAGGGCTTGATGCCGCCCGAGCCCAGCGCGATGAGGAACAGGCCGATGCCCATGGCGGTCAAGGCGCCGTCGAACCGCCCCATCTCGCCCAGGCGCCCCGCGACGGCCAGCACGCCGTGACCGGCGCAGTAGAGGATCGAGACCCAGAAGATGACGTTGTACTTGCCGAGGAGCCGGTCCGAGATGATGGCGCCGAGCAGGGGGAAGGCGTAGACGCCGGCGACGAAGAGGTGAACCATCTGCGTCGCCTCGGCCTTGGCGGCCGCGAGCTGCTCGGGCGGAATCATCGCCTCGGGGATGAACTTCGTCAGCAGCGCGACGAGGTAGACGTACAGGATGGCCTTCATCCCGTAGAAGCTGAACCGCTCGGCGCCCTCGTTCCCGACGATGAACGGAATGCCGGGCGGGAACTTGTCGCTCGCGGCGGTGGGGGCGGACTCGAGATTCGCTTCTGGGGCCTTCTGGGGAATGGCGCTCATTGCACGTGCGGGCTGCGTCATGGGGGTGGCCCTTTAACCCACCTCGTGGGTCGAGTGCAAAGCGCCGGGCCGGCGAAGAGCCGCCCGTTTGCCACTCCGGTCGGGGCCTCAGCCGGATGCGCCCGGGGCGACAGCGCGGGGCGGTCGGCGAGGCAGCGGGCTCGACCCGTGGGCTCAACCGCGGATCCAGTCCTCCACGGTAACGCCGGGGATGCGCTCGGCCGCATCATGAAGGGCCCTTAGAAGCTCGTCGGGCAGGTTCTTGAGCGTGAGCGAGGCCATGGCACCACCGTTCAACCAATTCGGGTGAAGAATGGTTCCATTTCGGTTGAACCTCGAGCGCTCGCGCGGGTGGCCGAATCGCCCGGCAAGCAATTCGAGCTGCATCGCGTGCGACGAGGCCCGAAGAGCGTTCGACAAGCCCTTGCTTCGGCCCGACGGCCTCTTTGGCATCCGACGAGCATTCCTTGGCGACTCTCGGCGAACGACTCGTCCTGAACCCGCTGGATCACCGAGCGATTGCCCGCTTGAATCCCCGGCGTAGAACCGGCAAAGCCGAGGAGGATGGGGTCCCATGAATACGACGCTGATCCTGGCGCTCGCGGCGGCGGCCGGCGAGCCGAGCGGCATTGCGGTGCTGGCCGGCGGCGGGTGCGAGCACGCGTCGGTGGCGGCGCAGGTGCGTGAGCTGAGGCAGGCGTTGGCGGCGCGCTCGGGCGTTTCGGTGCAGACCGAGGACGAGTCGGTACGGCGGCTCGGAGGAGCGCCGCGCGGCTCGCTGGCAGACATCGAGCGGGCCATCGCCGGAGCCCGCGCCGATCTCATCGACGGCAAGCAAGATCGGGCCGAGCGGACGCTGAAGGCTGCCGCGGAGGATCTGCTGCTTCTGCCGCCGACGCCCGAGCGATGGGAGAACCTGCGCGAGGTGCTCACCACCCTGGGGTGGATTCACCAGACCCGCGGGCGGCCGGCCGAAGCCGAGCGGCTGTTCGAGCGCATCTACCGGGTCGATGCGGACTACGCTCCGAGCACCAACGCGTATCCGCCGTCCTTGCGCAAGCTGGCCCAGGCGGTGAAGGCGCGGGTACGGAGCGAGGCCTCTGCGAACCTGAGGGTGACGACGCGGCCCGAAGGCGTCAGCGTGTTCATCGACGGCCGACCCGTCGGTTTTTCGCCCGTGACGCAGCGGTTGCCTTTGG
>FWPU01012249.1_pt1 | contig 11499 bp, 9 predicted proteins | sample 2228361 | NCBI WGS metagenome assembly FWPU01 (sample SAMEA103939777, study PRJEB20133) | metagenome | reverse complement strand
AATTGTAAAGGTGCTGTCTCAACTCAACACTCGTTGAGGCACTTGCTCATTGTCAAAAGTCGAATGTGGTAGAGCCTTCTATGCAGTCTCTGTCATCTGTACCATCGGTGGATATTAGACTACAAAGAGTGTGAGTCGGATTCAAGAAGGGAGAAGCGGTGGCTCAAGATCCCCGTTTACAGGCACTACTCAACATCTTTGACACCCTGTTTCTGGTGCTGGAGCGGCCGGTGGTCCAGCGACAGCTTTTAGCCTTCGTGCTGGTGGTGTTGGTCGCCTGGTACCTGCCCCACCTGTTCAGCCGGCTCCTGGCCGGGCTGGCGCCGGCTCGGCCCCGTGCTTCGGCGGCCAGTCGATGGCGGCGCTGGCAGCGGCGGCTGTTGCGTTGGGCCCAGGCCGTCCAGTATACCTTTTTCCCCCTGTTGGGCCTGCTCCTGGGCCGGCTCACCATCGACTTCTTTGACGCCAATGGCTGGCGCAATGGGCTGATCGAGCTGTTGCTGCCCCTCTTCTGGCTGCTGCTGGCCTATCGCATCCTGGCCGGCCTGCTCCACGCCGTCCTGACGCCGGAAAACGCGCGGCTCTACAACCGGCGTTTCCTGGGCCCGGTCTTCCTGATCCTGGTGCTGGGCATCTTCTCCAGCCGCCTGTCCGGGACCTTCCCCATCGGGGAGATCGAGCTGATCAACCTGCTGGAGACGCCCATCACCTTCACCTCCCTTTTCCGGGCGGCCGTGGTGCTCTACCTCTTCATCGCCCTGGCCTGGATCAGCCGGGATCTGCTCAACCGCTACCTGGCCAGCCGACCGGACACGGACATGGGTGCGGCCGGCACCATCATGATCGTCAGCTACTACACCATCGTGGGCCTGGGCATCCTGACGTCCCTGAGCGCGCTGGGGTTCAATCTCTCGGCCCTGACCATTATCTTCGGTGGCCTCTCGGTGGGCATCGGCTTTGGCCTGCAGGAGCTGGTGGCCAACTTCATCAGCGGCATCCTCCTCCTCTTCGAGCAATCCCTACGCCCGGGCGATGTCATCGAGGTCAGCGGCCAGCGGGGCACGGTAAATCAGCTGCGCATGCGGGCCACCGTGTTGCGCACCATCGACAACGTGGAGATCTTTGTCCCCAACAAGACCCTGCTCACCTCGTCAGTTTCCACCTATACCCACACCGACCGGGTGGTGCGCCGGGTCGTTCCCGTCGGGGTCAGCTACAAGAGCGATCCGACCCAGGTGCGGGACATCCTGCTGCGCATCGCCCAGAACCACGGCCTGGTCCTGAAAAACCCGGAGCCGGTGGTCTACTTCACCAACTTTGGCGAGTCCAGCCTGGACTTCGAGCTGGCCGTGTGGGTGGAATCCCAAAACATGTTGAACGTCCTGAGCGACCTGCGCTTCATGATCTGGCGGGAGTTCGAAAAGAACCAGATCGAGATCCCCTTTCCCCAGCGGGATCTGCACCTGCGTAGCGGCATCCCCTGGGAGGCCCTCACCGGGAAGCGCCCTCAAGAGGCGCCCCCCTCCGACGGTGAGGGCGAGCCAACGGGCCCGGCCAGGCCCAAGCTGCCCAAGGACACCAAACTGGAGCTGAGCCAGGGCGGGCAGAAGGGAGGCGGGTCCGATGCCCCGTAGGGCCACCGGTTCATTCAATGTGGACAAAAAATGCCCTCCGGGTTTGGACAAAATTGACTTGTCTCCCCTGGCGATCCCTGCTATGATCCCGGCGGGCACGACAGGCTCCTCTGTCGTGCCTGGCAGCACTGATAGACGACCTATTTCCGCCACCGATGGAATTGGGTCATGACGGAATGGGGGAAATCATGATCAAGCGTGAACCGGTGAAGAACAGCGATCAGGTGAAAGTAACCTTCGTGGTTCCCCATGACCCCGCTCAGGGAACCATCTACGTCGTCGGCGACTTCAACGGCTGGGACACCACAGCCAACCGCCTGATCCGACGCAGCAACAACACCCGCAGCGTGGCCCTGCGCCTGCCCACGGGCCAACGCTTTGCGTTTCGATACTACAGCGAAGATGGCCAGTGGTTTAATGAACCGGACGCCGACGCCACAGAACCCAACGAATACGGCAGCGTCAACTCCATCTTGCTGACCTGAACCACCTGGTAAATCCCGGCAGAAATTCGCCGATAGTTTCCACCAAAGGTAGCGCGCCCAGAGGGCACCCGAAATTTCTGCCGTGGTATTGACGCCAGACTGTACTAGGGGTCTGGTTCACCAACGCCGTTGACCAGGCCCGGCCATCCAACCCAGGCCAGGGGAAAATAGACCCGGAAAAAGAGGTCACGGCCATGCCCTTCGCTCCCTCTGTATTGCGCCCCAATCCAGAGCTCCGCTCATCTATCCTGCAGATCCTGGAGGCAGGACTCAAGGCCGTGGATCCGGCCGCTGCCACCCGGCGATTCCTGCAGCGGGAGGGCGACCGCCTCACCGTTGCCGACCATACCTACGACCTGGGCCGGTACCGCCACATCTACGTCATCGGCGCGGGCAAAGCTGGCGCGCCCATGGCCCAGGCCGTGGAAGCGGTACTGGGGGACAGGCTGACAGGCGGCTTGGTGGTGGTCAAGAACGGCCACGCCGGCCCGACCCACACGGTGAAGCTGGTGGAGGCCAGCCATCCCCGCCCGGATGAGGCCGGCGTGGAAGCGGGCCGGCGCATCCTGGAGCTGGCTCAAGCAGCCGGTGAAGAGGACCTGGTCATCGCGCTGCTTTCGGGCGGTGGATCCGCCCTGCTGGTGGCCCCCGCAGAGGGGCTGACCCTGGCCGACATTCAGGCCATGACCGATGCCCTGCTGGCCTGTGGCGCCACCATCAACGAGATTAACTGCCTGCGCAAACATTGCAGCGCAGTCAAAGGTGGCCAGCTGGCTCGGGCCGTCTACCCGGCCACCCTGGTCACCCTGGCCTTGAGCGACGTGGTGGGTAGTCCTCTGGACGTCATCGCCAGTGGCCCCACCGTGCCGGACAGCAGCACCTGGGCCGACGCCTGGGCCATTGTGGAGCGCTATAACCTGACCCACCAGCTCCCCCGGCCGATCCTGGCCCGGCTGGAGGCCGGCCTGGCCGGCCGGATCCCGGACACGCCCAAGCCAGGCGATGCCGTCTTTGAGCGCTGCCAGACTGTGGTGGTGGCGGACAACCGCACCGCGGCCCTGGCGGCCCGGGCCCAGGCCCAGGCCTTGGGCTTCGGCACCCTCCTGCTCAGCACCTTCGTGGAAGGGGAAGCGGCCCAGGTGGCCCGGGTGGTGGCCGCGCTGGGCAAGGAGATTCGCGCCAGCGGCGAGCCGGTCCAGCCGCCCGCCTGCCTCATCCTGGGCGGCGAGACCACCGTCACCCTGGGGCCGGAGCCGGGCCGGGGAGGTCGAAACCAGGAGCTGGCCCTGGCTGCGGCTGTGGCCCTGGCCGGCACCCAGGGCATCACCGTGGTCTCCCTGGCTACCGACGGCACCGATGGTCCCACCGACAGCGCCGGCGGCCTGGCCGATGGCGCCACCGTGGCCCGGGGCCGCGCGGCCGGCCTGGACGCGGAGGACCATCTGCGCCGCCATGATGCCTACCCTTTCCTGGCAGCGACAGACGACCTGTTGCGCTCTGGGCCCACCCAGACCAACGTCAACGACCTGATCTTTGTATTTGTCACGGAGTAGCGCCCACAGAAGGGGAGTTCGGTTCTCGTAGGTGCGGTCTCTGGCCGGCACGGTTTCGCCAGGCCCAGGCAGAGGAAGGGATGGCGACGGATGCGCAGCTGCAAGCTGCGCCTACAGGGAGTGGACGGTGCTGGTGCCATTCACCCGCTCCACCCGGATGAGGTGTTGGGTCGCCTGCTCGAAGGTATCATCGTGGCTGATGACGAAAAGCTGGCGGAAGCCCCGCACCTGGAGGATCTGCTGGGCCAGGGCCGAGCGGCGGGCCTCGTCCAGGTTGGCGGTGGGCTCGTCGAAGAAGGCCACGTCAATGTTGCTCATCTCCCGCAGCAGGGCCAGGCGTACCGATAGGGCCGCGCTCATCTGCTCGCCGCCTGAAAGTTGGGCAAACTCCCGCTCATGGCCGTCCACCTCCAGGATGATGCCATAGTCCTTGGTCCAGGCCAGATGACGGGTGTAATCCTGCATGATCTCTCCGAAGATCTGAGCCGCGCCCTCCCCAATCTGGCGTACCAGGGCCTCGGTGATGAATGGGCCCGCTTCCCGCAGCAGTTTACGCATCGTTTCCAGGATCTCCCGCAGCCTGGCCAGGTGGGCTCGCCGGGATACTGCTTCCTGTTGCTGGACTTCCAACGCGCGCAGCTCCTGAACCTGGGCCTCGTCCTCCGCCTGCTGCTGGGTCAGTAACTCGATGGCCGTCTGCAAGCTCCCCAGCTCCTGCCGGAGTTCCTGTTCCTCCACGCCCAGGGCTTGAAACTCTTCCTCATCGAACCGGGCCTGTACCGCCTCCAGGCGGACAGTCACGTCCATCCGCTCTTCCAGGAGGCGCCCCCGGGCTTCCTCCAGGGCCTGGATCTGGGCCCGGCGTTCCTCCACCTGTTGCGCCAGCTTACGGTTGGCTAACACCACCTCGTACGCGGACGCGAATGTCCGCAACTGGGTAGCCACCTCTGCCAGGGCATCATCCAGGCCGGCGAATGCCTGAAGCTCGGCTTCCAGATCCACCAGCTCCTGTTGCCGGGCTGCAAGCTGTTCCGACACCGCTGCCAGGTCCCGGGCCACCTGGTCGGCCTGGGCAGCCCGGGATGCGGCCACAGCCTGGCGCTGGCGGGGATCGCCCAGGGCCTGCAGCTCTGCCGTCAGGGCTTCCACCTGGTTGGCTGCCTGGGCCAGTTCAGTCACCCGGGCCTGGGCTGTGGCGACCACCTCCTGGCTGGCCTGGATTTCCTGTTGCATTTCGGCCAGTTCGGCCGGCCTGGGCAGGCGCTGGAGGGTGTCCTGGAGCTGGCGCAGCCGGGCTTCCTCGGCCCGCAGCGTTTGCTGGGCGTCCCGGCCCTGCTGCTGCAGCCGGGAATACTCCTGGCGCAGGCTATCCAGTCGGGCCTGGTTGCGGCCCAGGAGCTGCTCCCGGTGCTCGGGGGTCAGCGGCTGCTCACAGACGGGACAGCGGGCCGTGGATGCCTCGGCCAGGGCCTCGTTCTGGCGGCGAATGGGATCGGCCTCGGCCTTGCAGCGGGCCTGCTCCTGGCGGATCTCATCCAGCTGCTGGCGAAGGGCCTCCAACCGGGCTTCCAACTCCCGCCGTTGCTCCTCCAGGGCTTGGGCCTGGGCCAGTTGTTGCTCCAGCGCGGCGGCCCGGTCCTGGAGCCGACGGAGGCGTTCCTCCTGGCGGGCCACCTCAGCGCGAGCGTCCTCCAGGCGAGCCAGCCGCTGCCGGGCAGCAGCCAGGGCTTCCTCCAGGGCGGCCTGTCGGGCGACGGATTCCGCCAGGGCAGCCAGGGTGGCCTGGGCCTCGGCAATGGTCTCCTGTTCCTGCTGCAACAGTTGCAGGCGCACTTCCAGCTCGCCGCGGAGATTTTCCAGGCGGGCACAGCGATCCCGCAGCGCCTGGCGGGCCTGGACCTGGGTCTCCAATTCCTGCTGGCGGGCCTGGGCAGCCAGGTAGCGGTCGTGGTCGGCCTGATGGGCCTGCACCAGGGCCCGGGCAGCCCTGGCCTCGGCGTGGGCCTGGCGTGCCCCGGCCAGCTGCTCTTCCACGCCCTGCAGACGTTGCTCCGCCTGGGCCAGCTGCTGCTGCAGGCCGGTGAGCTCATGGCGCACGGCCTCCAGATCGGCCCGCTGGGCAACCACCGTTTCCAGCCGGGCCTGGACCTCCGTCAGGCGCTGCTGCCGCTGCTGGATCTCCTGGCGCCGTTGGGCCATGGCCTCCGTCAGCTCCGGCAGCCGGGCAAGCCGGCTCTCCAGCCCGGCCAGGGTGACATCCAGCTCGGCCATGCGTTGCCCCAGCCGCTGGAGGGGCTCCAGCAGCCGTTCGAAGGTGCGCTGGTACTCTTCCACCCGCAGCAAGCGGTCGAAGATGCCCTTACGCCTGGCTGGCGTCTCCAGGAACGCGGCGGTGAAAGTACCCTGGGAGACGCCCACCGCATCGGCGAAGAGGGAGGCCAGGTCGGTGTCCCCTTCTACACCCAGGTGGTGGCGTAGGAAGCTCAGCACGTCCGCCTTCCCCTCGCAGATGCGCGCGTCCAGCTCGGGGTCGTAAAGGTAGTGTTGGGTGCTGCTGCCACAGCGCCGGACCACCCGGTAGACGCGCTCGTCCACGTCGCTGCGGAAGGTGACCGTGACGGAGGCAATTTTGGCACCCGCCCGGACGAAGCTGCTCTGGGTGTAGGGCAGATAGTCGAAGAGGGCGAAACCGATGGCTTCCAGGATGGTGCTCTTGCCGGCGCCGTTGTGGCCGACGATGGCGTTGACGCCTTCGGCGAACTCTACCTGGCAATCTTCGTAGCTCTTGACGTTTTCCAGATGTAGGGAAAGGATCTGCATGATTCGGTTCAGGCGGGGTCGGGCGAGTCGGCGGCCTGGCCTTCTGGGGATTGGCCCTCGGAAGAGGGCTCGGCCGCGGGCGATTCAGCGGCCATCGTGTCCAGGAGGCGGACACGATGATCCAGCTCATCCAACAGCGCGTCGGGCTCCACGCCGTCCAGGGCCAGTTGCTTCAGGCTCACGGCCAGCCCAGCCCACGCTTCACTCTGGGGCTGAAAGCGGGCATCCCGGTTCAACAGGCCGGCCAGAACCTGCCGTTCCAGCTCGGCCCGTCCCAGCCCTTCGGTCGGCACCACCCCATACTCGGCCCCCCGGGTGGTATTGCGCAGCAACACCTTCAGGGGCGAGAGGGTTTCGTACACCATGGATTCCAGGCGGGCCAGGTCCAGCGCAGCATGGTCGAAGGGAAGCACACCGGTCAGCAGGAATTCTACCACCGGCTGTGGGCTGCCGGGAGCCAGGTCGCGCGCTTGGCGGGCCAGCAGCTGCTGACAATGGTTCATCAGGGCCTCGGGGGTGGTGTGGAGGTCCGTCTTGACGGTCAGACGCAGGAAGGGGCGGCGGGGATTGGCGCAGAGCCGGGCCTGGTGTCTGGGTCCCTCCGTCTGCTTTGTGTCCACATCCACCAAATAGTACCCACGCTCTGGCCAGGCTGCCTCCGCCACGGAACAGGTTTCCGGGCTGCCGGGGTTGTAGATCCAGTCGTCAAAATCGAAGGGCTTGTGGATGTGCCCCAGGGCCAGGTAATCCACATGGGGACGCAGGATGGACCACTGGTGGACGCTGAGGCCGCCCGCCTGGTTGGCCAGCACCCCTTCCACGCCGGCGTGGGCCACAAAGATGGTGTACTCCACACCGTCAGACGGCGCGGCGGCCAGGGCTTCGGCGTAGCTTTCCACCGCCCGAGCCGTGCTGGCGCCGCAGTAGCCCAGGCCATAGACTCGCACCCCCGGCACCGGGTCGAAGTAGGCGCCGTGGCGGCTGGTGTAGGGCTTCAACCGGACGGCTCCCTCGCTAAATTCGGGCGTGAGCAGGATCAAAAGCTCCCGGAGGGCAAGAAACTCCATCCAGCCGATATGTTCCTGGAAATAGGCCCGCTCATGGTTTCCCTCCACAGCAATGCAGGGGATGTTGGCCGCGGCCAGCCGTTCCAACCCGCGCATGGCCTGGTTCAGGGTGAGGGCATCGATGGAGCGCTTCTGGAAGAGGTCGCCGGCGAGGATGACGAAGTCCACATCTTCGGCCACGGCCGTCTCGATGACCGAGAAGAAGGCCCGGGCAAAATCGTTGTAGCGATCCCGGCTGTTGTACTGCCAGTAGCCCAGGTGGCAGTCGGCAAAATGGAGAAAGCGGGTCTGCATGGCTGGTGCGTCTAGTCCTCGTCCACCAGAATGATACTCAGGACGGTGCTCACCACGCTGATGACGATGCCGCCCAGCAGCGCCGGCACGAATCCCTGGACCACAAAACGCCCGCCGGAGAGGTAGCTGGTCAACATCAACATCAGGGCGTTGACCACGAAGGTAAAGAGGCCCAGGGTCAGCAGGTAGAAGGGACAGGTAAACAGGGCCACGATGGGTTTGATGAGGGCGTTGACCAGGCCAAAGATCAGGGCCACGATCAACAGGCTGACGGCATCACTTTCCACGGCGATGCCGCTGACCAGGCGGGCCGCCACCCACAGGGCCGCCGCATTGATGACGAGCCGAAGGACCAGACGAGACATGGGATGACTCCTTCCATAGACCGCAGCAGGGCAACCACGTTGAACTGACTTGGGCCATGGCGCCAAAGGCAGCGCGCCAGGGCTGCGGATGTTCGTACAGCGATGTAACCGGCCATCCCGGCTCGTCTACGGAGCGGATGGGGCCGATGGGGTGATCGGCGCCCCGTCGATGCGGCGCCGCATGGTGAGCAGGGTCTGCTGGCGTCGAAAGCCAAAACCTTCACAGACGGCCAGGGCCGCCTGGTGTTCCTTGTTCACGCTGATCTTCACCGGCCACCTGGGGTAGGCCTGCAGGGTGGCCAGGGCCCATTGGAGCATGGGTTGTTCGTAGCGTCCATAGTTTTCCGGCCGTGCCCACAGGTTGATGGTATGGGTCCCGCGCCATCGCTGGGCCGTCAGGACCAGGGCCGCCTCGAAACGTCGGGTGGTCTGGATGGAGCGCCGATAGATGCGTTGGCGGCCCAGGGTTCGCCACAGCCATTCCAGAAACAGCTGTTCCAGGGTGGGTTGGAAGTCGCTACGGCGCAGGGCCCGCCACCACTGGGCCTGGCCGTTGAGCTGGTGGCTGGCCAGCTCGAAGAGGGGCTGCCAGTGATGGGCGGAAAACGCGCGGAAGTTGGGAATCGGCTCCGGGAAGGGAACCGGCGGCACCCGATCCAGGCGGAGTTCCACCGTGCCGCCCACTTCCTCGAAGCCCAGGTGTTCGTAGAGGGTGCGGGCCACCTGGTTTTGTTCATACACCTGGAGGACGGCCCACTGGCCCCCGTACTCGGCGATGTGCTCCAGGGCCCGCTGCATGAGCCTGCGGGCAATACCCCGGCCACGAAACTGGGGCGAGACGGCCACGTTGGCGATCTGCCATCGGTTGCCATAGCGGTCGGCCCGCTGCACGGTGACGTTGCCCACAATCTGGCCCCTCTCCAACCAAACGAAGCCGCCGAAGAGGTCGTTGAACTCGCCTGTGCTGCGGCTCAGGAGCCTCAGCAAGCCACTCACATGGCTCATGATGCGCATCTCACGCAGGGCCGCCAGCCCCCGGGGATCCAGCTCATCGGTGAAGGCATCGGCAATCAGCTCGGCCACGGGGCGCAGGTCCCGGCCGATGTCGAAGGGACGAATGCCCGTCTGGAGCTCCTTTTGGAAACAGCCGGGGGCAGCGTTGATGGCCGTCATATCATGTCCGTCAAGAAAATCTGTTTTGAACCAGGGTGGTGGCCCGCCCCTTGGGGGAACGGGCGCCGGGTATGTCGGCGTCAGGCAGCCACCCGCACCAGCGCCGGCCGCAAGACCCGGCCCTTGTACTCATAGCCGGCCCGGACGACCTCGATAATATGGCCACTCTCCACGGTGTCCGAGGGCTCGCTGCTGATGGCCTCGTGGCGGTTGGGATCAAAGGGGCCGCCATCGGCCACCACGGTGACCCCCTCATCCTGCAGGATGGAGAGCAGCTTCTTTTGAATCTGGCGGAAGCCTTCCAGCCACGCCTGTTGGGCTTCGACCGTGGCCGCCTGCCCACCCTCCAGGGTGGCGGATGCGTTCTGGAAGGCCAGGTCGAAGTCGTCCAGAATGGGCAGGAGCCGCTTGATCAGGTTGGCGTTGGCCCGTTCGATCTCGTCGGCCAGCTGCTTCTCCTGGCGACGACGGCTGTTCTGGAATTCCGCCACCGTCCGCTGCAACTGGTCCAGATATTCGTCGGCCCGGGCCTGGACGGTGGCCAGTTCTTCCCGCAGGCGCGCTACCTCGTCCTCCTCCGCTTCGACGGGAGTCCCGTCGGAACCGATGGTGGACTCGGCCACAGGCGCAGGGAGGGCCTCTTCGCCTTCCCCTTCACGCCCCTGGGCCTGAGCCTCCTCCTGGCCGGCGCCATTGTCCCCCGGGGAGGCCTCCGACGGAGCGTTGCCCTGTGCCATGGGCTCTTCGGCCCCTGGGGCGCCAGCCGCCGGCTTGCCGTTCTCGTTTTGTTCTGTCCAGTTTTTCTCTGCCATATTGGGTCCGGTCATCTTTTCGTTTGTTTGATAATTGCCCGTCTGGTTCCTGGTGTCCATGTCCATCCCATCCATGACAACCATCTCCAGGTCAATTCCGGAGCCAAGCCCAGGTAGGGGACCATGTCACAGTCGGAACCTCCCGAGCAGATGGTGCCCCTCCTGGAATTTCACCCCCAATGGGGGACACATCCACCAAGTTCTCTATCACCAAGTCCTCTATGAAGACCTCTGCCAGATCAATGTCAGATCGACGCTAGATCTGTGTTTGAAGTGTGTATAACCTGTGTATGCGCGGGCCGGATGTCGCCGTCCCTTCGCCCGCCTGGATATGGCACCATCGGGCGGTTGGAAACCGCCCCGACGAGAACCGGCGCTCCCTTCGCTAGGACGAAGGACCGTAGATCTCCTCGACAATCTCGCTCATCAGGGTGGCCACGAATCGGACCGCGCCGATGGTGCGGCCATAGGACATGCGCAGGGGGCCGATCACCCCCAGCACGCCGGTCGCCCGGTCGTTGACACCGTAGCGCCCCAGCACCAGGCTGATGTCCCGCAGTTGGGCAAAGCGTCCATCGCCGGAGATGACCACATGGATGTCGGCGTTGTCGTCGTCGTACTCGTCCATGATCTGCTCCAGCCAGGAGCGCTCCTCCAGCACGTGGACGATGCGCCGGGCGTTCTCCCCTTCGGCAAATTCGGGTGCTTCCAGCACCTGAACCAGGCCGTCCCGGTAGATTTCGCCGTCGATCTGGCGGTCGATACGCTGCATGATGTCCCGCACCAGAAGCGCGACCTGTTGGGCAAAAGGGGTCAGGCTGGCGTACCGCTCGCCAATGACCTGAACATTGGCCCCGGCCAGCTGGTCGTTGAGCTCGTTGCTGATGCGGCTCAGCTCGTGCTGTTCCATGGGCTCGTCCAGGTCCAACAGTTGCTGCTTCACCGTGCCTTCCTGCAGGACCAGGATCAGGAGCACCTTGGTGCCGTGGATGGCCACCAGCTCCAGGTGTTTGTAGCGGCTATTACTGGCCCGGGGTGCGGTGGCCACGGCCGCGTTTTGGGCGGTGCGCGCCAGCACGGCCGTACTCAGGCGCAGCCACTGGTCCAGATCCTGGCGCACCTGCCGGAACTGGATGCGAATGTTGCGCCGCTCCGCCGACGGTAGCTCCGGGTCGAACATCAGGTTGTGGACGAAGAACCGGTAGCCGGCATCGGTGGGAATGCGCCCGGCGCTGGTGTGGGGATGGGTCAGGAGCCCTTCCCGCTCCAGTGCGGCCAGGTCGTTGCGTATCGTCG
>FWPU01008277.1_pt1 | contig 11500 bp, 10 predicted proteins | sample 2228361 | NCBI WGS metagenome assembly FWPU01 (sample SAMEA103939777, study PRJEB20133) | metagenome | reverse complement strand
CGACATGATCGACACCGCGGGCACCCTGGTCCAGGCCGTCGGCGCCCTCGAGCGCGGGGGCGCGCGCCGGATCCTGGCCTGCGGCGTCCACGCCGTGCTGTCCGGGCCCGCGATCGAGCGCATCGAGCAGTCGCCGCTCGAGGAGGTGGTCGTCACCAACTCGATCCCGGTGCCCGCCAGCCGGCGCCTGCTGCGGCTGACCGTGCTCACCGTGGCGCCGCTGCTCGGAGAGGCGATCCGGCGGATCCACGACGAGGAATCCGTCTCGACCCTGTTCGTCTGACGCAAGGAGCGATCCAATGGCCATGCAGAATCTCACCGTGAAGCGCCGCGAGGGCACCGGCAAGCAGGTCGCCAAGCGCCTCCGGCGCGCGGGCACGGTGCCGGCCATCCTCTACGGCGGCGCCAAGCCCGAGACCATCACCGTGGACCCCCGCGCGGTGCTGCGCATCATCCACGGCCACGAAGGCTCGACCCAGCTCCTGTCGCTCAACTTCGAGGGCGAGGGCGGCACCCGGATGGCGATCATCCGCGACCTGCAGTTCGACCCGGTGACCGAGAACCTCCTCCACGTCGACCTCCAGGAGGTCCGCGCCGACCGGCCCATCACCGTGACCGTGGCCGTCCACCCGGTCGGCGAGGCCGCCGGCGTGCGGGAGCAGAAGGGCATCCTGAACCTGGTGCTCCACGAGCTCGAGGTCTCCTGCCTGCCGACGGCGATCCCGGAGCGCATCGACGCCGACGTCAGCGCGCTCATGATCGGCGACGTCCTGACGGTCGCCGACCTCAAGGCCCCGGAGGGCGTCCGCATCCTCAACGACGCCGGTCAGGCGGTCGCCACCGTGTCGCCGCCGATGGCCGAGGAGGCCCCGGTGGCCGCTGCGGCGCCGGCCGCGACCGCGGAGCCCGAGGTGCTCACGGAGCGGAAGAAGGAGGAGGAGGCCGCCGGCGAAGACAAGAAGGCGGCCAAGAAGTAGTCGCGCGCGTGCCCGGTGTCGACCGTCGTCGTCGGGCTCGGCAATCCCGGGGCCGAGTACCAGGGCACGCGCCACAACGTCGGCCAGCAGGTGCTGCACCGGCTGGCCGAGCGGATGGGCCGGACCTGGCGCCGCGAGGGCCAGGCCTGGGTCGCGTCCGGGGAGTGGCGCGGTGTCCCCGTTCACCTCGTCAAGCCGGTGGCGTTCATGAACGTGTGCGGCCCGGCCGTGGCTCGGGCGCTCGAGGCCGCCTCGGCCGGACCGGCCGACCTGATCCTCGTCCACGACGACATCGACCTGCCCCTCGGCACCGTCCGGACGCGCATGAAGGGAGGCCATGGCGGGCACAACGGCGTCCGGTCGGTGATCGACGCGCTCGGCACCGAGGAGTTCCGCCGCGTGAAGGTCGGCATCGGCCGGCCGGAGCGCAAGGCCGACGTCCCCGACCACGTGCTGGCCCCGTTCGAGCCCGAGGAACTGCCCGCGGTGGAGGCGGCGGTGAACGCGGCCGCCGACCGGGTGCTGGCGCTGCTCCCAACCCCGTCACACCCCTAGGAGGATCGGCATGACGGCGATCACGCTGGCCCCGTTGCTGGGTGTCCTCGGCCTGGCGATGGCGTTCGCGATGTACCGCTACGTCGTGGCCCAGCCCCCCGGCACCGTGGCAATGGTGGAGATCTCGAACCAGATCCACACCGGCGCCATGGCCTTCCTGCGCAAGGAGTACACGATCCTCGTGTGGTTCGTGCTGGCCGTGGCGGTGCTGCTGGGCCTCTTCATCGGGCCGCTGACGGCGCTGGCCTTCATCGGCGGCGGCCTCTGCTCGCTGCTGGCCGGCTTCTTCGGCATGAAGGCGGCCACGCGGGCCAACGTCCGCACCGCCAACGCGGCCAGGGAGACGGGCCGCGACAAGGCGCTGGCCGTCGCCTTCTACGGCGGCTCGGTCCTGGGCCTGTCGATCGCCAGCCTCGGCCTGCTCGGTCTCGGGCTCTTCTTCTGGGGCTGGCCCGACCCGGTGGTCATCAACGGGTTCGCCATGGGGGCCTCCTCGATCGCGCTGTTCGCGCGCGTGGGCGGCGGCATCTACACGAAGTCGGCCGACGTCGGCGCCGACCTGGTCGGCAAGGTCGAGGCGGGCATCCCCGAGGACGATCCCCGCAACCCTGCCACCATCGCCGACAACGTGGGCGACAACGTGGGCGACTGCGCGGGTATGGCCGCCGATCTCTTCGAGAGCTACGAGGTGACGCTGGTTGCGTCGATCATCCTCGGCGTCTCCGCGATGCGGGCGCTGTATCCGGACAACCCGGCAATGTGGGCTGTCGGCCTGATCTTCCCGCTGGCCGCCCGCGCCATCGGTGTGGTCGCATCGATCATCGGGGTGTACGTCGTGCGGGCCCGCGAGTCGGACAAGACCGCGCTGTCAGCCATCCGGCGGGGCTTCTTCACCGCCGGTGTGCTCGCCACCCTCGGCACGCTCGGGCTTGCCTACCTCTATGTCGGCGACCGGCACAGCGACGTGGTGAACGGTGCCTGGTGGCGCATGTTCCTCGCCGTGGCCGCGGGCCTGGTGCTCGCCCAGGTGGCCAGCTACATCACCGAGTACTTCACCTCGACCGAGACCCGCCCGGTGCGCGAGATCGCCGAGTCTGCTCGCACGGGACCGGCCACCGTCGTGCTGTCGGGTACGTCGACAGGCCTGGAGTCGTCGGTGTGGGCCATCGTCGCGGTGGCCTGCGGCATTGGCGTGTCGGTCGTTCTCGGAGCGGGCCAGCTGAACTTCACGTTCTACCTGGTGGCCCTGACCGGTATGGGCATGCTCGCCACGACCGGTGTGGTCGTCTCAGAAGACACGTTCGGCCCGGTGGCTGACAACGCGGCCGGCATCGCGGAGATGTCGGGCGAGTTCCACGGTGAGCCCGAGCGCATCATGGTGCAGCTCGACGCGGTCGGGAACACGACCAAGGCAGTGACCAAGGGCTTCGCGATCGGCTCCGCAGTCATCGCCGCGGTGGCGTTGTTCGCCTCGTTCACCGAGACGATCGCCACCGAGAACGGAGTGGATCCCGAAGCAGCGTTCGAACTATTCCCGATCAACGTCGCCGATCCCGGGACGTTCATCGGCTTGCTCATCGGCGGTTCGATCGCGTTCATGTTCTCGGCGCTGGCCATTCGAGCGGTCGGGCGTTCCGCCGGCGTGGTGGTGCAAGAGGTCCGCAAGCAGTTCCGCACCAAGCCCGGCATCATGGACGGCACCGAGAAGCCGGACTACGGGCCGGTCATCGACATCTGCACCTCCGCATCGTTGCGGGAGCTCGCCACGCCGGCGCTGCTCGCGGTGCTCGCGCCCGTGATCATCGGTTTCGGGATCGGCCCGATCGCCCTCGGTGGCTTCCTCGCCGCGGCGATCCTCACCGGTCAGCTCATGGCGAACTACCTCTCGAACTCCGGTGGCGCCTGGGACAACGCCAAGAAGTTCATCGAGGACGGTAACGAGGGTGGCAAGGGATCGGAGGCGCACAAGGCCGCGGTCATCGGCGACACGGTCGGCGACCCGTTCAAGGACACCGCCGGCCCTGCACTCAACCCGCTCATCAAGGTCATAAACCTCGTGTCGCTGCTCGTGCTGCCCGCCATCATCGCCGTGCAGGACAACAACGCGGTGCGCTTCGCGGTCGCGGGAGTGTCGCTGATCGTCCTGCTCGGTGCGATCATCTGGTCCAAGCGCGAGTCGCAGGCCATGGATGCCGACCTCCCGCCGGCGGGTTCGGCTGAGCCGGTCAGCGCCGGCGCCAACGCCTGACAATCGGCGACAGGGTGCGGGTCGGCAGCGCGAGGCCCACACCGCCAGCCTTCCTCTCGTCGCCTTGTCCCGAGGACCCGGCTGCTATCGGCCGGGTCCTCGCGCGTCGCCGGCGCCGCGACCTCACCTCCCGGTTGCTAAGCTGGGTAGGGGCGGGGCGGAACGGGTCGGTAGGTCACCAGGCTCGTCGGCCGCGACCGGGTCTGGAAGCTGTTCGAACAGCGCCGCGGCTTCAGCCGCATCCACCGCCAGCTCCAGCGGGCTGGCTCGGCGATGCGCCGCGGCCAACACCGCGGCGGCGCCCACCGCGGCCAGCAACGACGCGCCGAAGATCCCGATCTTGGCCTGGTCCCGGAGGACGGGATCGGCCAACGAGATGCCCGTGACGAAGATGGCAACGGTGAATCCGATTCCAGCTGCCATGGCGATGCCGATCAGGTGCAGATTGCTGGTGCTTCGGGGCAGCCGGGCCAGCCCCACGCGAGCCGCGAGCCACGCAGCGCTGGCCACACCGACGGTCTTGCCGGCAAAGAGCCCCAGCAGCACACCGATCGTGACCGGGGAGCTGGTCGCGGTGGTCAGCGCGTCGGCGGAAAGGGCAACTCCCGCGTTGGCCAACGCGAACGCCGGGACGATCACGTAGCTCGTCCACGGGTGCAGGAGATTGGTGAGACGCTCGTTGACCGGCACCGATTCCTTGATGTGGAACGCAGCGATGCGAACGTCTTCGGCCGTGAGCTCGGATCGGTTCTCGAGCCGGTTGGCGATGGCTTCGGCGTCGACGCCGTCGTTCAATGGACGCGTCGGCGTGAGGAACCCCAGCACGACCCCTGCGATGGTGGCGTGGATACCGGACCGCAGCACCAGGTACCACGCCACCACACCCAGCGCGACATAGATCGGGAGGTACCAGACGCCCGCCCGTCGCAGCAGCGCGACCGCCACGAACACCGCGACCGCGCCGGCGAGCCACCCGTAGGCCAGCCCGTCGCTGTAGGCGAAGGCGATGACCGCGATCGCGCCGAGGTCGTCGGCGACAGCGAGCGTCAGCAGAAACAACTTGAGCTGGGGCGGGACCCGCTGGCCGAGCAGCGACACGATCCCCACCGCGAACGCGATGTCGGTCGCCATGGGGATGCCCCAGCCGGCGGCGCCCGCCCCGCCGCCGTTGAGGGCAAGGTAGATGAGTGCCGGCACGAGCATCCCACCGGCAGCGGCCAGCACCGGGAGCGCGGCCGCCCGGGGATCGCGCAGCTCGCCCGAGACCATCTCCCGCTTGATCTCGATCCCGACGACAAAGAAGAACAATGCCATGAGGCCGTCGTTGACCCACTCGATCAGCCCCATCTCCAGCGAGAAGCTGCCGATGACGACGCCGACCTCGGTGTGCCACAAGTCGTGGTAGGCGGCGCTCCAGGGCGAGTTCGCCCACACGACGGCGAGGAGCGCACCGGCGAGGAGCAACACACCTCCAGCCGCTTCGATGCGAAGGAAGCGGGCCGCCGGGCGCGCGAACCGGCGGGCGAGTAACCGGTCGCTGCCGAGCCAGGTGAGATGCCAGTGGTGGTGTTCGTTCATTGAGTCCCCGAGCGAGCCGAGCGCAAGGTGTGCCAGAACATTGTCCGCTCATGATCTCCTGGAAGGTAACGGGCGATGTCCCGCACGTTCACGCGGTGTGGCCCGGTGGGAGACAACCCCACCGGGCCACTACCGGCGAAGCCGCGCGGTGGCTCAGACGCCGACGGCAGCCCTGGCCGATCCGACCGAGGCGACACCATCGGCTCCACTCGAGCCGGCATGGACGTCGGGGGCATAGCCAGGGGCGCCGTGCTCGTGGATGTCGAGGCCTTCGAGCTCTTCTTCCTCGCTGACCCGTAGCCCGATGGTCGCCTTGATTGCGCCGAAGAGCAGGGACGTCGCCAAGATCGTGAACGCGGCGACCGCAACGACCCCAATGACCTGGCTGACGAGCTGGTCGGTGCCACCCCCGTAGAACAGCCCCGGCTTCACGATCGTGCTACCCGTGCTGGACAGCTTCTCCTCGAAGGAGAACAGTCCGACCGCGATCGTCCCGAACGCACCGCAGACGCCGTGCACCGAGATGGCACCAACGGGGTCATCGATTCGCAGACGATCGATGCCGAACACGGCGAACACGACGATGGCACCGGCGACGGCACCGATGATGACTGCTCCCCACGGCGACACCGCATAGGTCCCCGCTGTGATCCCGACCAGCCCAGCGAGCAGGCCGTTGCCGGCCATCGCCACATCCGGCTTCCCGGTCTTCATCCAGACGACGGCCGTCGCTACCGCCGCTCCGGCAGCCCCGGCGAGCAGCGTCGTCAGTGCGATCCCGGGAACGGCAGAATCTGCCGCGAGCTCCGAACCGGGGTTGAATCCGAACCAGCCGATCAGGAGGATGAAGCACCCGATGATCGCGAACGGCACGGAGTGACCGGGAATGGCCCGAGGCTTGCCGTTCTTGTCGTACTTGCCCAAGCGGGCGCCGAGGAAGATCGCACCGACAAGGGCCGACCATCCGCCGACGCTGTGCACCACCGTGGAACCGGCAAAGTCGTGGAATGGCGTGCTGAGCTTGGACAACCAGCCGCCACCCCAGACCCAGTGAACCACGATCGGGTAGATGGCAAGTGAGATGACGAAGCTGTAGACGCAGTAGGCCACGAACTTCGTGCGCTCCGCCATCGCGCCGGAGACGATCGTCGCCGCCGTCGCCGCGAAGGCGGCCTGGAAGATGAAAAACGTCGGAAGCGTCAGGTTGCCCGGCAGCGTGAACGCGCTCTCATCGAGGAACCAGCCGCTCGTGCCGAACCAGTCGTTTCCGGCCCCGAAGGCCAGGCCGAAGCCGATCGCAGCAAAGGCCAGAACACCGATCGCGAAGTCCATCATGTTCTTCATGACGATGTTGCCGACGTTCTTGGCTCGAGTCAGACCCGCCTCGACAAGGGCGAAGCCCGCCTGCATGAAGATGACCAGGACTGCCGCGATGAGAACCCAGATGTTGTCGAGCGTTGCCTGGACCGCAGCCGAGGGATCGACCGTCGCTTCCTCGGCTTCCTGAGCGAGCGCTGGTGCTGCGGCGAGCACCAAGATCGCACCGACAGCCCCGGCAACTACCGCAGTCTTCGTGAACCGCCGCAATGATCTCATGGTTGGCCTCCTTGCTGCGTCTGGCCCCTCGCCGAACGATTTCTTGAGCTCGATGACCATCACAACGCCTCCACATCCCGCTCGCCGGTACGGATGCGCACCACGCGGTCGACGTTCGTGATCCACGCCTTGCCATCGCCGATCTTCCCGGTACGGGCGGCGGTGGTGATGGTGTCGAGCACCTTGTCGGCGTCGGAGGAATCGCAGACGACCTCCACCTTCACCTTGGGGAGGAGGTCGACGGTGTACTCGGCGCCCCGGTAGGTCTCGGTGTGCCCGCCTTGGCGGCCGTACCCCTTCACTTCGCTGACGGTGAGGCCGTGCACGCCGATGCCCTTGAGCGCGTCCTTCACCTCCTCCACTTTGTGCGGTTTGATCACCGCAGTGACCAGATGGACCATGAGTTCCTCCTCTGCCAACAGCTGTGAGCCGGTCAGCCCCAAGCCAGCGCGGCACCGCCCTCGTAGCCGTGGCACCGCCTTGGAACTGACGTCTCGCTGAACGTACGGGAGCGCGGTTTCCCGGCTGTTTGCGGGATGTGAACGGTTCGGCGCGACGAGGTTTCGTTGCGATCACACCGACGTTTCCGCCGTGTTACCCGTACAGACTTCGCTCATGGTTCGGTCAGAAAGCGGCGAGGTTTCGGTCAGACTTCGAAAAGACGGCGTCCAGCGATAAGCAAGATCGCGATCACCGCCACTGCGGTGTGCAACACGATGACGGACACTCGACCCCTTGCACCGGACGCGAGCCCGGCCATGCGCCGGCACTCACCAGACTGTCCCCACCGAGCGCAGCGTGGAAGCAGAGCGCCGTGCGCATACGAGCGCCGGAAACGAGATCCGCGATCCAGGCGCGGCCCACCCCGTTGGTCACCGCGGTGTAGGCACCGTAGGCTGGGAAAAGCACCCAAACCCACGCCGTGCTCGTGGTGAGGTCGAGACCGAGGTAGGCGACCGCGAACACCACGAGCCCTGCAGCGAACACCGTCTCGCCGCGCGAGAACCGATCAGACAACGATCGGGCAGGGTAGCTCGACACCGCGTAGGTCAGGTTCTAGACGACCGCACGGTCGGGTCATGCGGCCCCAGATGCTGAAAGCCGGCTCTCCTGGATGCCGCGCCAGCAGGCAGCGTCGCCCGCCGCAGCCACCGGCTAGCCTGCCCGTGTGTGAAACCGCTCGGAGGCGTGTGGCAAGCAAGGGCGAGCGACACTTGATCAGGTCGTCCCGTATCGAGTCCGTCACCTATCACCTCCTTGAGAAGCACCCGCCCGGCCACGGCCGGTCGAGCACCCGAGTGAGACAGAGCCCGGCTGCCAGCACCGACACCTGGACACTGGCGAGGCGGTCCTCGGCGGTGACGCGATGCGGGAGCTCGGGGCACCACCGACGCACGAACGCGTCGATGAGGGCCGAGCTGCGACGGTCGCACCCACCAGGGGCGTCCCGCCAACCCTCGCCTACGACCTCCGACGCGACCGTGTCACCAGCGCCGTCTCGTCGGGCTGCGGCGACGCCGGGCTAGGATCGAAGGCTCTCGGGGCTGTAGCTCAGTTGGCTAGAGCACCTGCTTTGCAAGCAGGGGGTCGTGGGTTCGAGTCCCATCAGCTCCACCGCAAAAGTCCAGGTCAGACACCCATGCGCCCCTGGCGGGGCGCACCCGTCGGGATGAAACTTTTTGGGTGGCGTCCTTGCCGAGCCCGGAACCTCATTGGTGCCGTGAGCCTGTAGGTCAGACTGGTGCCGGGGACCGACAGGCACCCTTCATTGTTGCTTCGAGCACGTGTGTCAGATTCTTGACTGAGCGGCCCTCCTGGGACGTCACGGCCTGTGTCCGACGACCAAGGAGGTGGTGCAGGTGGATGTGATTGTTGAGCGCTGCGCGGCGCTCGATGTGCACAAGAAGTCGGTGATGGCCTGTGTGAGGGCCCCCGACGGCAACGGTGGCCGTTGCCAGGAGTTGCGGGAGTTCCCGACGTTCACCCGGGACTTGGAGCGTTTGCCGGCGGGACGTTGACGTCCCTCCGAGTGGTGTAGAAGCCGGTGGGGTCCACCACTGGGGTGGGGCCACCGGGTGATCTTCGGCTTGACCAATCAAGTCGAGCTTCGGAGGTGACCCGGTGACCCTGACCGAGTCTGACGTGTGTGAGCTGTGGGACGCGATCCGCGCCGGCGGTGACATCGACGTGATCCGCAAGGGTGTCGAGCTCGTGTTGCAGGCGCTGATCGAGGCGGAGGCGACCGAGCACATCGGCGCGGCTCGCTACGAGCGCAGCGAGGGGCGCAGGACCCAGCGCAACGGCTATCGCGATCGGTTGTTGGCGACCAAGGCGGGCGACGTCGAGCTGAAGATCCCCAAGCTGCGTCAGGGCAGCTTCTTCCCGTCGATCCTGGAGCGGCGCCGCCGGATCGACCGGGCGTTGTTCGCGGTGGTGATGGAGGCCTACGTGCACGGCGTGAGCACCCGCAAGGTCGACGATCTCGTCGCTGCGCTTGGAGCGGCGAGCGGGATCTCCACAAGCGAGGTCAGCCGGATCTGCTCGAACCTGGACGAGGAGATGGCCGCGTTCCGCACCCGGCGCCTCGATCACACCGAGTTTCCCTACCTGTTCGCGGATGCCACCTTCTTGAAGGGCCGTGTGGGCGGCCAGGTCGTGTCCCGTGCCGTGGTCGTGGCCGGCGGCGTCACCATCAGCGGCGAGCGCGAGGTGCTGGGCTGCGCCGTCGGTGACACCGAATGCGAAGAGTTCTGGACCGAGTTCTTCCGCTCGCTGCGCACCCGCGGGCTGCGCGGGGTGCAACTGGTGGTCTCCGACGCCCACGACGGTCTCAAGGCGGCGATCGCCAAGTGCTTCGTGGGTGCCGGCTGGCAACGCTGCCGCGTGCATTTCATGCGCAACGTGCTGGCCAAGGTCCCCAAAGCCGACGCCGAGATGGTCGCCGCGGCGATCCGCACGATCTTCGCGCAACCCAACGCCGACGCCGTCGCCGCCCAGTTCGACCGCATCGTCGCCACCTGCGAGCCACAGTTCCCGATCGTCGCCGGCATGCTCGTCGACACCCGCGACGACCCCCTGCAGTTCAGCGCGTTCCCCTTCGAGCACTGGCGCAAAATCTGGTCGACGAACCCCCTCGAGCGGCTCCACCGCGAGATCAAGCGGCGCACCGACGTCGTCGGCGTGTTCCCCAACGACGCCGCCATCGACCGGCTCGTCACCGCCGTCATCGTCGAACAACACGACGAATGGGCCGTCGCCGAACGCCGCTACCTCTCCGAGACCTCCATGGCCCGGCTCCGCCAGAACACACCAGCACTGCCCACCACCACAACCAAGCGCAAGCGACTCGCCAGCTGACCGCTCTAGGATCGGCCCCAGCCGGAGATCACTTCTACACCACGACGCGGGGCGTCATCGCCGGGACTGGCTGGTCGAACAGGGTGTGACCGAGGTCGCGATGGAGGCGAAGGGCGTGTATTGGAAGATATCGAGGATCCACCCCGTGGTACTCGCGGCAGACCTGCTCGTAGTCGCCGGCGTCCTCGGCGTCGGTCTGCTCGCCTTCCTCGGCCTGATCCCGTCCGGCCTCGGGTTCGGCCTCTCGTTCATCTTCGGGATCCTCCTGTTCCCGCTGGACATCCTGCAGCGTCGATGGCTCGTGAGGGAGTTCGATCAATTGATCCGACGGCCAACGTGGGGTGCCGCAACTGGTGAGGCACTCGCGTCGCCGCACGTGGGAAACCTGTCGGTGTTCAGGGCTGAGGGTCGCCTTGCCGACGAGTTCACCTGGCGGCCGGCGACGGTGGTAATCGGATTCGACGACGTCGCATTCGTGGCACTGGCGCGCGGCCCCATGCTGAGTCGATTACAACGCCGCGTCATTACGAAAGGCGAGCCCGCCCGCCGGGGCGCTTCGAAGTAACGCCGAGCAAGCGCGACTGCATCCTCACCGAGCGACTGACCGGCCTTCGCCTTCGAGTGTTGGGCGAGCCCGACGCTGGTCCGACGGTCGCGCAGCACCTTGGGCTCGACGGCGGGCGTGCCAATATCGCTGACCACCTATCGCGTGCGCTCGCCTCGTCCGGATGGCTCTGACGACATCGGGCGCATGGGCGTGACAACCTCGCTGTCGGCATCGAGGCTGACACCGGATTGGCACCGGAAGTCGCGGGGTCGGCGGCACTCGCGGCTCTCGCCGCTCGCTCATGAGCGCATAGGTATCGGTGCGCTGGGCCCGAGTCGCCCGGTACGGTGGCATGAAGGCCAGCGACGCGACGCGGCTCAAGAGGCTCGAGATCGAGATGAGCCGCCTGAAGGAGCGGCTCGCCGAGGCCGAGCTGGACAAGGCCTTCCTGTCCGGGGACGAGGATGATGGTGCCGGCCAGTCAATGGGGAGGTACACGTGGAACTGGTGACGATTGCGCCCGGTGTATACGCCTGCCTGCAGCCCGAAGGAGGGCTCGGTGCGAGCAACTCGGGGTTCATCGACCGCGGCGGAGGTCTCGTCGTCGATTCGTTCTGGGACCTCCCTCGCACCCGCCAGCTC
>FWPU01012245.1_pt1 | contig 11501 bp, 11 predicted proteins | sample 2228361 | NCBI WGS metagenome assembly FWPU01 (sample SAMEA103939777, study PRJEB20133) | metagenome | reverse complement strand
AGGGGCGAGGGAGTAAGCAGGCAGTAGAAGAGTTTTGCGGGGCGGCGGCGAAGCCGCCGCCCCGCAAAACTCCTCGCCCTGGACGCTGGCCTTTTGGGGCCCCGACTGCCTGGAAAGGGGGCAAGGGCAATTTGCCGGCCCGCGAAAAACCGACATCCCTTTGCGGTGGATTTCCAATCCAGCATTTCCAGGAGGCTCCCATGAAACACTTTTTGAGTCTAGCGGATGTTTCGCCTCAAGAAATGACCCACCTGCTGGAACGGGCGATAGAACTCAAAGAGGAATGGAAACGGGGGGGCAACCGCCCACTGCTGAAAGGCAAGGTCCTGGGGATGATTTTCCAGAAGCCTTCGCTCCGCACCCGCGTCTCGTTTGATATGGCGATGCTCCATCTGGGCGGGCATGCCCTCTATCTCTCCCCCAACGAAATCCAGCTGGGAGTACGGGAGAGCATTCCCGATGTCGCCCGAGTCCTCTCCCGCTATGTGGATGCCATCATGGCGCGGGTCTTCGCCCACTCCGATGTGGTCACACTGGCTGAATATTCGCGCGTCCCGGTCATCAACGGCCTCTCCGACTACAGCCACCCCTGTCAGGGGCTGGCGGATTTCCTGACCATTGGAGAGTACAAAGGATGGGACCTGCGGGGAAAGAAGCTGGCCTTCGTCGGCGACGGCAACAATGTGGCGACTTCGCTGCTTTTCGGGGCGACGAAACTGGGGATGGACTTCGCCATCGCCACGCCGCCCGGCTATGAACTCCCGGCGCGAGTGTGGGAGCTGGGGCAGAAATTCGCCGCTGAGAGCGGCAGTCGCCTTCTGGCGACCCATGACCCCGTGGAAGCGGTTCGGGAGGCCGACGTCATCTACACCGACGTCTGGGCCTCTATGGGGCAGGAGGCGGAAGCGGCAGAGCGGGCAAAAATCTTCCCGCCCTATCAGGTCAACGCTGCGCTGGTGGCGAAGGCGAAGCCGGATGTGATCGTGATGCACTGCCTGCCCGCCCACCGCGGCCAGGAGATCACCGATGAGGTGGCCGATGGCCCCCATTCTGCCCTGTGGGACCAGGCGGAGAACCGGATGCACGCGCAGAAGGCCATCCTGGTGGAGTTGCTGGTGGGGACGTAATCGGAGAGGTCCCAGCAACACCTTTGCCGAGGGTTTCCGGAGGAAAAAGCGATGCCATCACCAACTGTTCCCACAATTACGGAGGAACAACTTCAGGAACTGGTTCGCCAGTTAGTAGAGGAACGGATGGCGGACCTGCGCCGGGAACTGGTGGAGCAGGAACTAGGCCGACCCGAGCCCGGATGGACAGGGGCCCGCCGAATCTGGGAAGCGATTCAGGCCCTGGCCGAAGCGCAGCGGCGCACGGAAGACGCGGTTCACGCGCTGGCCGAGGCGCAGCGGCGCACCGAGGAAGAGGTCCATGCGCTGGCCGAGGCGCAACGGCGCACCGAGGAACGGCTTACCCGGGTGGAGGAGCGCCTGGACCGGCTGGAGAAAATTGTCCAGGAACTGATTGAGGCCCAGCGCCGCACCGAAGAGCGGCTGCAGCGGCTGGAGGAGACAGTCCAGGCCCTGGCCGAGGCCCAGCGCCGCACCGAAGAGCGGCTGAATGTCCTGGCCGAGGCGTTGGCCGAATTGACCAGAAGGGTAGACCAGATGGGCCAGCAACTGGGCCAGTTAGCCAATCGGGTGGGCCTGGATATAGAAACGGACGCCGAAGAGGTTCTGCGGGCCCTTGTGGATGAGAAGGGGCTCCGGATGCTCCAGGACCCCATCGCTATCGCCGTGGATGGGGAGATCGACCTGGCCGTCCCGGTAGAGACGTCCGCCGGGGAGCGTTTCTGGATCCTCGTGGAGGTCAAGGGCCGCCTGCGGCGGTCGGAACTGGGGGACTGGCTGCACCAACTCCGGCAACCCGGGTATCAGGAACGGCTGCGCCGGGCAGGCGTGGAAAAACCCTATCTCCCCTATGCGTTCGGGATGCGCCTCTACCTCGGTGTGGAGGAAATGGCCCGGGAAGCCGGGGTCGGCATTCTCACTTTCCGCGGGGAGCGCGTCCCCCCGCGCCTCTGGGAGTGAAGGATGGACCGTCCGCGAATCTCCATTGTTGCTCCCGTCTTCAACGAAGAGGAAACCCTGCCCGAGTTCTACCGCCGGGTGCGGGCGGTGATGGACGGGCTGGGAGAGCCCTGGGAACTGGTGCTGGTGGACGATGGCAGCACCGACGGCAGCCCCCAGGTCTGCCGGGAACTCCATGCGCAGGATAAGCGGGTGCGCGTGGTGCGCTTCGCCCGCAACTTCGGCCATCAACTGGCGATCACCGCCGGAATGGATTACGCGCGCGGCGACGCTGTCGTCACCATAGATTCCGACCTCCAGGACCCGCCCGAGGTCATCCCTGACCTCATTGCCCGCTGGCGGGAGGGGTATCACGTCGTCTACGGCGTCCGTTCAGAACGGGAAGGAGAGACCTGGTTCAAACTCTTCACCGCGCGCCTCTTCTACCGTCTCATTGCCGCCCTCACCGACATCCGTATCCCGATGGAGGCGGGGGACTTCCGATTGCTGGACCGGCAGGTGGTGGAGGAGATGCGCCGGATGCGGGAGCATCGGCGCTTCATCCGCGGGATGACCTCGTGGGTGGGCTACCGACAGATTGGCGTCCCCTATCACCGCCATGCCCGCTTTGCCGGCCAGACCAAGTATCCCTTCCGCAAGATGTTCCGCCTGGCGCTGGACGCCATCACCGGTTTCTCCGACGTCCCCCTGCGGCTGGCCTGGACGTTCGGGGCCGTGCTGCTGGCTCTGGGCGTCGTCCTGGGTCTGGTCCTGCTGGGGCTGCGGATTGCCGGGCAGATCCCTCTGGCCGGGCAGGGGTTGATGCTGACCGTGGCGATCCTCCTGAGCGGCGCTCAACTCCTCTTCCTGGGCATCATCGGCGAGTATCTGGCCCGCATTTACGACGAAGTCCGCAACCGACCCCTCTATACGGTGATGGAAGTCCTGGAAGAACCCGGCGCGGGGGAGAGCAGTTAAACCGGTTTTGCAGGGGGAGGTGTAGGGCAACTCCAGAGGAGTTGCCCTACACACTGCTTGCAGATGACGCATTCCCGCGCAACCGGCGCCCCATTGGCTGCGTAGAGTATAATGGCGACCGTTTGTCACCCGGAGACCGCCGTGTCCCGGCTGGGGCAGGGATGTTCTCCGGGACTTGTCGGGGACGTGTTCCTTCGGCACCCTTCGGACGGTGAGGTGGCATGGATACCCTCTCCCTATTTGACGAACGGGAGTTCTCTCGCTGGATGAATCAGGCTGAACATACCCTCTCTTCCGCCCAGAGGGACGCTACAGAGGGAGATTACGGATGGGCGTGCTTTAAAGCGCAACAGGCGGCCGAGTACGCAGTAAAAGCACTGCTGCGCGGTCTGGGATTGCCCGCTTTCGGCCACTCTGTCCTGGGATTAATTCGGGAGATCCGAAAACAGGGATTCCCGGTGAGCGAAGACGCGGAGCGATACGCCCGGATACTGGACCAGTACTACATTCCACCTCGTTACCCCAACGCTTATCCCGAGGGGAGTCCTTTTGAGTTCTACGACCGGGAGATCGCCGAGGAAGCGATTGCCTCCGCCCGGGAGGTGTTCCGCACAGTTAAGGGGGCGCGGCAATGCTTAGGGTGATGGAGGAGCGACGGAGGCAGCGGGAAAAATGGGTGGCCATCGCCCGATCCTATGCCCGAAAGTTGCGTCAGACGCTGGGGCCGCTTACTGCCATCCTGTACGGTTCGGTGGCACGGGGGGATTTCAATCTGGGTAGCGACGTAGACGTTTTGATTATCTCCAGCGGGTTGCCTTCCGACCCCATCCGGCGCGCGGAACTCCTGTACTCCATGGTGGAGCCACCTCTGGAGCCTAAAGGATATACTCCGGAGGAGTTTCAGGCGCTCCTGGACCGACGCCATCCGGTTCTGATGGCGATGCTCCAGCCACATATCGTGCTGGTAGACGACCTGCAGATGATGCGGGAGAGGAGACAAGAATCATGAGCCAAAGGCGCGACCTGTCAGTTGCTATCCTTGTCCTGCTTCTACTTTCTCTCACCCTGATCCTGACCCTCCCCGTCTCCGCCCAGAGCAAGACCTTCGTCTGGGAACGGTTGGATGTGGAGATCACGGTTCTCCCCGACGGGGCCTTCCTGGTCCAGGAGACCCAGGTTATCCGCTTCACCTCCGGCACCTTCACCTACGGCTACCGGGCCGTCCCGGCGAATAGACTGACGTCTATCAGCGACGTTCAGGTCTGGGAAGACGGTCAGGAATGCAGGACGTCGGTGACGAAAGAAGAGGGCGAATACCGGATTCGGTGGGAGATGCCCCAACCGCGCAGCAATTCCCGCCACACGTACGTGCTCCGCTACGTCGTCCATGGCGGCCTGCGCTACTACGAGGGTGGCGATCAACTCTGGTGGAAGGCCGTCTTCCCCGACCGCACGTTCCCGGTCCTGGCTTCTACGGTGACCGTCCATCTGCCCGAAGGGGCGGTAGCGGAAAAGGCGGCGACGTACTTTGCCGAAGCGACGGTCTCCGGCATTGGGACAAACACGGTGGTCTTCACCGCTCAGGAGGTGCTGGACCCGGGGCAGGAGATGGAGGTGCGGGTGCAGTTCCCCCACGGGGTGGTTAAAGGAAGCGCTCCCGGCTGGCAGCGGGCAGAGGACCTGAAGCCGATGATGGACCTGGGGCTGGGCGTGCTGGGGGCGCTGTTTGTCATCGGCGGGCCGTTGTTTATGGTGTTATTGTGGTATGTGCGGGGGCGGGACCCGCACGTGGAACTCCCCACCGACTATCTGACGGAACCGCCTTCGGACGCGCCGCCGGGGGTGGCGGGCGCGCTGGTGGACGAGAGGGCCGATCTCCAGGACGTCCTGGCGACGGTGGTGGACCTGGCCCGGCGGGGGTACCTGGAGATTGAAGAGATAGCCACACGCCGCTTCACGGGCACCCCGTCCGATTTCATCTTCCGTCGCACCGACAAACCCGCCGATGACCTGTTGCCCTACGAGCAATTATTGCTGGAGAAACTTGTCGGCCGGAAGGGGGAGCGACGCCTCTCCAGTTTGAAAAATCAGTTCTACCAGACGCTTCCGGAAATCCAGAAAGGGATATATGAGCAACTGGTCCGGAGAGGCTATTTCCGCGCCCGTCCGGACAAGGTGCGCGCCCGGTACGTCGGCCTGGGGGCAGTTCTGTTGTTTCTCGTGTTCTTCGCCGGTTTCTGTGTGATCGGCACCGTAATGCAAACCACCGGCGTAGCCATCTGCCCGATCATCGGCCTGGGCGTAACTGCGGTGAGTATGATGATTATCGGGCAGCATATGCCAGTCAAGACCCGCAGGGGAGCGGAGGAGGCCGCCCGCTGGCGCGCGTTTAAACAGTATCTGCAGGAGGTGCAGCGCTACACTGACGTGCGGGAGGCGACCGACCAGTTTGAGAAGTACCTGCCCTATGCCATTGCTTTTGGCGTGGACCGTTCCTGGATCAACCGCTTCAGCCGGGTGGAGGGAGTACCGGCGCCGGTCTGGTACATCCCGGTGCCCACGTATGCGGGCCAGCCGTATGGGGGGAGCGGTGTACGGCCGCCAGGGCTGGCCTCCCCGGTCGGTGGCCCCGGCGCGATGCCGTCACTGGACTCTATGAGCCGGGGGCTGGGAGCCAGTCTGGATTCCATCTCCCGCGGCCTGGGTGCGATGCTGGATACCGCCGGTAGCGTCTTCGTCAGCGCGCCGAGAAGTTCCGGTAGAGGTGGTGGCTGGAGCGGCGGCTTCGGCGGTGGCGGCGGTGGCGGCGGCGGGGGTGGTGGCGGAGGCGGAGGGTTTGGATAGATTGCGGATTGCAGATTGCAGATTCAAGGAGGGGTGGATGACGGGACGAACGTTGGGGCTCATTCTCGTTATTGGGGGAGTGGTGCTTTCCCTGCTGGTGGCCGCGGTCAATCTAACTTCCGCTCAGACGACGGGAGGGTGGGTAATGGGTGCTGTTATTGGAGCAATCCTGGGCGCGCCAATGGTGGCAGTGGGCGCGTTTATGGTGATCCGCGGTCAACAGGAGGCGCGGGAGATGGCCGTCGCCCAGCAGCAGAAGAAACTCCTGGGGATGGTGCGCGCCCAGGGGCGAGTGAACATCGCCGAGGCGGCGCTGGAACTGGGCGTCAACCGGGATATGGTCAAGGCCTGGGTCTACGACCTGGTCAACAAAGGGCTCTTCACCGGCTACATCAACTGGGATGAGGGAGACCTCATCTCGGTGGACGCGGCGCAGATGCGCACCAACAAATGCCCGCACTGCGGCGGCGAACTGGAACTGGCCGGCAAGGGCGTGGTGAAGTGCCCGTATTGTGGGACGGAGATATTTCTTTCGTAATGCGTATTTCGTAAAAAGTAAAAAAATAAAAGGAGGCAGGTGCGATGAGTGACCTTTACAAGCGCGTCAGCGAGGCCCGCACAGGGCTGGAGAAGTTGCTGGGCCAGATCCCCGGTTATAAGGGCTACAAGGAGAAGGAAATGCGGCGGGAGTCCGATAAACTTCTCCGTGAAGCGGTCGCCGCCCGGATGACGGCCCACCGCCGCCGAATGGAGGACCTGCAACGACAACTGATCAGCGCCGGGCGGTTTGAATACCTGGACGACCTGGGCGTCGCCATCACTCAACTCCAGACCTTCATTGACCGGGTACGCCGGGCCACCTACGGCTATAGCGGCCTCTTTGATGCCGTCCGCGTCCGCGAGGAGGAACTGGACCGCCTCTATGACTTTGACCAGCAGTTGCTGGGGTACGATGAGCGGTTACAGGCAGCGCTGAATAACCTGGAAATCGCCATCCCCGGCGGCGAGGGGTTAAACGAGGCCCTGCGCCAGGTCCGCAGTATCTGCGCCGAGGCGAACGACACCTTCAGCCAGCGGGAACAGGTGATCCTGGGCGCAGAGAGTCAGTAACTGCGCAGTCTCTCTTACCGCAGAGCCCGCAGAGCACGCTCGCACAGTCCACAGTCCACAGTCCATAGTCGCCAGAACAAAAGAAAACTCTGCGCCTCGGCGGTGGAGATGATGCGCGGCGGAACGGTTATATTCCTGACGAAAGGAGCGATATGGCAAGAGTGTTTGACATCATAGAGTGGGCAGATGATACGGGACGGGAGATCGTCCGGCGCTTCCCCGAACAGGGCTCCGGGGACTTCCGCATCGGCTCCCAGGTCATCGTTCGGGAGAGCCATGCCGCCGTCTTCTTCCGGGACGGCAAGGCGCTGGACGTCTTCGGGCCGGGGCGGCACACTATCACCACCGCCAACATCCCCCTGCTGGTGAACCTGATCGGCAAGGCCTTCTCCGGCGAGACCCCCTTTAAGGCCGAGGTCTACTTCGTCTCCACGCGGGAGTTTCTGGACATGAAATGGGGGACGCCGGAGCCCATCACCATCCGGGACGCCGTGCTCCGGATGGCCCGCCTGCGGGCGTTCGGGACCTACGCGATGCAGGTCACCGATCCCCAGCTCTTCGTTACCCAGATCGTCGGCGCGCAGGGGCTCTACCGGACGGCCGACATTGAGCGCTTCCTGCGCAGCATCGTTATCACCAAACTGACGGACCTGCTGGGAGAGTTGGGCCGCTCCATTCTGGACATCCCGGCGATGATGGAGGAACTGGCGGCGGGGGTCGCGGCCAAGGCGGCCCCGGACTTCGCCGCGCGCGGGCTGGCGCTGAAGTCGGTTTACATTGAATCCATCAGCCCGACCGAGGAGACGGCCAAAGCGATAGACCAGGCGGCGGCGATGGGCGCCATCGGCGATATGGACGCCTACCTGAAGTACAAGGCCGCGCTGGCGATGGGCGACGCGGCCCGGCAGGAAGGGGCCGGAGGTCTGGCGGGAGCAGGCGTCGGTCTGGGGGCCGGTGCGGCGATGGGCATCACGATGGCTCAGATGATGGCCCAGGCAATGCAGAAGCCATCAGCCCCCGCCGAGCCCGCGGCACCCGCCACCCCGGCGGCTCCCAAAACGCCGCAGACGGTGGAGGAAATCCAGGCGCTGCTGGACAACCTGGATGCCCAACTGGCCGCGGGCGCTATCTCCGAGGCGACGTACCAGAAACTCTACGCCAGGTGGGAGCAGAAACTGAAAGAACTGCGCGGCGGTTAAGGTGCGGATCGGACCAGGGCGGAAAATGGGGTTAAACAAATAAATTAAGGGGATCGCGGGGGATAAACCATATAAACAAACAACCGCAGGGGGCTCCCCTGCGGTTGTTCTGTCGGGGCGCGGGGATTTGGACCCCGGACCTCAGCGTCCCGAACGCTGCGCGCTAACCGGACTGCGCTACGCCCCGCACTCTCTAATTATAACGGGTTTGCCGATTTTGGCAAGCCCTCGCGGCCCAACGGGCTTGTGCAGCAATTCGCCCCGCATGGGAAGGGATGGGGTGTGGGGTTTTTGAGGGCGGCTTCGCCGCCCTCAAAAACCCCACTTTATCCCTTCTTCACGGGCGTGCCGCTCCCTGGAAAGGATTTGCTGCACACCCTCGCCCAACGCGTTTACGGTGCGGTGACGACCAGGTTGTCAAACCGCACTTCCACCGGTTCGTTCTCGTACGACGTGGCCGTCAGCGCGATGTCCCCCGAGGAGAATTCGGTGTCGCTCGCCTCCGCGACCAGCTGACCGTTGACATAGAGGCTGAGGTTGGGTCCATCGCAGACCGCCCGGATGTGATTCGTGGTGTATCCCTGCTTGATGGCATCGCTTTCGGTGAAATCCACCAGCCACTCGTAGCCCCCGTACGTCCCCTTCACGATGGCGTAGTAACCGTCCCCGGAGATCAGGAGGTAATAGCCGTTCCCATCCCCCTGCTCCCGGCAGATGACCCCATAGTCGTTGTTGTCCGGGCCAGAGACGGGGATGGCGTCCACCTCTATCGCCACGTTATCAAAGGAGCGGTTGGCGACCCCCCACATTGTGCTGGCGTCGCCGTAGGAGATCACGAAGTACTGGCCGTCGGCGTAGCCCACCTTCCCCGAGTCGTAATCCCCGATCTCCCAGCCGGATTGGGGGTTGCTGAAGTTGTCCCGCATCAGGACTTTCCCCCCGCCCAGTGCTGGAATGCGCAGCCCGGGCAACGAGCAGGCCATCATTGCCAGGATCAGCAGTGCTCCACCCAGGAGAATCCGGTTCCGGCTCATTTCGCTCCTTTCTATATGGAATCTACGCAGGACGCTGATCAACGCAGACGAGCGCTGACAAACGCGAATGATTTAGTTTGTGGGGGCGACCTCGTCGCTCCCACAAACCACACACTCCGCTTCTTTCCCGTGCGGGGCGAATGGCTACGCAAGCCCCGGCACCTGCCGGAGGTGTCCGGTTACAGATTGACGCGGCAGGAGGGGAAATTATCCGAAGACCGCCTCTATCTCTGCCAGTTCCAGTTTCCGGAAGAGGGGCTGCGGGGAGCGCAGAGGCTGACCGGCTGGCAACTGACTCGGGGCCCACCGTCCCGTGGCCCCCACCGGATCATAGCAGAGCGCATCATGGACGCGCTCGCCCTCCCGGAAGGTGGCGATGTACTGCCGGCCGAACAGTGTCCCATCATACCCCAGATACTGGTGGAGCGCTTCGGAGGTGAAGGGGAGGAAGGGGGCAAATAGCACCTTGAGGGAGTCTATAGCACGCAGCGCGACGTAGATGGTCGTTCCGGCAGCGGTCCGATCTTCTTTAATCTGGAACCAGGGGCTCTTCTCCTCCAGGTACTTGTTGACCTCCCGCGCCAGGGCCATGACCTCGCCCAGTGCGGCACGGAAGTGGCATCCGCTCAGCAAGCGGCCGATCGGGCCGAAGGAGACGTCTATCTGGGCCAGCAGACTGACATCGGCGCGGTCCATCAGCCCCGGCACCGGTACCCGGCCCTCAAAATGCCGGTAGGCGAAGGTGAGCACCCGATGGCAGAGGTTCCCCCACGTCGCCAGAAGTTCGTCGTTGTTGCGGCGGACAAAGTCCTCCCAGGCGAAGTCGGTGTCCCTTGTCTCCGGCATCACCGAGGTGATGTAATACCGCAGCGGGTCCGGGTCAAAGTGGTCCAGATACACGATGATTTCTATTACCCGCCCGGCGCTCTTGGAGAATTTGCCGGTCGGCAGGTTCATGAATTCGTTGGCCGGGACGTCGTAGGGGAGGTTCAGGCGGCGGGACGGGTCATCTTCGTAGAGCCGTTCTATCCCCATTAACTGGGCGGGCCAGATAATGGTGTGGAAGGGGATGTTGTCTTTGCCGATGAAGTAGTAGGATTTCGCCGCCGGGTCGTACCACCACTCTTTCCAGGCCTCGGGCCGCCCCTGGTTGCGCGCCCACTCAATGCTGGCCGAGAGGTAGCCGATGACCGCCTCAAACCAGACGTAGAGCCGTTTCCCCTCGTAACCGGGCAGCGGGACGGGGATGCCCCATTCAATGTCCCGGGTGATGGGGCGGCCCTGCAGGCCCGCCGCCACGTAGTTACGGGAGAAGGTCAGCACGTTGGGACGCCAGTGGTCTTTATCCTCCGCCAGGTAAGCGGCGATCCGGTCCTGCAGGAGCGGCAGGTTCAGGAAGAAATGCTCCGTCTCCCGGGGGACGGGAGTGCTGCCGTCTATCTTGCTGCGCGGGTTGATCAGTTCCAGCGGGTCCAGCAAACGCCCGCAGTTATCGCACTGGTCGCCGCGCGCTTCGGTGTAGCCGCAGTGGGGACAGGTCCCTTCCACGAAACGGTCCGGCAGAAACCTCCCTGCGGTTTCGGAATAGAGTTGCAACTGGGTCTGACGGTAGAGGTAGCCCCGTTCCAGCAGCCGCAGGAAGATGTCCTGGGCGACCCGGTAGTGGTTCTCGGTATCGGTGTGGGTGAAGAGGTCGTAACTGATGCCGATGCGCTTCTGGGTGTCCAGAAAGCGGGCGTGGTAGCGCTCAAAGAGTTCCAGAGGGGTGATCCCTTCTTTTTCGGCCCGGACGGTGATGGGGGTGCCGTGGGAGTCGGAGCCGGAGACCATGAGGACGTCGTTGCCGACCAGCCGGTGGTAGCGGGCGAAGATGTCGGCCGGCAGGTAGGCGCCGGCCAGATGGCCGACGTGGAGGTCTCCATTGGCGTAGGGCCAGGCGACGCAGACGAGGATTTTCTCGGGCATCTCCCCTCCTTAATGAGTTCCGCGCGGGTTCTCCAGGGGTAACCGCTCACCGCATAGTCTCAGAGCACGCCGATTATAGTCCGCAGTCCACAGTCCACAGTCCGTAGTCCGAAAGAAGAGATTCTGCAGGGCCTGTCACCTGAAGTTCGGACTTGAGTTGGGACAGGGTACTCCGGCAAACCATCTTGCGAGTTTTCCAGCCCCGCCCGACGCTAAACCGTCGGGCTCAAAGCGAAAGCCCCTTCGGGGCTGCTCGTGGCGAGCCACGAAGCGCAGCGGGAGGGGCGACGCATGCGTCGCCCTTA
>FWPU01012241.1_pt1 | contig 11502 bp, 9 predicted proteins | sample 2228361 | NCBI WGS metagenome assembly FWPU01 (sample SAMEA103939777, study PRJEB20133) | metagenome | reverse complement strand
AAAATTTATCCATGGGAAGGATACACCCTTTTGTCTTTCCTTCAAACCCTCCTTCTAGAATTTACACAAGATTTATTACACTACCATTTATTTGTGGGCTCCGGAGCTATTCAGAGGCCGTTTGGCCTTCCAGCGGTCGTTAGGCCCGAGGTTGTACAGGGTTAGAAAAAACAGCCCACGGGGGGAGTTGAACCCCCAACCCCGTCATTACGAATGACGTGCTCTGCCGGTTGAGCTACGTGGGCATGGGTAGCAACTAGTAGCTAGTAGTTAGTAGCCAGGAAACTTATAATCTGCCCACCATCCTAGCTACTGGCTACTAACTACCAGTTACTGTATATCATATTCTTTTATCTTATTGTACAGGGTCTTGAGGGATATGCCCAGTACCTGGGCAGTCTGGGCCTTGTTACCCCTCTTTTCTTCCAGGATCCGCGAGATATAACGACGCTCCAATTCTGCCAGGGAGAGTCCAGACGGCAGGCCAGGGGATGGGACATCTGCTCCAGACAGGTGTCTGTCTTGGGCAGATATGCCTACTGCCTGGGGTGTAGGGCCTTGACTTATGAGGCCCGTGCCTGTCCCAGCCGTGACACCCAACAGTGGCCAGTCCTTTATAACCTCTTCATCCGATAGTATTACCATCCTCTCTATGACGTTTTGTAACTCCCTGACGTTACCTGGCCAGGAGTGCCCCATGAGCATCTCCATTACCCTCTCAGCTATGCGTTTTTCTACCCCTCTGGCCCGATAGAGGCTCAAGAAGTGTTCTACCAGTATGGGTATATCTTCTTTCCTTTCCCTCAGGGGTGGGATATGGATGTGGATGATGTTTAGCCTGTAAAAGAGGTCTTCCCTGAATTTGCCCTCTTTTACCTCCTTTGCCAGGTCTTTGTGGGTGGCCGATACGACCCGGACGTCTACCTCTATAACACGGTTTTCTCCTACCCTCCTCAGTTCACCGGATTGTAACACCCTGAGTAGTTTGCTCTGGGTAGTGAGGCTCATTTCCCCGATTTCGTCCAGGAACAGGGTCCCCTCGTCGGCCACCTCAAAGAGGCCCATCCTTGCCTCGTAGGCACCCGTGAAGGCCCCTTTCGCATGACCGAAGAGTTCGCTCTCCAGGAGGGTCTCTTGAAGGGCGGCACAGTTCAGGACTACAAAGGGCTTGCCCGACCTTGCGCTCTGGGCATGGATGGCCCTGGCAACCAGTTCCTTCCCCGTGCCACTCTCGCCCTGCAGGAGGACTGTGGAGTCTGTGGAAGCGACCTTTTGAACCAGTTTTAGGACTTCCTGTACGGCCTTGCTCTTACCCAGTATGGCAGGACCGGTTGTCTTACCGTCTATAAGTCGTTTAAGGGTTATGTTTTCCCTGGTTAGTCTCTTTCTTTCGTAGGCCTTAAGCAGGAGGGCCTCCAGTTCCCTGAGCCTGCAGGGCTTGCTTATGTAGTCGTAGGCGCCGAGCTTCATGGCCTCTACGGCGGTCTCTACAGTGGCCTCGCCCGTAAGGAGTATCACCTCCACTGGATATTCCTGCTGTCTAATCCTCTGGAGGGTCTCTATTCCGCTAATGCCCGGCAGCCTCAGGTCGAGCACGACTACGTCAAAGTCCCTCCGGGAGAGTTCCTCCAGTGCCTGCTCGCCGCTCTCGGCCTCCACCACCATGTGCCCCAGGAGGGATAGTTCCCTCTTCATCATCTCCCTGTACCTGGGCTCATCATCCACGAAGAGTACTCTTAACTTTCCGTGCATCTCCTCTTACCTCTAGTAACGGCAAAGAAATCTTGAAGGTAGCACCCCTGCCAGGGCCATCGCTAGCAGCCTCTATGCTACCACGGTGGGCCTGGATAATACCATAGCAAATGGATAGCCCCAGGCCAGTTCCCTTTCCAGGAGGTTTAGTGGTAAAGAAGGGGTCAAAAACCCTCCCCAGATCTTCTCTCTTTATCCCGCAACCCGTATCCTTGAAGAGGATGCTTACCTGCTGGGCCTGGCACAGGGCCTGGATAGTAATTTTCCCCTGCCCCTCTAAGGCGTCAATGGAGTTTATGAAGAGGTTAAGGAAGACCTGGCGGAGTTGCTGGGGGTCTCCGCTTACGTAGAGGGGGTTACGAGGGAAGAGGAACTCCAGCCTTATTGGCCTCCTTTCTGCCTCAATTTGCCGTATCACCGTAGAGCTTACCTCGCTGATAAGCCCCAGGATCTCAACGGGTTCCAGTGCCGGCTCAACCTCCCGACTGAAATTGAGGAGTCGCGAGATTATGTTTTTACAGCGGTAGGTCTCCTCGTGGATTATCTTGAGGTATTCGGGGAAATCTCTTAGCTTGCCATTTTGTCCTCCAAGGTCTTTCAATCGGTTTAAGAGGGCTTCGGCACAACCTCCTATGGAGGCCAGGGGGTTGTTAATCTCGTGGGCTATCCCCGCCACCAGACGGCCAAGGCTTACCATCTTTTCCGATTGTAACAGGGTTCGCTGGGCCTTTTCTATCTCTCTTGTCCTTTCGGCCACTTTTTGCTCCCGATCTGTCCTTGCCTCCTGGAGCTCCCTGGTCCTCGTGTTTATTATCTTAGAGCCCCTCAGTACCACTAGGAAGAGCAGGCCAAAGAGGACCCCGGTGGCTGAGGCGGCAGTGATTATTGCCTTTTTTTGGGCCTTTACTATCTGTCTGCGGAGGTCTCTCATGTCCTGATATATCTCTATTACACCCACCTGTTCGCCATGTTCATCAACTCCCTCTTTGTATCCGTAAAGGGGGTAGTAACTTTCTAGAAGAGGGGTCTCCTCAATCTTGACACCCTTGTCGTCCAGTTGGCCCGGCTGTTGGAGCCTGCTTGCGTGCCCCCCATTTAAAGCCGTGTCCAGGGCAGGGTTCTTCCCCCTTTCCACGACAAACCCAATGTGCTCAGGAATTGTACTGTAAATAATTTGTCCATTTCTGTCAAAGATGTACAGCTTTTGCAGGTTATAGCCGAAGGTATGCTTCTTTATTACGCTATCCAGTTTCTTAACCTGTTCCTTCTTGTTTTCAAGGTCTATCAACTCCCCTTCTCTTACTGAGGGGAAGAAAAACTCCTCATAGATGGCACGGTTGAGATTGGTGCTCATATATGCGAAATATTTTAGGCTCCGGTTGACTAGTTCTTGCTTTTCTAGCCTGGCGAAGACAAACCCCGTGGCCACGCACACTAAGGAGATTACGATAAAGCTGGTGAGGGTGTAGTAGAAGAGGAGGTTGAAGCCTTCCGGTCTGAAGAGGGAGAATCTTGAGGGAGTCCTACCCGGCGAGTCCGTTGAGGGGTTGGCTGTTTTTTTGTGACTCTTAAAGACCATGGCTATCTACCGCAAAAAGGGCCACTGCATGATAAGGGGTATATATGTATCTTTCACCTTCAAACCTTTTAACCTCTCTCAGGCCTGCCGTCTCCAGGCAACGGCGACCAGGGATTACCTCCGACGTGACGAGTAGATTGGGAGGAGGGCAGAGAGAGGCCCTTAAATCGTATCTCAGCCCTTCCCAATTCCTCACCCTCCTTGCGTCCCAGCCAGGTGCGTAGTATTCAAACAACCTCTTTGACTCTCCGCAATAAAGCCTTGTGGAGAGCTGGTCAAAGCTAGTAGTAGTGAGGTAGCACACCAGTTCCATAAGGGGTGGCCTTGTCTTACTGTAATGGTAGACAAGCCTAAGGCTGAAGGTCCCAAGGGTTATTACCGTTAATACCAGAAGTCCTAGTTTGTGCATTCTCTTAGGGGCCTGGATGATTGGACTCACCCCTTTTTGTAATATCCCTGCCGAGGCGGCCACAAGGAGTAAAGGGATTAATGGTAGCACGTGGCGGGGTTTCTCTACGTTTTGTGCAAAAAATATCCATACTAGATAGGGAAAGAATATTACAAAGATGAATCTCCTCTGCCGACTGTGCTCATCTCCCTTCAGGAAGGCGTAGAGGCCGTAGAGCAGGCACAGGGAGGGGATAAATAGCGTGCAGGACAAATCTATCCACCAGAAGCCTAACCCTGCGGGAAACATGTCCCACAGCAGGTGTCCGAGCCTTATCACTGGATTTGGGGTGGTTGCGATGCTTCCACCCCAGTCCGAAAAGTGTCCCCTGGTGAAATCTAACGCCTGGTGGAGGAGGACATCCGAACCCACCGTATTGACAAAGGGAATAAACCACACCATTACTCCAAGGACAAAAGCCCCAAGGATACAAAATATCCCGTAAATCTTATATTCACAATAATTATAAGTCAATAAATAAAATAGACCGCTAAGGAAAGGGAGGTAGTCTAACCTTGCCCCCAGTGTTACGCCCATGAAGAGTGCCCCCAGAAGGGGTGTCAGCTGGTAAACAGGCCTTCCCATGCCTAGAAAAAGAAGATGTAAAGAGAGTAGGAGGAAAAAGAGGGCGGTTGCCTCCGACAGGGGTCTTTCGGAGTACAACCAGCAGGCTGGGTTCGTTAGGAAGAAGAGGGCGGCCAGCACCGCTATTCTTCTGGTGAACATAGATAGGGCCAGGTAGTAGAACGGGAGCACGGCCATGCCCCCAAAGAGTGCACTGATAAGACTCGAGGCATATACCTCGTCTTTTACCAGACTCGTGGACACCCATGAGAGCCAGACGTAGACTGGGTAGCCCGGAAAGTGGGGCTGCTGGGCCACCATGTCGTAATCTCTCAGTGCAAGGGCGAAGTCTACCTCGTCCCACTCGCCGAGGCACCGTCCGGCGAACAGGACCCGTGAGGTCAGGCCCAGGACAAGCAGGACCGCAGGCAGGCCGTATCTCAACCAGCGTCTGTATCTCATCCAAGTACTGACCACCCTTCCACAAGGCGCATGGGCTCGACAGGAGCAGATGCTGTTTGTCTGCCCTCTTTTTCTTCTATGAGGCACCTGGCAGCCTCCTGTCCGCTTTTTATGGCCTGGTCCATAAAGAGGTATTGGAATAGTCCTCCGCGCCCGCACACGGTAAGGTTAGCAATCCCCCCGAGGAACGATAGGGTCTTTTCCCTGGAGGTCTTGTAGCCTAGTCTATAGACAGGATAGGCTTGTGGGGCCCAGGTACTGAAGGAGTCCAGGACGTACGGCCCCAGTTCAATCCCTAGCCGTGAAAGGTCTTTCAGGCACCTGTCCCTGAGGCTGGCCTCCTCCATAGTCCACACCTCGTCCCCACGGTTACAGGGTATCTCAAGGATAAGCGAGGTCTTTCCCTCCGGGGCATTGAAAGGACTCCGCAGCCTTGGCTCCTGTACCCTGGTCATGATATAGTCCTGTTCAGGGATGTAAGTCCAGGTATTGGTACCTACGGCAGGCCTGTCTACGAGTAGATTAAGGAACCGTGCGCCTCTGAATTGTAGTCCCCGTGAGATGGATAGGATTTCATCCGGCGGAGGAGGTTCCATGAACTTGATGAGTCCCGGGAGGGGAATGGTACTGATGAACGCCTCCCCTTCTATCAATTCCTGACTGCTCTTGCCGGATTGACAGACCACTGCCCTTACCCTTTGTCCTTCTACTAGAATCTTTTTCACCTCGTGGCCCAGCAAGACTACCCCGCCCCTTGAGCGCACCTCCCTTTCCATGTGCTCAAAAATCTGGCCTATGCCTTTTCTGGGATACAGGAATCGGGTAGCAAACTGCTTTTGACGGCCCCGCCACCTGTCTTGCAGGTGGAGTATCCTCAGCAGGGTATCCCACAGGCTCAGGAGAGGTATCCTGGCAGTGGCCCAATCGGAAGAGAGCCCGCTTGGATGTACGCCCCAGAGCTTTGTGGTGTATCCCTCAAAAAATAGGCGATAAAGGGTAGGGCCAAACCTGACCAGCAGCCAGCCCTCCAGATTACCTTCTGCTCCAGGAGCGCAACGACGGTGGAAGTCGGTAAGACAATCTCTCAGGCAGGCAAGGAGATAGGCCCAGTCCATCTTCTTGATTAAATCCAGCGCTTCAAGGGGGTACACAAACTCCTTGCCCATGAGTTTTACTGCACTCTTCCTTTTTACGAGCAGGAGTTCACTTCCCATGAGTGCCCTTACGTCCTCTACAAGATGGGCGTCCTGGGAGATGAAGCGGTGTCCACCCAGGTCAAAACGAAATCCCTTGTGCTCCACGGTGCGGCAGAGTCCACCCATCCTGTCTTCTTTCTCCAGGAGGCACACCTTGTATCCAGCCCCGGCGAGTCTCCATGCGGCACTCGTCCCTGCCGGGCCACCTCCAAGTATTACCACTCTATTTTTCACTTGCGGCACCAGGGCCTTACCACCTGAAGATTGCCTGGATGAAGACATTGTCCTCTCCACCTCGTGACTGGAGGTTTTTCTCGTACTCCAGCTTGAGGTCTATATGTTGCCAGGGAGAAAAGTTGAAGCCAAAGGCCAGCCTGTCGGTGTCCAGCCTGTCCAGCCTGTCATCCCTGGGGTCAACTGAATCGTAACGTATTACTCCCTCCACGTAGTGCAGATAGTTCCATTCAAGGAGGTGGCGGTAGGAGGTCTGGAGGTAGTATCCGTGACGGAAGAAGTCCCCTTCTGCGGTCTCCACCTTGCCTGTGATATACTCACCCCTGAATTCAAGACCGCCCCTTTGTAGCCTGAGGTCTGCCCCTGCAAGGTGTAGCCTGTGGTCACTGTCCATGTCATACTTTCCGGTGAGATAGGAACCACCTATCTCAATCCATGAGAGTGGCAATAGGGCCAGCCTGCCTCCGAGTTGTTTATTACTGTTGTTGTCAGACAGGTCTTCCTGTTTACCTTCTTCATCAAATCCGTCCAGCCCATTGGTTACCGCCAGCTCGTATTTGAGGCCCGGGGTGCGCGGGGCTTTAAGCGTGCCGTAGAGTTGTACCCCGACGTCGGAGTACGTCCCGGGGAGTATGCGGACCGATGGGCTGGGGCGGTCTACCAGTTTATTAAAGGGGGCACTGTAGGCGAGCCTTTCTATACCGAAGGGATAGATGAACTTCCCTGCCCTGAATGCCACTTTGTCCCCCCAGATGTTCCAGTCAAAGTGCCCCTTTTCTGCCTCTATCTCAAAACCGTCCTGTACATCCACCTCTCCGGTGAAGGTTAAAGTCTTGTAAATCTGGAATCCTAACCAGAGGGTTATCCAGGTCTGGTCAAAGAAGTTCAGGTTTTTCCTCTGGGTTGGGTCGTCCCTCCCGTGAAGTAGCCCGGTCAGACTTACAAAGCCGTGGAATTCAAGCCATTTTTTGGCTGCTTCTATCTTTACGGCGTCCACGTTGAAGTAATAGTCTTGGGGCTGTGTACCAATTTGAGGTGAGGGAGGTGGATCGGACGGTTGCACTGTGGACAAAGATGGCCTTTCCGCCTTGACCTTTTCTAACCCCTGGTTGGGGAGGCCAGGGTCTGTGCCGTCCTGTGCAATAGCTGGGATGGCCCTTATTAAGAGGAGGAAAGAAATCAGACAATAGGTTAGCCCTTTCACGTGGAGTTCAGCCCTCAGGCGGGATGGCCTCCTCTAGCCCTGGCTCAAAGTAGGGAAAGGCCTCGAGGAGTGCGGTCTCAATATCCCTGGCCAGGTGTCTAAATTTCTCAGGGCTGGGTTCCACTGCGCCCGCCCCAAAAAAGCCCACGCTACCAAGGGAGAAGTGTGCATCGTGAAAACACTTGGTTATCCTCCCGTGCAGGTTCGTGCCGTGACGGCGGTCGTACTCCATCACGTTACCTGCAAGTAGCGTAGTGTAGTACTCCTCTGCCAGACGTAATCTTACCTTGGACTTTAAATGGATGGCCAGCCTCTCGTAATTGTTCCAGAAATGCTTCTCCCTTATTGCCAGGAAGACCATGTTGGCCATGCGTTTGGCCACCTCCTGGAGGTCCTTTCCCTTGATAGCCTCATCCACCTTTGGTTTGAGGTCGGTTCCAAAAAGTTTTCTTACGTCCTCAAATCTGTCGGCAATACTATCCACCTCCAGTTGGACCCTTTCCCAGTCAGAGGCTTTACCGTAGTAGATGACTGCCTTGAAGACCTTCAGGAGGGGGTCTTCGTTCCGTTCATATCCATAGGCCCAGAGGGCGGTAGCAGGCGTCAGAAAGGGGGAGGGGAGTAGTACAAGGAGTAACCAGGCAAGTGTTCGTATTCTTAAGGGTCTCTTTATGAGATGCATTAAGCGGTGTACCCATCTGCTATTGAGAAGCGTCAATATCTTAAGCAAAAACCTGAGCAGGGGCAAGAGAGAAGCCTGATTAAATGGGGGGTGGTAAGGGGGAACTCCCCCTTACATTTTCTTACTTTAGTATCTGTGAGTTAATACAACTCTACAATATTTTCTCCTTGACAGTAAACAATTTATGTGGTAACTTCCTGCAAATCCTTTGTTGTTTTTTTGTTAACATTAAAGTTGTTTTTAGAGGGGTGGTTGGGAGGCTAGGGCTCTTTTTCCAAATATTTTGTTATGGCCCGATGGGACCTGCCTAAACAATTACAAGGGAGAGGAAAGGATATGGATAAGTATAGACCGTACATTGCTGAAGTCTTGGGGACTTTTGCGCTTATCTTTATTGGGGCTGGCTCCGTGTGTGCTGACCATGTCTTGAGGCAGGGTGGGGGTACCGGGATTGGACTACTGGGCATCGCCATCGCCTTTGGCCTTGTGGTGGCCACCATGGTATATGCCCTGGGTTATATATCGGGTTGTCATATCAACCCTGCTGCCACCATTGCCTTCTGGGTCACGAACAGGATAGAGGCTAACAAGGCAGTCTTTTATATTGGCTCTCAACTCACAGGGGCGGTAGCCGGCGGTTACCTCCTTAGTATACTCTTCCCTCAGGCCATTGGTCCCGTACATCTGGGTGTAACCTCTCTGGGCAAAGGGGTAACCCAATTTCAAGGGATTTTGATGGAATTCATTATTACGTTCCTGCTTGTACTGGTAATCTTTACTACTGCCGTAGACCAGAGGGCCCCCAGGGGCTTTGCTGGACTGGCAATAGGGATAGTGATTCTCTTCGGGGTAATGGTGGGTGGGCCCATTACAGGTGGCTCCATGAATCCTGCCAGGACTTTTGGCCCTGCCGTAGCATCAGGTTTCTTTGAGAACCATCTGGTGTACTGGATAGGTCCTGTACTGGGGGGTATCGTGGCCGGGCTCGTTTATGACAAGGTCTTTTCCGAGAAGAGGAGATAAAAAAACCAGGGACCAGGGATTAGGGGTTAGGGATTAGCAATAATTTCATTTTGCTAGCCCCTGTTCCCTATTCCCTAGCCCCTAAGCCTTAACCTAGTGATGTCCCGGGTGCGGGCTCTCTGCTATGTCTCCCTCTTTCCTCTTCCATCCCAGCAAGAGGTTTGTGTACTCTCCTTGTTTCCAGAAGTCGTAGGTCTTGTGTTTTATGCCCACCTTCTTTTCCAGTTCTGCGAAACGTCTCAGACGGCTGGCCTCGGCCTTAATCTGAGTGAGCCATCTATCCTGCATGAAGGCGCCCAGGCCATACGTGGCGTTATACCAGGCAAAGTGGGCCATGGCCTTGTAAACGGCATTGGTGATGTACACCAGGAGTTCAAAGTTCAGCCGTTCAACGTCTGACTGGTTAAACATACGACCTTCGCCACCCGGGTACAGGCCGAAGGTGTAGTGGCCAGCCCAGTCCGGGGCAAGGTCTTCGGGCATGGGGTCAAGTAGTCCCTCTTCGTAGAGGGCCGCCACGATACCCGTTGCCTCTCTGTACTTGGTGAAACTCACCTTCACCGCCTCATCCATGGCCTCCAGTTGATCCCTTGCAAACCTGGGCGAATGGCACCCGGAGCAGGTCTTTATCCATCCTTCCCTCTTAATCTTGTACTGTGGTGCGCCGCGGTCAACGAGCGAGGTGCCCATGTGGCTGTAAACGGTGGAGTCCTTCATCACGTTGTGTTCACCGTCTTTCATGTGGCAGAAGGCACAGGTGGGGACCCTGTAATTATCGGGCTTTAGTGGTTTACTCCAGTCCCAGCCGGCCCCTTCGACCTCGTAAATCATCCCGTGGTAGGACTGTTTGTACATCTCGTATTCGTAGTGGTCTAGTCCCGTGTGGCAGACGCCGCAGTTGTTGGGCTTTCTGGCCTCTGACACCGAGAACTCGTGCCTGGTGTGGCAGCCATCGCAGCGGTTCTCCGCTATGGCATGACAGGTGGCGCAGGCGGAGACCTCTTCTGCGGGCTTTTCTATCTGCCAGGCGGCCTCAAGGACGCTGACGTGGTAGGCATGGGTATGTGAGCCCTGTTCTCCACCACGATGGCCAGCAAGCTGCTGGGGATGGCACCCACCGCATTTATTATAGCCTGGCATCTGAAGTTGTTTATGGTTCTTTCCATGGCAGGTATCGCACCCTACCTGCTCCTTTCCCTCAGGAGGGTTGGCGTGTTCGCTCCGCTTCCACTGGGCAACTACCCCTGGGGTCTGAACGGTATGGCATACTATGCACTGGTCTCCGGTGTATTCACCCTCCACAGGGTTACCGGGGTGGTATTTGGCGTTATTGAAGTACTCTTCCGGGGCATACCATCTTATCAGCGGCAGGAAGTTGAAGAGTTTTCCGTACCTCCCTTCCGCCGGGAAGAGTTCCTTCGGCCCGGTGTAGGTCAGCGTCAACCCACCACCGTGAGAGATGGTGCCGGAGTCATCCGGTTCCACAGGCTCTTTCCTTAGCTTAGAGAAGAACTCCTGGGTGGGCACCGTGGCCTTCACCGGCTCTCTCTTTTCTTTCTTCTCTTTCTTGTCTGCAAGGGCGTTTGAATGGGTATAAAGGAAGAACCCCAAGACTGCCACCACTAAGAGCGTAACAAACCACATGTCCTTTCTGTGTCCCATATTCCCTCCTTCTAAATTGGTGGAGATATTTTATTACGTTTTTCGGATGCCAGGTAGTATAACCACTTTTACTTTCCCGGGAAGGTAAACTCCCCGCTCTTTCCCCCTGACTTCTTTACCAGATGGACATCAGAAATAACCATGGCCCTATCCACCGCCTTGCACATGTCATAGATGGTGAGGGCAGCCACGCTGACCGCTACCAGGGCCTCCATTTCTACTCCGGTTGGGGCAACAATCTTTGCCTCGGATTGTATTTCAACTGTGTCAACACCGTTATTGGAAAAGTCAATCTTTATAGAGGTGAGGTTTAAGGGATGACACAGAGGGATGAGTTCCCCTGTGCGTTTGGCCGCCATAATGCCCGCAATTCGGGCCACCTCAAAGACGTCCCCCTTGGCCACCTTTTTATCCAGTCTGAGCCTCAGGGTCTCTGGTTTCATGGTAACCCTGGCCCGAGCGATGGCAAGTCGCTCTGTTGACTCCTTCCTGGAGACATCTACCATCCTGGAGGCCCCGGATTCGTCAAAATGGGTGAGTTTGGCCAAAGGCTCTCTCCTTGCAGGCCCTAACTCTACCACCAAAAAGAAGCTAGGTCAAGTTAGGGATTACTGACCTTCAGACAGGAGTTCGGACAATGTTATAGGTATTTCCCCACAGGAAGTATAAGAGGCTTTGTAAGATTTCTTGGAGGTG
>FWPU01012240.1_pt1 | contig 11505 bp, 11 predicted proteins | sample 2228361 | NCBI WGS metagenome assembly FWPU01 (sample SAMEA103939777, study PRJEB20133) | metagenome | reverse complement strand
GGCGGGAGGGAAAGACCACCTGTGCCTTACGGGAATACGGCGTAGTCAATCAGGACTGGTATAAGGAGCGGCGTGCCACTGGCTGGCCGGCTGGCCTAGCGCAGCACCACGAACAGGCCGTCGTTCCTGGGGCTGATGATGCAGTTGAGCTGGTCGCGGGAAAGGGGCCTGTTCAGGACGATGTAGGAGCCTGCGTTGAGGGCATAGCGCACGTCGTCCTCGTCGGGCGACCTGGCCATCATGATCACCGTCGTGGTCTTGGAAGCCGTCTTCACAGCCCTGAAGGTGCGACGCCAGTTGGCGTCGGGGAGCCTCATGTTTACCAGGGCTACCTCGTACTGACGGGTGCCTATGGCGTCGGTAATGGCTGAGGCGTTCTGAAGCGTTGTCACCTTGTACCCCAGGCTGTTCAGGAGTGACTTGAGCTCTCCAGTCACGTCCTGGTCGTCGTCTATGATCAGTGCTTGCTTGGTCCTCGGCATCACACCCCTCCGTTAGTCGGATTTTCAAGCTATGCCCAGGCTGGCGGCCACCGCCTCACCGGGCGATGCGCTGCACCGAGGCGCGCAGGTCCTCCAGGGTAAAGGGCTTGGCCAGCATCGGGCTGCCCGCCTGAGCGATGAAGTCCTGGGTTGCCATGTCCGTGGTATCACCAGTGACGAAAAGGACTCTAGACGCAACGTTGCCCGGAAGCTGCCGGATGTAGTCAAAAAGCTGGGTGCCCTTGATGCCCGGCATTTTCACGTCCAGCAGTATCACGTCGTACTTGCTCAGGTCGCGCCTGTTGATGACCTCGTCGCCGCTGGTCGCGACATCTACCGCGTGGCCGTCCTCGGCCAGGAACCGCGCCAGCAGCTCGGACACCGCGGGCTCGTCGTCCACAACCAGCGCCCGAAGCCGGCGCGGCGCTCCGGCGGCTGGAACGCCATTCTCCTGGCCAGACGGCGGCGCGATGATGGGCAACTCTATAGTGAAGGTAGCGCCCTGCCCCGGCTTGCTCTCCGCCCGGATGGTGCCGCCGTGCTCGTGGACGATGCCGTAGCAGATGCTCAGGCCCAGCCCCGTGCCCCTGCCCACATCCTTGGTGGTAAAGAAGGGGTCGAATATCTTGGACAGGTGCTCAGGGGCTATTCCGGGGCCATTATCGGTAAAGGAGATGCGGAGCCTGTCCTCGGCCCTGGCAACAGCCACGGTGAGCCTGCCTCCTCCGTGGGCATCGGACATGAACTGCTCGGCATTGGTGATGATATTGAGAAAGACCTGCTCCATCTGGTGCTCGTCGGCCATGGTCGAGGGCACATCGTCAGCCACGTTGAGGCTGGCCTGGATGTTGTTGACCCTGAACTCGTAAGACCGGAACTCCAGGATCTTGCGGAGAGTGCCCACCAGGTCCGTGTACTGCTTGCGCGGCTTGTGCCTGCGGGCAAAGGACTGGAGGTTGGCGACGATCTTGGACGCCCTCTTGGCCTCGGCCAGTATCTTCTCCAGGTCCTGCCTGACTGACGGCTCCAGGTCCCGCTGCAGGACAAGCTGGGCAAAGCCCATGACCGCGGCCAGGGGATTGTTGATCTCATGGGCGATACCGGCGGCCATCTCGCCCACCGAGACCAGCCTACCGGCCTCCATGACCTGGAGCTGGCGGCGCTTCCACTCGGTGATCTCGTCGAAGGTGACCAGCAGCCCTTGCACCGGCCGTTGCAGCCTGGATATACCCATAAGGAACTGGCGCTCTTCACCGTCCCCGATGGCGCAACTGAACTCGATCTCTCGCACCGTCTCGTCGGACACGAGGCCTTGCCTGACAATGGCATCCAGGCGCTCATTGGGCACAACGTCGGTAATAACAGGGCGGCTGGCTACCGCCTCTGGCGTGAGCCGGAAGACGTCCAGGAAGTGCTGGTTGCACCGTATGATCCTCTGCGCGCTGTCCAGCACCACCAGCGCGTGATGGATATTGGCGATGATGGACTCGTTCAGCGCGTCGGCCGCGCCGGGTCTCTGTGGCCGGTCGGCAGCGTCGCCGCCGGCATGCTGGGACGAGGCATCGTGCCTCAGCTCATGGGACGAAGCCTTGCGAAGCTCGCTCATCTTTCTTCCTTTGCTCCGGAGCTACGGCGTAGTCGGGCTGCCACCTCTCTGGCCTGGGCCAGCAGGGCCGATGCGTCTATCTCCTCAAGGTCCTTGGTAACGGCGGACATGTCGGTATCGTCTTCTTGCTCGGACTTGAAGATGTCCATCAGGTCGCCGGCATCATCCGCTGTAAGTGCCCCCGCGGACGTGGGTGGGGCCTTCTCGGGGGCCTGGGGGGCTACGGCCTGCTCCTCCTCTTCCTCGTCCTTCCTGGAAGACAGGTACTGGTCCAGCAGGGCCAGCTCCTTTTCTCGCTCGTGCTCAGGCTCTACATTATTGCCAGCGGCGCTGGCCGGTTCCAGCACAGTTGCAGCCTCGTCCTCGCCAATCTCCATCGGCTGGTCGTCTGCGTCCCCCTTCCTGCGAATCTTCTTGAGCAGTCCCATCTCCCGAGACCTCCTTGTCCACTAGTTAGCGCCTTCCACGATGGAGGCGAAAATGGAGTGAGCAAATACCGGCACCAGCAACATAAGCAGGCCGGAGACGGCCATCATGATGGCCAGGTTAAAGACCAGTTTGAGGTTGTGTCCGCCGTCGGCCGCCTTGGGCGCATAGGCATTGGCCCCGGTCAGCACGAAGACCACGGCCGTCACCATGAAGTTCACCAGTTGCATATCTATGTTGCCAAAGGCGAACATGTCGCTTATGGCGAGGCCAGAGCTGGAGAGTTCCAGGTTGGACGCGTCCTGGAGCGCAGCGGAGCTTTCCGTTATCTTCATGCTGAACAGGCCAATGATTTCGACGATGAACAGCAGCAGGCCGACCATGGCCGCATGGAGCGGCAGGACCAGCCAGCGGAAGGTAGATGCCACCATCGCCCGCGAGGCCCGCAGGAAGGCGATGCGAGAGGCGAAGAAGGAGGCGGCGTTGCCTATCTTGGCCGGGTCACCGCCCAGGCTCAGGGCGTCCCAGAACATCTTGACCGTCCGCTCGATGAGCTCGCTGCCCGTCTCGTTGACCAGGGCCTTCCAGCAGAGGTCAGGGGCGATGCCGGCGCGCAGCCGGTGGCGAAGGCGCGTCATTTCGGGCATGAGGGAGCCCATGGACCGGCGGTCCACCTTGCCCAGGGCCTCGGTCACGGTGGTGCCCACGGCGGACGTGACTCCTCCCAGCACGCGGACGACCGCCGGGATATCGCTGTCTACCTGCCTTATACGCTTGTCGTCCTTGCTGATGAGGTAGCCAGGCACGAACAGGAAGGCGGCCCCCACCAGCATGACGATCCCCAGGGGGAGCTTCAGCATGAACATGACGGCGCAGACGGTGACGCATATGGGCAGGGCCAGCCTGAAAGTCTTCAGGGCCTGCAACTGGAGCCTGGAACTGGGGCCTGAGGCCCTGGTCTTGATCTCCCGAGGGGCGCTGGCATATATGACCCACGCGCCGAAGCAGGCGGCCAGGACCATGGCGAAGCCCAGGCCCAGGACAAAGGCCTTGCCCACGTCATAGATCATCATGGAGATGATGGCCACGATGACGATGAGGCCCGAGGCTACGATGAGCGTGACGTAGGCATCGGTCCACTTCTTGAGGGACTCCACGTCGCGCTCGTACTGGTTGCCGTAGGTCTCGCCTATGATCTCGGCTTCCCGCCGGAGGAACTCGCCCTCGCCCTCGCCGGAGGCCAGGGAACCGGACAGGCGCAGCAGCAGGCTCCTCACGTCAGGCTCTCTGGTCTTCTCGGCCACCATTCGGCAGGCCTGGGCGTAGTCAATATTGAGCTTCTTGGCCAGGGTATGAATGTTCCGGAAATAGCCCGAGGAGGAGTAGGGCAACTGGGCGGCGTACTGGAATAGCGCGGCGCGGGTGACGCCGGCGGTGGCCACCGCCGACATGTAGGAGAGCTGGGCGAACAGGTCAAATTGCAGCGTCCGGGTGTTCGGGCTACTTTGCCTGGCCCTGGGCCTCTCCTGGGCGTCATCTTCCCTAGAAGATGCCTTCCCTCTGAGCTTTCGCAATGACCCTGTAAAATTCATGGTAGTCCTTGACGCCACTCTGAGCGAGCTTCTCCAGGATGCGCGCCCGGCGCTTCACCAGGGCATAGACCTGCCTCTTCTTCTCGGGAGGTATGCCCCTCCTGGGCGCTATCTTCTGCTCCAGGATGTAGCTATTCATATCCCCCAGGAACTCGAAGCTGTCCGTCACCGGGTTCCAGCGGAACACCTCGGTGAAGGAGAAGGAGTCGGAGGAGGAGTCATAGCCTATGATCTCGGCCACGCTGAGGGCCCGGCGGCCCATCTTGCCGTTGGGCAACCTCACGGCGCTCTGGATGACCACGATGTTCAGGTTGTCCACGTAGGTCTTGGGGACCTCAATGGGGCTGCCCGTGAGCCTCTGGATGAGCTTCTGCACCGAGGAGGCGTGGAAGGTAGCCATGCAGGAGTGGCCGGTCTGCATGGCCTGGAAAGCTATCAGGCCCTCCTCGCCGCGGATCTCGCCAATGATGATCTCGTTGGGGCGCTGCCGCAGCGCTGCCTTCAGCAGGTCGAACATACCCACGCCCGAGTTGGTCTCGCCGGGCTTGGCGGCACGAGTCACCTCCCGCGTCCAGTTGGGGTGCGGCACCTGAAGCTCCGGGGTGTCCTCGATGGACACGATCTTGGCCTCGGGATGGATGAAGACGGTCAGGGCGTTGAGTAGCGTGGTCTTGCCTGACGCCGTCTCTCCTGAGACGAACAGGTTCATGCCCTCGCCTATGCATAGCGAGAGGTAGGCCGCCATCATGTAGTCCAGGCTGCCGAACTCCACCAGTTGCAAGATGCTCAGGGGCGTATCGGCAAACTTACGGATGGTGAAGTTGCTGCCGCGCTTGGAGACGTCGCCGCCATAGACGATGTTGATCCTTGAGCCGTCTGGCAGGGTCGCATCCACAATGGGGTTGCGGAAGGTGACCGGCTTCTTGATGCGCTCCGAGAGCCTGAGGACGAACTCGTCCAGCTCGTCATGGGACGAGAACTCGAAGGCGGTGCGCAGGCTCTTGAAGACCTTGTGCTCGACGAAGAGGGCGCCCAGGCCGCTGCAACTGATATCCTCGATGTTGGTGTCCCTGATAAGCGGCTCCAGGGCGCCCATGCCCAGCTTGTCCCTGGTCATGATGTACTTGACCACCTTGAGGTCACGCTCGCTCAGGGCAAGGCCGTTGGAGCGGCCCCTGCGCAGCAGCTTGCGCAGGAAACCCCGGAACCCGTCCTCCTCGTTGGGCTGGGCGCGGCATATGCGCTCCAGCAAGGCCTCCAGGACGGCGCGTTGCTGCTCGGGCGTCTCGGCGCCCTCGAACTCCATAGCGTAGTCCAGCAGCTCCATCTCGATGCTGTGGAGCAGCTTTTTCTCGTCAAGGCCGTGGCTCAGCTTCGGCTCGACCGGGATATAGTAGTCCCGGCCGCCCTTGGGGTCTTCCATGACGTGAATGAAGATGCCCCCGTTCACCGGGTAGATCAGGTTCAGGTTTTTCTTGTCCCTGAGCTTGCCGGAAAGCTGGGGGTAGTACTCCGGTATGCCGATCTCCTTTATAGGGAGCATGTGCAGGTACTCCAGGAGGTAAACACTCTCCCTGGTGGTCTCCTGCATGGGAGACGGGAGCATCTTGAAGAGCGAGCAGCTAAACGGGTCGCCGTCATGGACTTTCTGCGATGCATCTACTGCAAAAGGCAGCGTTATTGTCGGCATATCCCCCCGACCGCGATTCCTGGATCGAGTCGTCCATACCTAGACGCTCACCTTGGAGACCGGGATGATGCGCATGCCCAGCATCGGCTCCACATCGAAGCTGATGATATTGCCGGTGCTCATCTCGGCGCCGCGTACCTTGGCCACCTCCAGCACCTTGAGCAGTCGGTCGCCCACCTCCTCGGTGCGCAGCCGCAGGTGGGCGTCGCACATGGAGCGGACCCTGCCCAGCTCCGCCTCGCCGAAGGCGTAGGAGTTGACGACGTTGACAATGCTCATGCCTTCGTCGCAGAAGTGCTTGCAGGTCTCGAAGTAGGTCATGGTGTCCTCGATGGAGGTATGGGTGATGAAGGTCGTCAAGGAGTCCACTATGACCAGGGCGGCATCGTGGTGCCGGGGCAGGTCGCTCAGCAGTATCTTGAACACCTCAACCGGGCTGAGCTGCGCCTTGGACGCCATGATGGGGAAGACCTTCAGCTTTCCCAGGAGCAGGAAGTCCGTTATGTCCAGGCTCAGACTGTTCATCTGGCGCACGAAGCTTTTGACGGTGTTCTCGGTGGTGTAGAGGACTACCCTGAAGCCGTCGTACAGCGAGCCCCAGATCATCTGCTGGGTCAGGACGGACTTGCCCGAGTCGGACTCGCCCTCGATGAGGATCATGGAGCCCAGGGGAATACCCCCGCCCATCTTCTTGTCAATCTCGTGGTTGCCAGTAGAAATGACCTTGGCCTTGGCCTTCTGGCGGTCCCCGTCTTCCATGTCAAAGTCAATGTCCGGCATAGTCCCTCCTACCGTGAGAAAGGCGCCGACACTGTCACGCCGTTGGCAGCGCCTATGGTGGCGAGGTTGTCCGTCTGCACGGGTATGGCGGGCGTCACGTTAATGCGTACAATCATCTCCTCGCCGGGATTGAGGATGCCCGGGTCATAGACTTCTGGCTCCAGCGTGTCGGCGTCCAGGTAAATGCCCCGGACGGTCCACTGGCCATTGGCTGGCGTGGGGGAGCTGGTGTAGGAAAACCAGTCAATGGCCAGCCCCGAGTTGCCCGAGACCTGGTAGTACTGAAGCACCACGTCCCAGTCGGCGAAGTCGGCCAGGGCCGTCTGACCTGAGTTGCGGAGCGAAATATCTATGTCGGCGCCGGCTATGTCCGCCGTGAGCAGCGTTAGCTCAGTCCTTGTCTGTTCGCCTGTACGGTCTTTCATCTCTTCCCACGCTAGCGCCAGCCCGTTGGCCGACAGCAGTGCGGCGCGAGTAAGAGTCAACGCGCCACCCATGATCAACGCGATGGCAAAGACAGCCGTCACGACGTTGGCCAACTTCGCCTGCCCTGCCCCTTGCTCCGGGGGTGTGCCCTAGATGCTGAAGAAGGCCTCATCGGAAACACCGTTGGGCGCTATCACCTTGACGTAGTAGGTCCCCGAAGGCTCCGGCGTGCTGGTCTCGTAGGTGACCGTTATCTTCAGCGTTGCCCTGGGCGCCCACTCGGCGTCGTTCTCAATGCTTTCCCTCCACCTGGGATAGACAGTGCTGTCCACCTCGCTCTGGTGCGGCACACGCACAAATTTGCCTGTCTGCCCCAGGAACACATCCACATCGGTCACTGAGAAGATCCTGGTATCGCCTACGTTCTTGACCCACACAAATATGTCGAACTTGCCGTTGCCGTTGGTATCGCTAAAGTTGCCATCGGCATCCACCTCCGCCGCCACGTGGATGATTTCGATATCGCTCTTGAGCCGGTCATCCACTTTGCCGCTGGCAGTGATAACCGCGCTGGAGCTACGCGTCAGCGCGGGGTAGATGGCATTGATGATAGCTACCGCGCTGGCAATGCCAGCCACCGTAAGCATCATGGTCGTTATGGCTGTATTAATGGCAACTCCTCCAGGCTGTCCTGCAACAGGAACGACATCAGCCGGGCATCGGCAGAGGCGTTCCCCAGCAGGCCCTCCAGTTGGGCAAGGACTGAGACCATCTGCCTGGCCGTTATCGCCTGCCCCCCCTCTTTCCTCTCGAAGAGATGGATAAAAGTCAGCAGCACTTCCTTCTGTTCTGCCGGAAGCCTGCCCGTCTTCTGGGAGAGTCCGATGAGCGTCTCCAGGTTTTCCGGTCCCATCTTCTTCAGCACCTTTTCTGTCCACTGGGCAAGCGCTGCAAGGGTGACCAGGTCAAGCCCTTCACGTCGCTTGGCGGCGCTGCGGGCGGGCTTGTCCGCGGAGCTGGTATTGGCCTCGGCCTCTGGCTGGCCTTGCCTGCCAGCGGCGGAGTGTTGCCGGAAATATACGTCGGGCCCCGTGCCGGCGCCCACCACGAAGGGCTGTGGCCCCGGCGGAGTGCTGGCCCCTTCTGCGCCTGCGTAGCCCCCGATGTCGCCCTGGCTGCTCTGGCCTGCGTGGTACTGGCCCGGCTGGGCACCGACATATGCCTCGCCGACATGCCCGACGGCCTGCGGTCCCGTGGCATAGAAGTCCGGCCCACGGCCCTGCTGCCCTGGGGCGTCGAGGCCAGGCCCGGATGCCGCCCTGTACTGCTCGGCCTGAGGGCTGGCGGCCTTCTTCTGGCCCGGCCCGGGCCTGCTGGCCTCGCCATCGGTGGAAGGCTTTCCCTCGACGCTGCCTGTCCCTTCGATGGCGTCCACAGCCAGCGTGGAAAGGGCGGGCTGCGTGCTGACTATGTGCTCGGGTGCGTCACGCTTCTGGCCGGCGGCAAACCCGGAGGCCGTGATGGTGAAGGGGTTCTGGGCATTGAGCACATGCTCCTGGATCTCCAGAAGCACCTGCTTTATTTCGTTCTTCAGGAGCTTCAGATCGCTCTCTATCTGCTCAACTCGGTTGTCGGAGACCATGGTTCCCCCTGGCGGACTGTGCCCCGACACTCCCAGGCTGGTGCTGTCCCAGGGGAGTGTCAGAACGGTTGATTGGATAGATATTGCCCCAGGATTCCAGGTAGCACTCGGGCTGTGGCCTTGGCTGCTTCCCCGGTCTGGCTGGAGGCGTCCTGATGTGGGCGGGCGTCTTCAGGCGTGGCCCCTGGCGACATTCGGGGCGGCCAGCCCCGCAGGGCCTGGCCGCCCCGAGGACCGCTCAGCAGCAAGCCCGGATGGCAGTGCCGATGGCGCGGTTAGTTGAGGTTCATCACCGTGTCTATGTTGGAAGGCATGGTCCGCTCGACCACCAGCGCGCCGCCCTCTTCAGGCCGCAGCTCCAGGCTGAACTCCACGTCCCTGACCAGAGGCGTGGCCTGGGCCAGGCCCTCCAGGTCTATGGTCAGCTCCACCTTCTCGCCCTGCTCCAGCAGGTTGTCCTCGTCGTTGGTGCCAATGAAGGACCTGGTCCAGTGGATGTTGTTGACCCGCTGGTCCTTGTCTATATAGGAGACCAGCAGCTTGTGGCTGGAGCCTGAATCGGCGAGGCCGTCGGCGTTGGAGTCAGAGGGCGTTGTCAGGTCCACGGGGTCGCCCTCCAGGGCGTTGGTAAGGGTCAGCACGAGGCTGGTCGCCTGGCCGCGCCCGAAGATGTAGTCCAGGTTGACAGTCTGAGTGTCGTTGTCGGTAGCCACGTTCAGGCCGACACAGGCGATGGCGCTCATGTCGCTGTTATCGGAGATGCCTACTGTGGCCAGCTTCCACGTGTTGGCTACCAGGGCGGGCAGGTCAATGTTCTCCAGGGCGCTGGCGCAGCCCGTAGAGTTATCCAGTACCAGCTCGATGTCGCCTGCGTTGGTGTCCACGCTGGACTTGACCCACAACTGGATGGAGTCGGTGCTGGTAAGGTCGACAGTCTGGCTCAGGTTCTCGTAGGCCGCCAGGCCGGTGGTAAAGGAGCTGCCGATGACGATGTCGGCGCTGGCGTCGCCTTCCTTCTTGTCAGTGGTATCAGCGGTGGCGGTAACGTTGGTGAGGGCCGTCCAGGCGGAGTCGGCATCAGACAGGAGCTTGTCCGTGACACCGTTGGCGATGACCGAGCCCTTCAATTGAATGGAGCTGCGGGCTTCCTTCAGGCCCGCGTAGATAGTCTCCTTCCCCCTCTCCGCGGAGAAGATACCGGTGGACAGCACGGTGAAGGCGAACACCGATGCGACGACCACGAAGGCGATCAAGATGATGGCCGTCTCAAGGCCGGTAACTCCTCGCTGTTCTCTCAACCACGATGGCAGTGGTATTTTCCACCGCCGCTGCATGCTGACTACGTGTTTCATAAGCGAATCCTCCTGTTTATGTTAATAATCGTCTATACCTTTGCGCCGCGTCATGATGCTCACGGCGGCACCGAGGGCATAAGCTGGATGGAGTTGATGGCACGACCTCCTGGGGCCTGGAGCAGTCTTCCACTGGCAGGGCCCCTCAACCTTAAAAGTATTGTGGGCATCAAGCTTGGAATTACCTTGACACTGAAGTGTTATACATTTAGGTTATGCGCAGCCCGATTCACGAAACACCAAGAGCTTACCTATTAATGGACGCGGGGGCGCATAAATGCACCCACGGGGTGCATCCATGGGGCATCGGTAGTAGTACCTACACGAGGTGCGCCAGGGAGTGTCGAGACACGCAATGCTTCCATGACGTTCGCGAGAGGAGACGTTGTGGGATATATGTGCGTACTGGCCTGCGCCTGCCGGCCAGGGCCCTCCTTGGAGGCAGCCAGAGGTAGGCCCGGTAGGGGGTAGCTTTGCCAGGCCCACGGAGCATACCCCGCCAAGGTATCCCTTCGCCTAACGCACCGGAATCGAAGACTGTTCCTGAGATGGAGCAGACTATGGATGGTGTTGAACGAAGTCGGATCAAAGTCATGATCGTAGATGACCAGGAGGTCATAAGAGAGGCCTTTGGCATGCTCCTGTCGGCCGAGCCCAGCGTGGACCTGGTCGGGGCGCTGGCCGATGGAGAGAGTGCCATCCAGATGGTGCCCGTCCTCAAGCCGGACGTGGTCATCATGGACGTGAAGATGCCGGGCCTCAATGGCATCTCGGCGGCGCAGCGCATCCGCGAGCTGTACCCGGAGGTGGGCATCATCCTGCTTTCGGCCTACGACGACTCCGAGTACATCCGCGAGTTCCTCAAGGACGACCCTAGAGGCAAGTCCTACCTGCTCAAGCACACGCTGGGGACCATGGACGAACTGATCCGCACCATTCATGACGTAGCCGCAGGCCGGACAGTGCTGGACCCTATTATGGTGGAGAAGCTCACCTCCCAGAAGGGCATCTCCGAGAACTCCCCGCTCAAGGACCTGACCAAGCGGGAGCTTGAAGTCCTGGCCCTCATGGCCAAGGCCTGCACCAACAGCACCATCGCCAGCATCCTCTACATCCAGCCCAGGACGGTAGAGCACCATATCAACAGCATCTTCAGCAAGCTGGGCATCGCACCCGAAAGCGGCCAGCACGCCCGCGTCCAGGCCGTCCTGGCATACCTGAAAGCAACAGGCCAGTCGCGGGACGTGGAGGTCTAGTACTACGCCAACATGTTTCCCTGGAAGGCTTCACCCTCCTCCCAGCCTTCTCCCGTCAAGGGAGAAGGGGCATCCCCTCTCCCCTGCAGGAGAGGACTGAGGCGAGGGGGAAGCGCTTCATCAAATTCCAGTTGGCGCTGTACTGGCGGCCGCCGGCATGCCTTCAGCACCGGGCCATGTCCCTTCTGAGCTGGCTGGGGTTATGAATTTCAGGGCCAGACGCTGGCCTGCTCCGCAAGGCGAAGGCCGCTTT
>FWPU01012239.1_pt1 | contig 11510 bp, 11 predicted proteins | sample 2228361 | NCBI WGS metagenome assembly FWPU01 (sample SAMEA103939777, study PRJEB20133) | metagenome | reverse complement strand
ATTGAAAATCTGCCGGTCGGTGAAGATGGTCACGCTCTTGCCGTAGCGGTTCTCGCGCTTCCAGTCCACTCGGTCACGGACATACTGAATATACCGGCTGTGCCTTCCGTAGACTGAGCACGGCTGCCCGACAAACTCGCTGTCCCACAGGTTGATGGTGCGCTTCGTCATCTAGTCCCTTTTGACTGCCCGCTTCCAAAGCTCTTCCCAGTCATCATTGGGTGCACTGTCAGGCATCCAGTTCCCGACGATCGGTGGACGCGGTTGCGACATATCGCCCCGCGTGATCTCCTGGAAATGCTCCTGGCAGTAGCCCCGCGAGAAGGCATCCACCGGCGCAAAGCAACCCGGCTTCTTGCACAACCCTTTCGCGCTCATACCTCAACCACCCCCAATCCGTAACTGCCCGGGTGTAGCCAATAAAGCTGCCGGCGCGGCATGCAATATTCGTACAGCGCCTGGCGGACACCGGGATACGTCGCCCTGGTGAGCCAGCATGTCACACCACCGGCCCCGGCCTTGACGTAGCGCCTCGCTCGCTCTCACAGCCCCCGCTCCCAGGCCTCGACGTCGTGCAGCATCGCGGCGAACTCGCCCGGTGTCATGCGCGCGGCGTTCTGGCTGGTGAAGACGTGCCCCAGCGTCCCGCCCGGCGCGTGGACGATGTAACAGCCGTAGGCGCCGTCCACCGGCTCGACATACAGCGCCGGCTCGTCAGGGTGTACCAGGTCCTCATGGCGCTTCTCGGTCGAGCGCAGCCCGATCTCGACGAGGTCCGCGCCAGGACAGACGACCTCGGCCATCTCGCCCATCGTCAGGCTCTTCAGCCGTGGGACGAGGATGCAGCCCGCCGGCAGATCCGCCGCGTCGGCGACGAGTTGCGCGGCATGGCGTGGCCGCAGCCAGAAGCGCGTCATCGACCGCTCGGTGATCGTGAGCGGCAAGCCCTTACTCGCCTGCTCGCGCCAGATCGGGATGACCGAGCCCCGGCTGGCCAGGACGTTGCCATAGCGGACCAAGGTGAAGATGGTATCGCCCTCTGCCGCGCGGAACAGGCCCTCCATCATCAGCTTGCTGGCGCCATAGATGGTGATGGCTCTCACGGCCTTGTCCGTCGAGATGCCGATACAGCGCTTCACCCCACCGACAAGGCACGCCCGGACGACGTTCGCCGATCCGACCACATTCGTCGCGTAGCACTCGGTGGGGTGTGCTTCACATTCGGGGATGCGCTTTTGGGCGGCTGCGTGCACCACCATGTCATGGCCGGCGACCGCCGCCGCCAGCCGGTCATAGTCGCGCACGTCGCCGAGGACGAAGCGCAGCCCCGGATAGCATTGCCGCATCTGCGCCTGGAGCAGCTCCGAGCGGCTGTAGATGGTGAACTCACAGGGCCAATCCTCTTGCCGTGCTAAGCGCACGAGCGCATGCCCCAGCGTCCCCGTGCCCCCGGTTACCAACACTCTGCCCTCGAGCATCCTACCACCTCACCCAGCGCAGCCACGTCCAGGCGCCATACAACGCGCTGAACAAAAGCGCCGCAGTCACGCCACGCCAGAACGTATGCCAATGCGCCAGCGCGACAAACAGCATGACCAGCACGAGCGCGACGACGATGAGCGCCGGTTTGCCATAGTGCTCCAGCACGTAAAGTGACGGGATGAAGCTATCCTGGAGCAGGACGCCCTCCACCCGCTGGCCGTGCAACGTGACCGTCAACATCACGTCCACCGTTGCCGCCATGATGTAAGCCCGCTCAATCCACACCCAGCGCATTCACATCGCACCCCATAGATGGCCGGCGGGAGCTAGACGGTTGACTGTGTGCCTGCTATGGTATGGGTTCACGGCCCGTCAACCCCCGCCGGTCGTTCCTTCCCCCTCTTCGCCATCCCCATCACGTACTGCACCAATGGCGACGTGAATGGCGCCGGCGACAGTGTGCTGGCCTGCGCGAAAGAGAAGAGACCAACCAGCACCAGGCCAAATGCCAGCCACGACGATAGCCGCCTCATAGTCCCCTGTCCCGCCAGCGGTCATGCCAGCCGACGTGCTCCCACTGGCTTTCGTCGAAGTTGACCGGGATGAGCACGTTGGGCGCCGGGCCGCGCGCCGCAATGTCCTTGGTCTGATGGCACCAGGCTTCCTCGGTTTCCGCCGTCTTCAGGCCCTCCGGATACCAGCCGAAGGCCTCGTGAAAGCGGTGGTGCTTCAGGTGCGGCCGGTCGCTCGCAACGTACAGGTCCGGACAGTCCCAGCGCAGCCGCCAGTATGCCCCATCTAGCTCGGCGATGTAGCGGTGGCCGGCGACGCCCCACAGCCGGATATAGGCGTCGGCCTCGTTCTGCATCAGCCGCTCCACGTGCCAGCGCAGGTCGAGCGGCTTCAAGAGCCACAAGTCGTCCTGTAGCTGCAGGAGATAAGGCGTCTCCTGGAAGGCTGCCGCCAGCCCGGCGTTGGCGTTCGCCCCCAGGCCCACCCGCTGACTCTGCACCAGATGGACCTGGGGGAACTCGTCACGGAGCATGGCCTGCGTGCCGTCGTCGCTTCCGTCATCGGCCACAAACCAGCGCAGATCGGGATACTGAAGATGCTCAAAGAGATGCCGGAGAGTCCCTTTGAGAATCTCCACGCGGTTATAGGTGATGACGAGCACGGCGACGGCAGGCCAGTCCATAACCCTAACGTTACCCTAACGTTCTTACGGCACCGGCGTATAGAAGCTCTTGTCGTAGCCCGCTCTTGTGGTTTTCCCGCCGTCTGCGTAGTACGACAGGTCCGCCGGATTCCAGTTGCGCGGATGGCGCAGCGGCGTGTAGCTCACGTTCGTGATCCGGCCGGCGATCTGCGGCGTCTCCAGGATGACGCGCCACTGCGTCATCGCCATGAGCTGCACGCACCAGTTGTTCACGGGCTTGCGATGCCACAAGTAGCGGCCGTCGTTGCTCGTGAAGTAGAAGCCCTCCGCGGCGAACAGCTTCGCCATCTCCATCGGCCCGTTCGGCATGTCGGCGTCGAAGTACTCCAGGTACGTCACCGGCCGACCGCCGAGCACCGTCAGCGGGACGTAGTAGATGCTGCTGGTGAACACACCAGCGCCCGAATCCGTCTCACTAATGGTGTCATCGAGCACCACCGGCACTTCCTTGCCGCGCACGAGTAGATAGCGGCCCAGCCGCATCTGGTCGCGCAGCTCGGTCATGTCGCGCAGGTCCACCTGGCCGTTGTTCGACGCCGACGTGTTCACGCAGCCGGAGGTGTAGTACGCGCACGGCCAGACTTTGGTCACTTCCTGGAAGAGCGCCGGCGTCATGACGAGCACCCATTTCACCGGCATGAGCCGGGTGCGCTCGGCGAGGAACTCCAGGTTGTAGACAAGCGTGTCGATGACGGCGACGATGTCGCTCGCCGCCTGCGCGTCGGTCGTGATGTTGCGGTTGCCGAACGAGTAGATAAAGCTGTCGGCGGCGGGGCAGGCCACACCGGTTTCCGCATCGCGGTAGCCGGTGTTTATTAGGCGGTCCAGGCCGTCCGGCTCTTTATAGCCTCCACCGGCCGTATTGTTGGCCGGGTTGCCGGTGTAGAGCACCTGCGCGAACTCGCGCGCCCAGCCCACGCCGAACTCGAGGAGCGCCTTGGCGATCTCGTTGCGCACGGCGGCCGTGCCGCCGGCAGCGCCCGGCAAGCTGGGCACGAGCGGGTTCTTCGTGCCGCCGAACGGATCGTTCACGAGCCGCAGGTCCGTGAAGTCCGAGCGGTTGCGCACCCAGCCGATGCGGGTGATGTCGAACACCGGCGTCTGCAGCGAGAACCGTCCCCAGTAGAACGTGTGTTCGCAGAGCTTCATCAGCCCCACGGTCTTCGGGTCATCGCACACGTTCGTCGGATGCGAGCCGGAGGTCGCGGTGACGCCGGTCATGATGCCCATGAGGATGCTTTCGGTGTTCGATACCCGGCTCGGCAAGAGGTCCAGCAGCCCGAGTTCCGGCAGGATCAGCGCGCTGATAATGTCCGGTTCGAGCCCTGGAAAGCTAAAGAGCGAATCCGCGCCGTGACCATAGCTCGCGTTCGGCGTGCCCGAGACGAGCCCCTTGTACGCCAGCCCGTAGGGGCTGGCCTTCATCTTCGTTCCCATGTGCGCTGCGACCGCCTGGGCCAGCGCTTCCAACAGCGCACTGCCGTAGATCTGTTCTTTGTCCATGACTGCCTCCTTGGACGTGGTTTACTGGCCTGGCGGCGCAGCGCCGTTGCCCTTGAAGGGGTCGGCTGTCTGTCCTCCGCTCAGGATCGCCTGGACAATCGTCTCCAGGCTGGTTTGGTTCCTCGGCAGTTCGCTAGTGGGCGGCTGGCCCTTCTCAGCGAATGGATGTTGCGGAAGCCGCGCCACCGCGCGCGGCATCTCGCCCTTCAACTCGGTCAAGTCGTCCTGGAGCGACTTGACGGTTGTCTCCAACGTCGTCTTGATCTCGCTCTGGCCGCCGGCGAGCGCGGCCAGCGCTTGCGCTAGCGAGAGCTGCGCGTCCTCGAACTCTTTGCGCTTCTCGCTCTGGCCGGTCACGAGCGCCTTGACCTCGTTGAGCATACTTTCGACGCGGTTGTTGATGTCGAGCGCCTTCTGCACCGGCGCGATCGCCTCGGCCAGCGCCGCTTTGAGCGCCGGCGCGACGGCCTCTGCGACGAGGGTCTTATACTCATCCGGCGTGAGGTCGCCCATCAGCGTCAGCTGCTCCTCTTCTTCCTCGCCCTCTTCCGGGGCCGGAGGTTCAGCCTCTGGTGCGGGTGCGCCTGCGCCGGCCTTGGCTTCGGCTGCCACAGGGGCTGCAGCCAGCGTGGCTGCTGGCGTCGGTGGATCACCCTTGTAGGCGATGCCCTGCTCCTCGGCTTCCTTCTGGGCCTGGGCCGCCTGGGCCAAGAGCTCGTCCACCAGCGCCGCGTTCTCGGCGCCGACCAGGCCCTTCAACTCCTTGATCTTCGCGTCCAACATGCTCATGCCACCCTCCTTGAGTGCAGTGAATTTCGTGAAGCGGTTTGAGGCTTTGCCCTTCGGCGTCAGCGACCGCTCGAATCGTCGGATCGTCTTGTAGACCCGCTTACCGTCCTCCAGGACCGGCTCGTCCAGGGGATGGCGGAAGCCCAAACTCATCTCGAGGTTCGGCGCAGCTTTCGCCATGGCCATCCCAATTGTCGGGTCATGGAAGACGCCGCTCTCGACCAGCACCTTGCCGTGCATCGCGGCGAAATCGGTCGTGCCCAGATTGAGCCCCGGCACGTGCCACCAGCGCAGTGGGCCGTAGTCGCCGTCCTGGTTCGAGCGGGCGACGTCGGCTTCCAGCGCCTTGAGACTCACAATCTCCTCTTCCTTGTCCTCGAAGGCGCTAGAGGAGATGCCGATCCAGCGGACCTGGCCCGTGGCGTCTTTGAAGGCGGTCAGCGCACCCTTGAGCGCCAGCGCCTTCTCGTCGTAATCCTTTTCCCTTTTCTGCTTCTGGGCATTCTCCAGGAGCTTGCGGGCGCGCTCTTGCAGCGCACTCTTGTCCAGCCCGGGCACATTCGACTGGGGAATGCGCGCGATGGCATTGCGCAGGTGCGGCAGGTCGATCTTGCCGTTCGCGTCCTTATAGGGGAAGTGGCGCAGGCTCCTCGGCTTCGTCCTGCCGGTTTCGTCCTTTTCGCCTCCACTCTCAATGAACAGGAAGGCACTATCGGGTAAATCATTGACGTAGGCGGTGGTCCAGGTCTCCTTAAACTCTTCCCCTTGTGTCGGTTGAGCTTTGAGCTGAGGGAACAGCCCCTCGATGACGCTCTTGAATGTGTCCATGAGTCCTCTCTCCTTGCGCCGCTCCACCTCCGCAGAAGGGGCTGGCGCTGGTGGCGACGTTGGCATCGGCTGCAGTTTGGGTCTCGGCTTACCCTGTTGCGCAGCGCGCAGGCCGAGCCGGGTCAGGACGAGCTGCTGCTGGCTGTTCGGCCCTTTGACCAGCCGCGCCAGGCCGTTACGGATCAACTTATCGGCCTCGCTCTGATCGAGCGTACCGCCGGCGGAGAGCGTCGCAGCGGCGTCCAACACATCCTGAGAGGCCAGAGGTTCTTCTGGCTTCTTCTGGCCTCCACCGCGCCCTTTCTTGGGTTTTTGTCCGCCCTTGGCGGGTTTCGCTGCCTGTTCCCTGCCTCGGCTCAAGGCATCCCGTGCCGCGCCCAGATCGCCGCGCTCTGCCGCCGTCAAGGCCGCGCGCCCAGCACTTGTCATCCGATAGGCGCCGTCCGCCGCTTGCTCGACCAGGCCCGCGGCGACGAGCGCCCCCGCCTGCGCCGGGTCGAGCTCGCCCCCCTGCTGGAAAGCGGCCAATGCCGCGCTCTCTTCCGGGCTCAGGCCCAGTTCGCCGAGGACCTTGCCGGGGTCTTGCTTCGGCTGCCGGCCGCGGCCACGCCCTCCGGCGCTCGTCGCCGCGCCACAAGCGACCAGGCGTCCCCTGGCATCCCGGCACAGGTTGCCCCGGATGCGCTGGCCGCCGCGTGCGCCCCAGTTTGCGCCGCCGCCGCCGGAACTCCCGCGCGGCCCCGGCTCGTCGTCACGCCCCTTGAATTTCTCCAGCCAGCCCTGGACGAACGTCTCCCAGGCCGCCAAACGCGAACTGTAGGCGGCGATGGCCTCCACGTCTTCGGGCGCTACTGGCATCTCCTGGAGGAGAGGTTCTGCCCCCTGGCCGAAGTCGTCCAGCATTTGCCCGATCAGGCTGGAGAGCGCGATCCGCACCTCGCGGTTCATGTAGCCGCGCAGGAAGAGCGTATCCGCCGCCAGCGTTAAGGCTCGGTGGATGCAAGCCTCTAAAATCTCGCGCGCCCCCGGCGGCAGCGCCTTCGTCCGCTCCTTGCCGTAGACATTGACCATGAGCGCGCGCTGGTGCGCGAGCGCCTCCGAGCGCGAGGCATGGCAGCCGCCCGGCACGGTCTCGCCGGTTTCGGTGTTATAGACACAATTGTCAGGCCGGATTCCGTAAGGCACAGCCACTCCCTAGCGCAACTGTAGATAAATGTTCCCGAAAGTCGGGTCAGCCACGCCGTTACCGCCCGACCCGACCAGGCGGATATACACGTCGGCCTGCGCCGCGCCGGGGATGTAGTCCCAGGCGGATACCTGCGTGCCAATCGCATCCACCGCGACGTTGGGCGTCAGGTCAGCCCACGTGTTTTCGTCTGTTGAGTACTGGAAGCGCAACACGCTTCCTGCCGCCCCTGCTGTCTGCACCCGCGCAGAGATGCGCACCTTGTTGACGCCGGTCAGATCGAAGCGCATCCGTCGCGCCAGGATGCCTGCGAACTCCGTCTCGGCTGCGGGCATATTGGTCCACATCGTCTGGCCGACCTGGAAGGGAATAGCCTGTGGCAGTCGACCTGGTGTGATCTGTAACGGGAAACGGGGTAGCATCAGACCCTCCTGTTCTCGCAGTACACGACCCGCAGCACCGGCAGGCTGTTCTGCACGCGCACGCAGCCGAACCGTTCCAGTGCCTCTTTGCCCCCCAGCCAAAACAGGAGCGCGTCTCCGAGCAGCTCGCCTGCCGCTCCGCCTGGCGTCCCGCCGTCGTAGCGCGTCCGCACCGGCCCGTTATCCACGAATACGAGCGCGGCCTCGCGGTCGGGCGCGCCCCCGCCGGGCGAAATCCTGTCGGCAGGGATGCGCTCCGGGTTGGTCGTCGAGAGCACGATCACGCTGTTAAAATCCACACCGGTCAGGATGCCCACCGGCGCGGCCGGGTCGCCGGGTTCGCGCCGCAGTTCAAAGTAATGCACGTTCAGGCGGGCCGCGACCTCGCTGCGCCGGACGCAGTTGAATTGCTTGAGGTTGTCCGGGCCTTCCAGGAACATCTTGACGCCCGGCACGACCAGGAGAGCGGTATTCTCCAGCGCGTCCCCCGGATAGAAGACGAAGCGGATAGGCGCATCTTCGACGCTAATGAGCGCCGCGAAGCGGTCGGGCTGCCCGCCACCGGGCGATAGCTTCTCCGGGGAGAGGCGTACTGTAATCACATTATCCGGTACGCTCAGTTCCTCGTAGTCCACGCAGACCAGCTTCATCGCTGCACCCTCCGCTCGTAGTAGTGGACGCGCAGGACCGGGCTGGAAGAGGCGCTGGCGCGGAAGAACTTCAGGTTCTTCAAGTTTTCCTTTTCCAGCATGATGAGCCGGGTGGAGGCCGGATACAGGTCGCCTGAGGACGCGCTGGGCGTACCGCCATCCATGCGCACTCTGACACTCCCGACATCGAAATAGATGCTCGCCGCCTCACGGTCGGGCTGCCCGCCACCGGGCGAGATTTTAGCAGCCGAAAGGGTAAAAACGGCGTCCGCATTGAGCGTGATGTCCTCATAGTCCACAGCAACGTAGCGGCTCTGGGAAAGTATCGTCATGTGACCTCTGCATCGAGCGCGACCGGTTGTGCCGGACCGCTCACAACTTTCGTCATCGAGATACCTCGGATTAAAAGCAAAAGCGGCGATCCCGAACCCATTCGGTGGTCGCCGCGTCGTTTAGACTCAGGCTGCCCTTGTGGGCTATGCAGTTAATCTACGAGCGCCTTTGGGCTAAACCGTATTGCCCTCAAACCTCCGCATCAATCGCTCGCTGCAGTGTGACAGGTAACTGCTTATTCCACTTCTCGCCGATGACTTCCTCGAACTCGCGCGCCTTGATGCCGGGCCGCTTGATCGTCTTCTTGATGACGACCACCCGCCCCCGCCCGGCGCGCGAGCGGATCTGCCTGGGGACAGTCTTAGCCCGGAAGTCTGCACTCATCAGCGCCCGCCGGACGCGCGTGCCGCGCGTCACGAAGAAGAACGGCTTATCGTCGGTGCTGATCACCCGCTTGCCGGGGCTCTTACGGATCTTGAACTCCGGCTTGTGCTTCCAGGTCTGTGTCGTGACCTCGAAGTCCACCTTCGCCGCCTCGGCAGCGCCATCGAGCGCGTTCTCGATGGCCCGCGCCATGCGCTTCGGGTCGAGCAGCACATCCTTCGGCACAATCGCGCGCGCCTGGATCATTCCTCGGCCTCATCAGGCGGTTCGACGTCTTTCAACTCGGCCCAGGGCACGAAGAACTTCTCCGGCTGTGGCTCATCCGGTAAGGGCGCGTCCAGCAGGCCGCGCATGGATGGGCTGCGCTCCAGAAGCTCCCTCAGCGAGGGTTTGGCCGCCTTCTCCTGGCTGATTGCTTTTTCGCCTTCGCTCAAGATTATCTCGCAGTCCACGAGCCACCGTCCTTCGACTTCTCCCCATTGTACATCGAGCACCCGAAACGTGTACCCGCGTGCGATCAGGTACTCGTATTCACGCGGCACACCGGTGTCCGGAAAGCTGACGTAGGCCCCCGGCGTCCCTTCCGGCGCGCGCACGCGCATGAGCGCGTTGCCCGAGAACGCCGATCCCCGGATGAGCGAGGTAGACCCATAGCCTTCATCCAGCTTCACTACTCCGATCAGCTTTTGGGCATCCTCTAAACGACGTACGCCTTCGAGTTCGGCAATATCCGTCCCACGATATAGTATAACATTTTCCGGCAATCCAGGCGAGCGCGCCAACGCCGCGTCTAAGCCGTCGCGCAACTCTCGGAGAAGCTCGACCGGCTCGCCGAATGTCCTTGTCATGCCCGAGCGCAGCCACCTGTTCAGGGTGTGAAAGCCGGCGCCGGTGTAAGCGCGGACGGCGTCGCGCAGGTCACTCGGCAGGTTATCGCGCCACGCGCGGAAGTGGCGATTCGACCATTCAATCGCCTTCGCCACGTCGTCGCCGAAGTCCAGCCAGGTGCGCTCCTCCGGTGCCGGACCCGGGCCGACGTGGCCGGCGCGTATGCGGAGCGGGTTCCAGTCCTGCGCGCGCTGGATACACGTCTGGCAGTGGTCGGCGTCGCCGAGCCGCCAGTACGCATCGTAGTCCCCCGCCTTCTCGTTAACGACGACGATGTCCCACTTACACTTGCAGTTCGTCTTACACTGCGTCCCTTCGGCAGGCATCGCCGGCAGCGGCAGGATTTTGGTCTTGCCGCGCCAGTACGGGCTGACGATGCTCTTGGCATACATCTTCGCGCGCGCGTTCCAACTGTTCTTCCAGGCCGCGGCCTGCTTCATCTCGACGGCGAACTCGTTCAGGAAGCCGATCTGGCCGCGCATGCCGTCCATGATGGCCCGGCGACCCCGGTCATCGAGCTCGGTCTCGCCGGCCCCGGCCAGGTACGCCGCCGTATAGTAGCGCATGAGCTGGCGTTCGAGCTCCGCCTGCCAGTCGTCCACGCGCGCCGGGCTGAACTCGCCTTCGAGTGTGTCGGTCGCTGCGCCGACGAGTTGGGAGAGGCGCTCAATCAGCCAGTCAAGGGCACGGGGATAGTCCGCCATCGCTCACATCATCATCAAGAGCAACTCTTCGTCTTCCGCCCAGGCCTGGGCCGCCCCCTCAACCAATATGTCTGTGAGCGCATCTATCACTTGCTCGACGCGCTCACGCTTGCGGCGGCGGTGGACGCCGGCGCAAGCTACGTCAGTTTTAATGCCCTCGCGGGCGTTCGCTGCTTCTAACTCACCACCTCGAGCGTGTGCTCGTCGCTTTCTGTCTTCACTTCATCCTCCGTGTGTATCGTGATGCTTTTCTCGGCTGTCTCTCTTCGCACTGCTCTTCTGGCCAGCGCCTTCGCGGCCCGGAGTTCCTCGTCCAAGAGCGCCTCGATGTCATCATCATCGTCCCCATCATCATCCTTCGCCTTCATTTGGGCGGCGAAGGCCGTTCCGGCTGCCGGCTGCGCCGGCGTGACACCGGCGACCGGCTGGGGCTGCTGCGTCTGCTGCTGCAGGACCTCTTGACCGGCGGTCGCCTCGGGCTTATCGGTGTCGGAGAGCGCCTCGTGCGGCGTCAGGTCGCTCGGAATGAACTCCTTCGGCAGCACGTCCTCATCCACCAGGTACTGCTTCGCCTCCTGAGCGCTGATCACGCCCTTCTCGACCAGCGTCGCCGCCATCGCCGCCTTGACCTGGTCGCTGTCGGCCTCGGCGCGCCGGTCGCGCTCGTCGCGCTCGTGGAAGGCGAACTTGACGGCATCGGGCAGCACAAACCAGTTGATCATGTGCGTCCACATCTGCCGCCAGGCAGCCAATCCTTTGCCCTGCTCTTTTTCGTGCAGCACTGCGCTCTGGGCGCCCGTGCCGAGTGGCTGGCCGGTCAGTGGCTGCAATTCCTGGACGTCAATGCCGATGGCGTCGGCGTAGGTCAGGACCGCCAGATCGAACTCCTCTTTGCGGTTGAAGCCGTCCGGCAGCTCGGCGAGGGGGATCGTGGCGATTTTCACATCCGCCTGCGGATCCACCGTGCCGAGCACCGGCACGTCCATGTAGACGGTCTTGCCCTCGTTCCGCTGCTTCTCGCGCGCCTGCTTCACGATGTCCTGGATGGCGTCGGTGCCGACGCCGCCGACGATGTGAATGGCGAGCGGCCGGCTGCCCGACACTTTCTCCAGGATGAACTGCTCG
>FWPU01008372.1_pt1 | contig 11512 bp, 9 predicted proteins | sample 2228361 | NCBI WGS metagenome assembly FWPU01 (sample SAMEA103939777, study PRJEB20133) | metagenome | reverse complement strand
CAGCGCCAACATCGAGTTTAAAGACAGCACGTATATTCGTTTTAAGCCTTCTGAGGTTGTGCTGTTTAACACCTCATGGAATTTCACCCCGGATAACTACATTGCCTTGTCAGGAAAAGAATGTCATATACACAACGTTATAATTCAACAAGCCGATCAATATATTGCACTGAACGGAAAACTTTCGGCCGACAGCAGCCGGGTAATGAACCTGGCCATTTCAAACGTATCATTGCAATTTTTAAGTGAACTGGCCGGACGAAAACTACAGGGTACACTTAACGGCAACGTACGCCTGAATAACTTTTACGGCACGCCCACCATTGAAAACACCCTGCATCTGGCCAACCTTACAGTAAACGACTTTCTGGTTGGAAACATAACCGGAAACAACCAATGGAATGCCGACAACCGCAGGTTTGACATGCAGTTCACTATTGAGCGTACCGGTAGCCGAATTGTGGACTTTTCAGGATACTACACCCCTGCCGATTCGTTAAGTCCGTTGTACGGACAGGCCGCGCTTAACCGTGCCCATCTGCGAATTATCGAGCCGTTTTTCGAAGACCTCTTCAGCCGCATGCAAGGCGAAGCCTCTGGCACCTGCACGTTAACCGGAACCCTGGCCCGCCCTTCCTTATCCGGAAGCGCCCATATATCGCAGGGCGAATTGATGGTAAACTACCTCAAAACCATCTACCGATTCAATGGCACAATAGCTTTCACTCCCGCCTCCATCGCTTTCCGCGATTTTAATCTTACCGACGTACTGAACAACTCCGCCACCCTGCAGGGCGAAATAAAACACAGGGCCTTTAACGACATGTACCTTAACCTGAGTGCTGTCTTTACCGACTTTCAGGTACTGAATACCACCCAAAAAGACAATGAGCTTTTCTATGGCCAGGCCTATGCCTCGGGCGAAGCCGCCATCCGTGGCCCTGTAAACAACCTGAGCCTTATGGTAAATGCCATAACACGCAAAAATACACGCATCTTCATACCCGTTGGCGGAACAAGCGTAAGCGAGAAGAAAGACTTTATCAGTTTCGTTAATCTTACCGACACCGCCAACGCCGGGCAAAACCGTGCTGCTGAAAAAAAAGTAAAACTTACCGGCATTAACCTGGAGTTCAATTTGGAAGTTACCCTCGAAGCTTATTCAGAAATAATTTTCGATATCAAAGCCGGCGACATTATACGCGGAAGAGGAAACGGCAAGCTCAGGCTGCAAATGAATACCGATGGTGAATTTACCATGTTCGGCCCCGTAGAGTTTACCGAAGGCTGGTACAATTTCACTCTGCAGAATATTATTAACAAAGAATTTCAGATAAAACCCGGAAGCCGCATAACCTGGTATGGCGATCCCTACCAGGCTGTGATGGATATTAAAGCATCGTACAACCAGCTGGCATCGCTGGGGCCTATCCTTAACGATCCCACGCTGGCCAACAGTCCTGCCCTTAAGCGCAAATATCCCGTTGAGGTACTGCTAAAACTGGAAGGACCCATGTTATCACCGCAGATTGCTTTTGATATTGAGGCGCGCGACCTGCCCAAATCACTACCCGTAGAGGGTCGTCCTCCGGTAGCGTTAGATTTGGAATTCTATTCTTTTAAGAGCCGCATGGACGAACAGGAACTCAAAAAGCAGGTGTTTAGTCTTATCGTGCTCAGAAGATTCACCCCACCCGAATCGTTTAGCATGAGCGGCTCGGTTACCAACAGCGTAAGCGAACTGCTGTCGAACCAGCTAAGCTACTGGATGAGCCAGGTTGATGAAAACCTGGAGATAGACGTAAACCTCGGGGCCATGGACCAGGAGGCTTTTAACACCTTCCAGCTTAGACTGTCGTACACCCTGTTAAACGGCCGCATGCGCATAACCGGCGATGGCACCTTCAACAACCAGAACGTACCGGCAACCGGAACCGGCGGACAACCCGGTACATTTTCCTCGCTGGCAGGCGACTGGACCATTGATTATCTCCTTACACCCGACGGTAGGTTTAAGGTTAAAATGTACAGCCGCACCAACGTTAACCAAAACTCTACCTCCATTAACAACCAGAATACGGTTACCACCGGCGTAAGCCTTACCTTTACACAGAATTTCAATGCCGTCAAAGATCTGCTGCGTATAGCCCATGAGCGCAGCCGCAAGGAAGCCTCTCCCGCTCCGCCTGACTCATCAGCCCGAAAAGAAGATGAAGATTAACCCATTGTTAATTTTATTTCTCCTTCTGCCGCTTGCGGCAGCCACCCAGGACTCGGCAGCAAACCCCTCTGCGCACCGCCTCATCTTCCTGTCGGGGGCGGCTTATACGGCCGCCATGGTGGGTGTTGGAAGCCTGTGGTACGGCAACTCCGAACGGCAACCGTTTACTTTCTTTAATGACTGGCCGGAATGGAAACAGGTAGATAAAGCCGGACATTTTTTTACCGCATTCCATCTTTCGGCAGGTACGGCACGACTGGTGCAAAAACTTCCGGTGCAGGCCCGCCAGGCAAGTCTTTACGGTGCTCTTACCGGCTTTTGCCTGCTCATCCCCATAGAAGTACTCGATGGCTTCTCGGCTGATTACGGTGCCTCGCTGCCCGACCTGGGCGCCAACCTGGCGGGGTCGGCTTTTTTTTATGCACAGGCTATGCTGTGGCAGCAGGTCCGCATTCATCCTAAGTTCTCCTTCCACCGAACACCCTATCCTAACCTGCGCAACGATGCTACCCTGGGCAATAGCCTGCCCACCGAAATACTAAAAGATTACAACGGCCAAACCTACTGGCTTTCGGTTGATATAAGCCGCTTCGTGCACTTCCCAAAATGGCTTAATCTGGCGGCAGGTTACGGTGCAACCGGCATGGTATTCGGCCGGGAGTTCCAGAATCGGGCGGCCGGTTACCGTGCTTACCGCCAAATTTATATGGGACCGGATATCGACCTGTCGCACATCAAAAGCCGGTCGCGGGCAATCAACACCCTTTTGTACTTCATTAACCTGATTAAACTGCCCGCCCCGGCCCTCGAACTGTCAGCTGGCAGGCTTAAATGGCATTGGGTTATGTTCTGAATGTATTAGGTTTTTTCTACCTTACCGAAAATACCAATAAATCTCTTTCACTATGGATATTTTCAATACCCTAAAAACCTATGCCGACCAGATTGGCGGAACCTTTAGCGATTACGACCACACCAAAGCTATTATAGTTGTACCCTTACCTAATGGCAGGTTTCAAACCGTGTTGGCCATAACCGAAAAAAGCAAAACATCAGGCAAACAACGCATAGTTTTTACTACCAAGGTATCCGACTTTCACAGCGGAATAGATGCCCGCGAACTGCTGGTTCAAAACGGCTTATTCGATTACAGCAAGTTTATAGTAGAAGACAACCAGTTAAAGGTTATTGCCAGCGGTTTGGCCAACAGTGTTACGGAAGACGAAGTGCGTTTTATGGTACAGGAAGTAGCCCAGCTGGCCGACCACTACGAGTTTAAACTAACCGGTAAAGACATTCATTGAACGCCTTATGCCCGCCATTGGTTATTTTTACCGCGGCAGGCCGGCTTACCGCTTCGCTCTAAAAGGCGGGGAGGAAAGTCCGGGCAACTTCAGGAAGCATACCCCGGGAAAGCCGGGGGACCGGCCGGTAAAGCGACCGGGACAGATAGTGCCACAGAAAACAAGTAGCCCTGCCACCGGCGGGGTGATAGTGAAAAGGTGGGGTAAGAGCCCACCGTCCCGGCCAGCAATGGACGGGTGCACGGAAAACCTTATGCGTTGAAAGGTCAAATAGGCTTTGGCATGGAACCTCCTGATTCCCGGCAGCCACCGGTTGCCAGCCAAAGCGGGTAGACCGCTTGAGCCCGCAGTCTGCGGGCCAGATAAATGGTAAGCATCCCGCACATGCGGGATACAGAACCCGGCTTACAGGCCTGCCCCGGTAACACCAAACCTTCCGGTTAAAACCGGAAGGTTTGTTTTTAGTAACCACAACCCTGTTTACATGGCAAACATATTATTGGTTGACGACATGGCGGCTATACGCGCTTCGTTACGCGAAATACTGGAACAAGAGGGGCATGAAGTGGCCGAAGCACGCGATGGAGAAGAGGCGCTTGCCTACCTGAAGGAGCACGATGTTGACGTAGCCTTTTGCGATGTAAAGATGCCCAAACTAGACGGCATTGAACTGTTACAACGCATTAAAAAAGAAGGCATTCAAACAGCCTGTATCATGATCTCAGCTCATGGCACCCGCGAAACAGCCCTGGAATGTATTAAGCAAGGCGCCTACTTCTTTATTCAAAAACCGTTCGATAGCATCGAAACCATCCTCATTCACCTGCGAAACGTACTGGAGCGCAACTCGCTGCGGGCCGAAAACCGCGACCTGAAAAAGAAAATAAGCCGCAGGTGGGAAATCGTAGGCGAGTCGGAGGCCATCCGGCAGGTTAAAGCCATGATTGACAAAGTAGCCCCAACTGATGCCCGTGTGCTGATAACCGGCCCAAATGGATCTGGAAAAGAACTGGTAGCCCGCCAACTTCATGAAAGGAGCAGGCGCGCTGAGGCCCCCTGGGTTGAAGTGAACTGCGCGGCTATTCCGTCCGAACTTATCGAAAGCGAGCTGTTTGGCCACGAAAAGGGCGCCTTTACTTCTGCTATTAAACAGCGCATCGGCAAGTTTGAACAGGCCGAAGGGGGCACATTGTTTCTGGACGAAATTGGCGATATGAGCCTGTCGGCACAAGCCAAGGTGCTGCGGGCCCTTCAGGAAAACAAAATTACCCGCGTAGGAGGTGAAAAAGACATCCCCGTAAACGTGCGCATTATTGCCGCTACCAACAAAGATTTAAAGAAAGAAATAGCCGAAAACCGGTTCCGCGAAGACCTTTACCACCGCCTGAGCGTGATTGTAATCCGCGTACCCTCTCTGAGCGAAAGGAAAGAAGACATACCCCTGTTAACAGATAAGTTCCTGACCGACATAGCAATTGAGCAAGGGAACCGAAAGAAGAAAATTAATGAAGGAGCACTGAAAGCCCTCCAGCAACATCAATGGACGGGCAACATCCGTGAATTACGCAACGTGGTAGAGCGACTTGTTATCATGTCGGACGACATCATAACGGAAAAGGAAGTAGCCATGTACCTGTAAGCCTAAATTTTCCGGGCGGGTGTGCTGCTGGGAACTTCTTTTTTGCTGTAGGTGGGGCAGGTATATTGGCTGCAAGCCACGGCAAACAGGGCTAAAATTGCGAAAATGAGCAGTTTCTTCATGTTTCTAACCGGTTATGGAAACAAAAATAAAATTACCCTATGTGAAAACAAATTCAACGCTTAAAAAAACGCTTTATCGGTAAAAAAGTTACTCCACCAGCAGATTGCACCCCCTTACCTCGCTGTTGTCCATTCTCCCCAGTACTTCAAAAGTGCCGTCCTGGAAGGCTCTGCCCAAATCGGCTGTTTCGATAAAGGAAACCGAGTGGATATTTCCTAGGTCGATGATGTTAATGGCACCGGTGTGTCCGGTTAAACCAACATTAAAAGGGTCATACAAATCGCGGATAAACACGCGCATCCAGGGGGGAGTATAAAATCGCTTTTCTCCTTTGGTATAGGCCTGCGAAAAAAGTTCGGTCATGCCGTATTCCGAAAAAATTTCATGCACACCAAAAGCTTTGGTTAGTTGCTCGTGCAAAGCTTCGCGGGTAATTTCTTCCCTCCGGCCTTTCATACCGCCTGTTTCCACAATGATGCACCCGGATAAATCGGGTGTGTGGCGCTCGGCCAGGTCAAGCAAAGCAAAACTCACACCCCAGATCATAATTTTCCGATCGCATTTTTTTTTGGCTTGCTCCACCCGGCTCAACAGCTTGCGGGTATCGTACAGAAAAAAGCCCGATAAAGCTGATTCGCTCTGCCGCATGAGGTGACTCAACATGGTAATTAACGATGAATGCTTCCGTTCCAGGTAAGAAGGTAGCAAAGCGAGAATATGATAATGCCTGGCAGAACCGAAAAAGTACTCGAAGTTTTTTGATGTATGGACGGTATAAAAGCGATCGTCAGGATAATAATGCCGGCTTGATGTTTGCCCCGTGGTACCGCTGCTTTCAAAAAAACCCGCAGACATCCATTTGCCTGTAATGAGGCGGTGTGATTTAAAAAAAGTTATCGGCAGAAACGGAATCTGGTCAATTTGTGCCACTTCCCTGTAGTCTACCCGCCGGAATGTTAGATACCGACGGTAAACCGGATTATTACAGGCCTGGTAGCGAAACACCTTTAAGGCAATATCGTTAAACAACCCATCGTTAAATTCCTGTAACTGCTGCCGAAAATCATGAATGGTTGACAAAGGTTGCGTAATTTGCCTTCAAATTTAAGCACAATGCGCGCATTGACCGGATTTGGTTCAATAGTTGCCTGCGTAGCCCTGCTGGGCTCCTGTTTTGAACCCCCGCAATTCAGCAACCGTCCCGAGGTAACGGTTAGCAAGATCGAATTCTATGAAACCCCGGGTCTTGCCAATGCCGACACCTTAGCCATTTATCTGGACTTCAGAGATGGCAACGGTGACCTGGGTTTTGACCCGTTGAATCCCGACCACCAAAGCGACCCCTACCATCCGAACTTTTACTACTTAGAGGGCTCGGGGTTTACCATTCAGCCCCAAGCCACCGAACAGGTAAATATTGTTGCCCCCGACCCCATACCTTCCAGCCTACCGATGCTTAAAGCATCGGGCAGCACGGGTAAATTGGTACGGCTTCGCACACGCAACAAACCAGGCTTTGGCTTTCTGCCCCCATTAAACGACGGTGACCTGGGCTGCCGCAATTACAGGCTTCAGTACCTCATTATCCCCGCAACGTTGGCAAATGTGGTAGATAGCAGCTATAACATTGTAGCCAGTAACGGAGCCGGCGATGTGATTATTCAGGATACGCTTTACTACAAGCCTAACCGGTTCTATTTTAATTTGCGCATACGCTTCTACCAGCGCGTGAGTTCATCGTTGCAAGAATACAGTTGGGAAAACAACTTTTGCACAACTTTCAATTCGCGATTCCCTGTGCTTGCCGAAACCGAAGGGCCCGTTGAAGGTACGCTTAAATATAAAATGACTTCTACGGGCTTCTTAACGATATTTGGCGTGAGGCCCATTGCGCTTGACGTAATCGTAACCGACCGGGCCCTGAACCGTGATTCTCTTCGGGTTTCTGAGTTTACATTAGACCAGGTACGCATAAATTAAAACAATGCCGGATACCTTACCGGGTCGGCCTCGTGCATCAGGGTGTAAACTTTTTCAATTACATCATCGGCATTAGGCTTGGAGAAATAATCTCCGTCAGACGAATAGGCAGGCCGATGTTCACGCGCCGTAATGGTAACAGGGGGTGCATCCAGGTAGCGCCAGCCTTGTTGTACTTCCAGCACCTGTTGCATCATATAGGCAGTAGCACCTCCTGGTACATCCTCATCGGCAAATACCACCCGGCTGGTACGGGCAATCGACTGAACAATGGTGTGGTGTAAATCGAACGGCAGCAACGTCTGCACATCAACAACTTCGCACGAAATATCCATTTGTTCCAACACGGCTGCGGCCTCCAGTACTATGCGGCACATCGAACCGTAGGTTACGATGGTTACATCTGTTCCCTGTCTGAGTACTTCAGGCACGCCCAGCGGAACGGTAAATTCACCTATATTATCGGGTATCCGCTCCTTGAGACGGTACCCGTTCAGGCATTCAATAATCAAGGCAGTGTCATCTGACCTAAGCATTGTGTTATAAAATCCGGCGGCCTGCGTCATATTGCGCGGCACCAAAACAAAAATACCGCGTATACTGTGCAAAATCATGCCCATTGGCGAGCCGGAATGCCACACTCCCTCCAGCCGATGGCCCCGGGTACGGATGATGAGCGGAGCCTTTTGCCCGCCTTTGGTTCGGTATTGCAGACAGGCCAAATCATCGCTCATAATCTGTAAGGCATATAACAGATAATCGAGGTATTGAATTTCGGCTATAGGGCGCAGGCCACGAAGGGCGGCACCAATGCCCTGGCCAATAATGGTGCACTCGCGAATACCTGTATCGGTAACCCGAAGTTCACCGTACTTTTCCTGCAGGCCCGCAAAACCCTGGTTCACATCGCCAATGCGGCCCACGTCTTCGCCAAAAGCAAACACCCGCGGATCGCGTGCCAGGGCGGCATCGAAACAGGCGCGTACCACTTCGCGGCCGTCAACTTCGGGCGACTGGTCTGAAAATACAGGCTTCACCTCCGGCACGCGCAGTGCTGACTCCTCCGACTCGCTGTACAGATGAGAACTGTAGCGATCGTATGCTTTATCGCGCAGGTTTACCACCCAGTTAAGCAGTTTACGGCGGCCTTCTGATTGTTCATGACGCACCAGCCGCATTACCTTGCGTGCGGCCCGCATGGCATCCATGCGCACCGGATTAACCGTGCGCTTAAGTTGTTGATAAACTTCGGCTATCTGGCTACCTAGCTCGGATTGCTCCTGCAACTCAGACAGAATAACCTCAAGTTCGCGTTGGTCCTGTTGAATATCTTCGGTAAAAGCTCTCCAGGCATTTTCTTTAGCCTGGCGTGCACGTTGGCGCGCCTCAGCCTCTATTGCATCCAACTCCTCGGGCAGTACCAGCACTTCGTTCACAATCCAATCCTTCATTTTCTTAATGCAATCGTGCTCGGCTTCCCATTCCAGTCGTTCTTTTGACTTATACCGCTCGTGCGAACCGGAAGTGGAATGTCCCTGGGGCTGGGTCATTTCGGTAACATGTACCAACACAGGTACGTGCTGTTCGCGGCATATCCGTTCGGCCTGCAGGTAGGTTTCCACCAGAGCGGAATAATCCCATCCACGCACAACAAAAATTTCAATACCGGGTTCGCGGTCGTTACGTTGCAGGCCTGCCAGCACTTTTGAAATGCTGCCTTTGGTGGTATGATACTGTTGTGGTACAGAAATACCATAATCGTCATCCCATACCGAAACCAGCATGGGTACCTGAAGCACCCCCGCGGCATTCATGGCTTCGAAAAACATGCCCTCGGAGGTAGAGGCATTCCCAATGGTGCCGAAAGCTACTTCGTTACCCCGGCGCGACAAGCGCGTATAGCGATGCAATTCATGGTTTTGCCGAAACAACTTCGAAGCATAAGCCAGGCCCAACAGGCGCGGCATTTGAGCAGCGGTGGGGCTTATATCGGAAGAAGAATTTTTTAATTGTGTAAGGTCTTTAAGCTTTCCGTTTTCGTCAAGCCAACGGGTGGCAAAATGTCCGTTCATAAGACGGCCGGCCGATGCCGGCTCAGCATCAACCGAAGTGTGCGCATACAGCTGGGCGAAATACTGTTCCAGCGTTAGTTCGCCAATAGCCAGCATAAAAGTCTGGTCGCGGTAATAACCAGCTCTGAAATCACCGGGCCTGAAAACCTTGGCCATGGCAATCTGAGCTACCTCTTTGCCGTCGCCAAAAATGCCAAACTTGGCTTTACCCATAAACACTTCCTTACGGCCCAGTAAACTTGCCTCACGGCTTTCGCAGGCCAGCCGGTAATCGGCCAGAATTTCTTTTATCCGGGCCTGCGAAAAGCGGGTTTTTGATGTCTTTGCCTCAGCCACACCTCTTGATTTCATTACGGCCAAAAATAGGCAATACCCTGCCAAATGCCAATTGCGTTTTGAGGGCCGCCGGTTATCTTTGCAGCCAATTCAAACGATTTAGCCATGATCATCGGTGTTCCGAAAGAGATTAAAAACAACGAAAACCGCGTTGCCCTTACACCGGCAGGAACCAAAGAACTGGTTAAGCGCGGGCATACCGTGTACATAGAAAAGGCAGCCGGAGCAGGCAGTGGTTTTACCGATGAGGAATACATACAGGCGGGTGCCCGGATTATTGACCAAGCTGCCGAAGTTTATCAACAGGCTGAGATGATTATAAAAGTAAAGGAACCTGTTGAACAAGAGTATAAACTCATTAAAAAGGAGCAACTGGTTTTTACCTATTTTCATTTTGCCAGCTACGAGCCCCTGACCCGGGCCATGATGGAAAGCGGTGCCGTATGCCTGGCTTATGAAACTGTTGAACGGGCTGATGGCAGTCTTCCTTTGCTTATTCCCATGTCGGAAGTAGCCGGTCGCATGGCTGTACAGGAAGGCGCCAAGTACCTGGAAAAGCCCCTTAAAGGACGTGGCATTTTGCTTGGCGGGGTACCGGGCGTTAAGCCAGCTAAGGTACTTATACTGGGGGGTGGTGTAGTAGGCACCAATGCCGCAAAAATTGCCGCGGGCATGGGCGCTGATGTAACCATTTTAGACGTGAACATTAACCGGCTGCGCTACCTGGACGACGTGATGCCCAAAAACGTGCACACCATGGTTTCGAACGAATACGTAATCCGCGAACTGGTACGCGATGCCGACCTGATTATTGGCGGTGTGCTGATACCCGGAGCAAAAGCCCCAAAGCTCATAACCCGCGATATGCTCAAAACCATGCGACCGGGAACCGTGTTGGTTGACGTAGCAGTTGACCAGGGCGGATGTATTGAAACCTGCACGCCTACCACCCATGAAAATCCAACCTATGTAATTGACGATGTGGTGCATTACTGCGTAGCCAATATGCCAGGTGCCGTTCCTTACACCTCTACCCTTGCCCTTACCAATGCCACCTTACCCTACGCCATTCGCCTGGCCAACCTAGGATGGAAAAGGGCCTGCCAGGAAAGTGCCGAGCTGCGTCTGGGCCTTAACGTGGTTTTTGGCGAAGTGGTGTACAAAGGGGTAGCCGATGCTTTTAATTTACCCTATACCGACGTGAAAAAATTTCTGTGAAAGGGGCTTTATTGATAAGCGGGAATATCGGTTAATCTTATCAACCTGTTGTTCTCATAATCGGCTGCATAACAGTAATGTTCCATACCGTTGGTAAGCAGCAAATGTTGCGCCCGCAAAGGCATATTATACCGGGCCAGTTGCATGGCTGTATCATGGTCGAGTTCTACATAAGGAGCCTTGCATTCTGCAACCAGCCAGGGTTTACCCTGTCTATTAAACACCAACACATCTACCCTGCGCGGCAAACCATTGCACATTAAACCGCGTTCTACCTGCACCATGCTGCGCGGGCAACCCCGGTGTTCTGTTAAAAAAACCAGCAAATGCTGGCGCACCCACTCCTCAGGGGTAAGTACAACCGTTTTTTTTCTTATCCGATCGAAAATCCATAGCTTGCCCGAATGTTGGGTAACTTGAAACTCCGCATCGGGAAAATTTAATTTGTACATGCAGCAAATTACATCAGCTTATGAAGACTAAACAGGAAATTGTAGAAAACTGGTTACCCCGCTATACCGGGCAACCATTAGACAAGTTCGGTCAATACATTTTACTTACCAATTTCGATAACTACGTAAAGTTATTTGCCGATTGGCACAACGTACCCGTAAACGGC
>FWPU01012238.1_pt1 | contig 11514 bp, 11 predicted proteins | sample 2228361 | NCBI WGS metagenome assembly FWPU01 (sample SAMEA103939777, study PRJEB20133) | metagenome | reverse complement strand
TTAAAAACACAGTGATTGTTACCCTTATAACAGTAGCCATTTCTATGACAATCAGTGTCCTCGCCGCATATTCTTTGGCGCGTCTCCGTTTTTGGGGGTCGTGGTTGCTAGCGACAGGGGTTTTCTTAACTTATTTAGTTCCAGAAACATTATTATTTATACCTTTGTTTAAAATGGTAGGGGCCTTTGGGTTTTTGAACTCTAAATGGTCTTTGGTGTTGGTATTTCCCACTTTAGCCGTACCGTTTTGTACTTGGATAATGATTGGATATTTTGCTTCTATTCCCAAAGAATTGGATGAAGCGGCACTTATGGACGGAGCAAATTGGTACCAAATGCTCTTACGAGTCTTCATCCCAGTGGCCATGCCAGGCATAATCGCGGCCACTATTTTCGCTTTTACCGTTTCTTGGGCGGGTTTTCTTTATCCCCTGGCTTTTGTTTACAGTAATGAGGAACTTGTTCTAACCGTTGGGACTGTCACCACCTTAATAAGGGGAGATGTTATGCATTGGGGAGGGCTTATGGCTGGGGCGATTCTGGCGGCAGCTCCTCCAGTCATCATTTATGCCTTCTTAATGGATTACTATATTTCCGGCTTAACGGCGGGGGCAGTAAAAGATTGAAATAAAAGTTCCCCAACTTAAGTTAATCTATTACTCTATCTAAATAAACCGTCTTAAATATTCAATGGCCGCGCGGGCGGAGGTGTCTGGGTCAGGCCAGGGAAGCATTTCTAGAGAAACAAAACCACTATAGCCAATTTCTTTCAGCGTGCCTATAATCTGGCCAAAGTCAAGGTGAGCGCTCCCGGGCCACTTGCGATTATTATCGCAGAAATGAATGAGCCAACAGTAATCCTTTGCTTGGCGAAAGCTTTGATAGATATCCACATCTTCAATATTCATATGGTAAACATCAAGCATGAGACCAAAATTGGGGCGATTTACCCGGCGACACATCTCCAGGCCATCTTGGGTCGTATGGATGAAATTAGCTATCGTTGCCGTTATCGGTTCCAGGGTTAATCTTACTTTTTTCGGCAGAGCATACTCGGCTAATTCTCTAAAAGCTTCTTCGTAAGCCTGGTAGGTCTTTTCAGGCTGATCAGGATTTCCCGGGCCTCGCGATCGTCCGATATTGATGGGTAAGCCTGGTTCAAAAAATGTCGCCGCAAAATCCACAAACTCTTTTAGTCTTTTCATTCCCTCGGAACTGATTTCCGCCTTTTCTGATACTAAGCCAAGCTTATCTTCACCATAAACATGGCCGGTGCATATTTGGGCAAGCTGGAGATTGTTTTCCTTTAACCAGCGGTTTATCTCATCACCATTAAGGCGTAAAGGATTTTTAATCATTAACTCGACGCCGTCATAACCTAAGGCGGCCAGTTTAGCAAAAGCGAATGGTAAATCTCCTTGATAAGGAGCTAACGTAGGCTTCTCTAAATCAGGTGTTCCGACCATCGAAGATATTTTGATCATAATCTCTGCTCCTTTCTTTACTCCCTTTTTGGAGGACAAATTATTTTACCATTTGCTTGGGGCGTTTCATTATTTTGGGATGGGAGAAGAAAGCAGCCACTAAGCTGCAGATAGCCACTAAAATTAAGGGAATTTTATAGGACCCAGATTGAGTGACAAAGTAGCCACTAAGCCACCCCGAAATCAAGCCGGCCCAGGCTTTGGCCGTGTAAGTAATTCCATAATTGACCGTTGAGTAGCGGGCTCCGTAATAGTCGCCCACGGTAGCTGGGTAAAGAGCAAAAGGTGCTCCGCCCAAAAGGGCCGCAATAAATACCAAGATTAAAAAAGCAAGCGGCACACTACCAAATTTAAGTAGAGCTAAAATCGAGAGAGCCAGGAAGCTGTAAAAGAAGACCATGGTTTTTTCCCTTCCTAATTTATCAGAGATAGCGCCCGCAACAATTCGGCTCAAACCATTGCCTAAAGGGAAGATTACCATAAGCCAATTAAAGTAGTTTTTAGGCACACCATACTCCTTGGCTAGCATTTTCATTTGAGCGCCAAAGATGAGAACTATGGAGACAGTGAAAGAAAAACAAAAATAAATTAAATACCATTGATAAGTGCGGAGCATTTCCAGCGGACGAAAATTAACTACCGGAGCATCTTTCTTATTGTTGATTCCTGTAGGAGAAATTGCCCATTGGTCTGGTGGATATTTATAGAAAAAAGCAGCTGGTAGCAGGAGGAGCAGCATGAGAAATCCTGTGTATTTAAAAGTGGAGCGAAAACCATAAAGGTCAAGAGAATTTTGAATCAACCAATTAAAAAGAGCAGTTCCCGCACCAAACCCGAAGACCACTATTCCTGTAGCTAACCCGCGTTTATCTGGAAACCATTTAATGGCGCTGGCCGTGGAAAGACCGTAAAGGATGCCTACTCCCAGGCTGCCTAGGCCGTAAAATATATATAGTTGCCAGGGAGATTGAGTAAAAGAGGAGAGAATAAATCCCAACCCCGCCAGGGCGGCGGCGATGATAGAGACTTTGCGGGGTCCAAATGAATCGGCAATGTAACCAGAAAGGGGCTGAATAAAAGTAGCCGCATAAGCAAAGACAGTGAAAGCCAATCCGACGGTGGCCAAATCCCATTTTAATTCTTTAGAAATGGCGAAGGCAAAGAGCGACCAGGAATATTGGTAAATGCTAATGATCATCATGACCAACACGGTCAAACCAAGCAATAGTTTTCGAAGAAGATAAAGGTCTTTTGACTCATCCATTTTTATTTGTTACCTTTCTCAGAAAAATTCTTCATCGTTTTTTTAGTTTCGTAAAAAAAAATTGCATAGCCTTTAAATTTTAGGATTAGATAGCCAGAATTGTCAAATTTAAATGCCCTAACATTATTGAGTGAATTTTAATCCCTGGGCGGGCAAACGGGAAAGCGATATTGGCGACAAGCTAATCTATTCTTTAAAGAGAAAAAGATAAGGCTGATTTATTCATAAGTATGATGTAAGAAGGAAGCTTCGCCCTTCAGCATAGCCACTTCCATTTCCGCTGTCGCTTTCACTCCATGGCGATATTGAAAAGGCCACATGCTTTTCATATGAAAGATACCCACCCGATCGCCGTCCTGCAAAATATGATTTAGATCAGGCTTTAATCCAGGCATGGCGCTTAATTGGCCATTAATAAAAGTAATTCCTCTTTCTTCATCAGGAAGGCCAAGGTAATTTAACAAGTCCTTCATTTTGCTTCCTTGCAGAAGCTTAACTGCAAGGTGGGCAAAACTTCCTTGGTCGGCCTCTTTCCCATACCTGGCTAAAGGACCATAAAGCCAAACATCAAGAGTAATGTTCTCCAATTCAACCTCCTCCAATCGGTGGGAAAATACCTACCTCATCTCCCTCTTTCAATTGCCAATCGTAAGGATGAGCTCGTCCATTGACGAAGACAACCTTTACTTCTTCCGCCGGAATCTGCAGTTTTTTAATTAAATCAGCTATCGTGGCACCCTCAGGGAGGTTAACCGGCCAAGGAATCCCGGAATGAGCACCAGGCACATGGCGAGTTAATGTGGCAAAGAGTTTTATTCGAATATGCATCTTAACTTTTTTAAGGGCACCGGATGATATCCTGAGCCCAGAGGCAATCAGCACAGGATGGATTCCACCCCCAGCATCCTTCGTTTCTTTCGCGAAAGTCACAAGTTTCCCTTAAATCACAGTTAGGGCAGGAAGGGAAATTAAAATTCCGCACCTCGCTGCGAAAACGAACATACTCATTGCTCATCCAGATCTCCGCGAGGTCTTGTTCATTTATGTTGCCCATAAGATAACGCTGCACCTCTTTCTTCCGCCCATCAACTGTAAAATAGGTATAATTATGGGCAAGAGCATAGCATGGGGAAACGCCGCCATCCCAGCCCACCACCAAGGCGCGATCTTTTATAAAACGGCAGCGTCTTTCCGCTCCCCAGTACATCCGGGGAAGGTCAAGGATACCCCACATTACCCAGGCGTCAGCTTTAACTGGCCAGCTCCCGGCGCTAAGCGGTCGGCGGGGTTCATAACTATAAAGTACTTCCTCTTTCATTTCTTCGGCATAAGCAAGCACGTTCGTAATCAAAACGCGCGCTGAACCTAATTTGGAAGCTAATTTCACTAAGTCTTCAAGTTCTCCCACATTGCTCCGCATAGCCACAAATTCGATACCAAGAGACGGAAGGAGAGAGTTCATCTCTGTCTTTATTTCCTGCAAAAGGCGGATGTTATTTAGCAAATGTACAAGGGAACCTCCCCTGGTGGCCGCATATGTTTCGGGTCTGACGCCATCCACAGAAACAACTAACCGGTCGACTTTTAACTCAATGAGTTGCCGACACATATTTTCTTCTAACAAATGTCCATTAGAACCAATAGTTACAGCCAGATGCCGCGAACGAACAGCAGCGATCATATCAATTATTCTTGGATGAGCAAGAGGTTCTCCAAAGCCTGTAAAGATAACCCGTTCCAGGTTAGGTAGTTCGGCCACTTGATTAAGGAAATTTTGGAAAGTAGAAACGGCCATTTGCGCCTCCGGTTCCTCCCAAACTTGCCGGATGCAAGTGCGGCATTTAAGATTACAGCTCGTAGTGGGTTCTAAATAAATCTTGCGTATATTAGGCCAACGATGGTGGAGAATGAGCGCTTCTTCTTTCTTCTCCAGCCAGAATTCGGGGTTGGAAGATAAATCGAAAATTTGCTGATTCTTTTCTGAAAATATTAGCCGGCCTTGCTGATCAATTTTTATTTTTATCATTATTTAAATGATATAGTGTCCCTGGCCGATATTCAATAATTAATATTTAATCCTCCAAAATAAAAATCGTAGGGCAAGGGCTTGTCCCTTGCCGTATATTCGGCAAGCCACAAGGGCTTGCCCTACGAAATGAGGATTAACTTGGTAGGGCAAGGGCTTGCCCAACGAATCTTATCCGCGTCCTCCTCATTTCTGGGAGGGACGGGGTAATCATCAATTTCCATCGTTTCTCTCTCCCCCGTGGAAAAGAGGAGTAGGATGAAGTGATTCTAAATCTCTTTCTTCCGCCTCTCCCTCTCCCCCGTGGGGGAGAAGGATAGAGTAATCTTCAATCTTTGATTCGCGTCGCTTTTTTCCATCTCTCCGTGGAGGAGAGGGATGGGGTAAACTTCAATCTTCAATTTCCATCGTTTCTCTCCCTCTCCTCAGCGGGAAAAAACTCCCTTTTTCCTCTCCCCCGTGGAAGAGCTCCCTTTTTCCTTCCATGGGGGGAGAGGGAGGGGGTGAGGGGGGTGAAAAAAATGGCGGGAGGGCAGATTTGGTGATGACTTAGGGAGACATCTTAATTATAGTTCGCCGTACACGGAATCAAGGGCTTGATCAGGAACATCAAAGACCTGGTTATGGGGAGGAAGAGGCTCATATTTCATAAATTCCGGTACCCGATCATCGGTCCGCGAAAGACCGGCGGCTTCATTAAAGGCGCGTTCTTTCTTTAAAATCTCAGCGCCAATTTTAGCCGCATCTTCTGCTTTCCAGGTAGTTCCCAGGACTCCATTACACTCTTCCATCATTCCTTCAAAACCACTGGCAATGTCTAAGATAGCGAAAGCAATGAAAAGACAATGGCCCGTGCTGTCTATAAAAGCGGTGGTTGCTTGGAAAGCACGGCTTAAAGCTGCTTTACCCTCTGGAGTTAGCGGGTCAGCTTTACCTCCAACGCTTAAAATCTCCGGGGCGATAGTATAACCAGCAGTATGGTCAGCTCCCATGGTGCTGGTTGCATAAGTAATGCCAATTCCTTTTACAGCTCTCGGCTCATAAGCGGGCATGCTCTGGCGCTTTACTGTAGGTACGCGGGTCAGCCCAAAAGTCCGTCCTGCATATTCTGTTCCGCTTCCCAAGATTTTGCCGAGAGGAGTTCCTTTGCCCATCTCTTGCACCAAACCGATGGCCTTTTTCCCATCCCCGAAGGGAATTATTCCAGCTTCCATAGCCACAGCTATGGTCGTTCCTGTTTCAATCGTATCCAATCCATAAGCATTGCAAAGACGGACTAATTCGGCAATATCATCGAGATTATCAATCCCGCAATTAGCACCTAAAGCCCAATCAGATTCGTATTCCACGCAGGAGGTATGTTCAGTCCCATCAGGTTTGTACCAAGTATTAGAGCACTGAATTATGCACCCAGGGCTGCAGGCGTGATTATAGAGCTCTCTTCCTAATCTGCTCTTATTCCCGTCAAAGATAGCTTCCCCGGCAATCTTGGCTGCTCCCTCAAAACGGCCGTTGGAGAAGTTACGCGTGGGTAATCCACCGGCTTCGTTCATAATATTAATTAGAACGGCCGTGCCATAAGTGTTTAGTCCACCTTTGGGCTTAGTAATAGCATGTTCTCGCAGGGCTTCGGTAAGTTTTTTGGCGCCTTGGTCAAATAAAGTCTTATTTGCTATAGTAACTCCAGGAGCTCCTTTACTATTGACTAGGATAAATTTTAGTTTTTTGCTGGCCAGAACTGCTCCCAGGCCGCCACGTCCTGAGTATCTTGAAGGTCGCCGACCAAGGTCATTGAAGACCACTCCGGAATTACCATACCCGTATTCACCAGCTACACCGCAGCCGGCCACGGCTACACCCGTGCCAAATTTTTCATATACCTTAGGAAATACTTCGTAAAGGTCTTTACCTGTATAGTCATCGGCAGGCATAAATTCTACTTTCGGTTTGCCTTCTTGCTCATCCCAACTTAAGTAGGCTAAGTAGTACTTATTCTTTTCTTTGGGCTGCCCCTCCACAACGAGCGCTTTGACGCGCATATTGGCTAAAAAAGGTGCCCAGGAGGATCCCGCATTAGATTCTTTTATTCCGCCGGTTAACCAAGATTTTGCCCCTACAGAAACACGGGCTGAAGTAGAGGCTGGGGTTCCCGTTACGATTCCTGGGGCAAAGACGATCTTGTTGTTTGGGCCAAGAGGATGGCATAAAGGAGGAACTTCATCGTGCACCATGGTGGAGGTCAATCCACGGCCGCCTAAATTCTTATAGGCTGGGGGTACATCTTCCAATCGGTAGCTAAGGTCATTCATGTTTAAACGTAAAATCCACATAATTACGCCTCCTTTCTTTCTTAATGAATTTTCAGGGTTACCCCTGAATTTAAATCCCTCGGCAAATCTTTACGGCAAACCTATTATTCTTGCAACTATCTCCCTGGCACCTCAGATTCTATTTTATTATCCTTATAGTGTCAATGGATCTTTTTGAGCAGCCAGGCCATATTTTGGCCCAAAGTTTTCATAGTCTGAATTCCTTCGTTATCATTGCGCACCTCGCCGGGATTTCTTCCGATGGCTAAATTCCAGTAGCTCGACCCAGGAATGATCATTTGGTTGTAAAGGAGCCAGAGATTGATAGAATTAAAAGCAGGAATAGCCCCGGCTCTGCGCACGGCAATCACGGCGGCGCCCACTTTGCGTTTAAGCATGTAATCATTGGCCCGAGCTACCAGACCAGTTCTTTCAATCAAGGCTTTGACTTTAGCCGTTACATCAGAGAAATACGTGGGTGAACCGAGAATGATGCCGTCAGCTTCCCGCATTTTATTAAGGCATTCGTTAAGAGCATCGATGTGGACGGCACATTGGAAATCTTTGTTTTGAAAACATTTATAACAGGCTATACACCCCTGGATTTGTTTCTGCGCCAAATTTATCAATTCTATTGCGATTCCCTCTTTTTGCAGTTCCTCCAGGACCAGATTAAGTAAAATATAAGTGTTACCCTCTGGCCGGGGACTTCCATTAAAAGCTACTACTTTCATAAAATGAACCTCCTCTTCTGCCTTAAGCAATTTTTGATAAGAAAAAAGTATTTTGGTAGTTATAAAAGCGCCTGGAAGTCAAAGTTTAAATTAATAAGTTTATCTTTAAAGGCGGAAACATCGCGCCTTAGCTCAATGACTTTCTGAATTTCTCTTGCTCCGCGCACATCGCCAAATAAAATTGCGCCAGTAAGAATATTATCCTTGATCACTAATTTACGATATATTTTGGTCTGTTCATCTTTGTAGACCATTGCCTCCATTTTTTCTTCAGGATCAATTTCGCCCGCACAAAAAAGATCAATGCCAGCTACTTTAAGGGTATTAATGGGGAGGGTGCCTTTATATATGATCGTCTGGCCAGCCATATTGAACCCGGCAATCTTTCCTTGCTCCCTGGCCGCTGGCCAAATGCCATACACCTGGCCGTTGAATTCAGCAATATCGCCAGCAGCATAAACATCTGGTAGCCCTGTACTTAGAGTTTCATTGACTTTAATTCCTTTATTAACTGGCAAGTTCAATTTTGGGGCTAAGGATACTTCGGGGCGAGTACCCGCCGAAATCAAAACAATTTGGGAAAATAATTTTTCGCCACTTTCTAAGGAAACCCAGAGGCCAGTAGGTGTTTTCTCGATGGCCTGGGTCTTAGCTCCCAGATAAAAATGAAATCCCATTTCCTTCATTTTTTCATAAAGTACTTGAGCTCCTGTTAGATCTGTTTGCCGTGGAAGCAATCGTGGAAAAAATTCTACTACCGTAACTTTTAGGCCCAGTTTTCTTAAAGCATTCCCCGCTTCCAAACCTAAAAGTCCGCCACCTATGATTACGGCCTGTTGCGCTTCTTTAGCCGCCTGGCGAATGCGTTCGGCATCATCAAAACGGCGCAGGGTAAAGACGCCAGCAGATGATGAACCAGGAATAGAAGGTAGAAAACTATTACTCCCGCAGGCTAAAAGAAGTTTATCATAGGCATATTTCATACTCTTTTGGGAGAGAGCTGTTTTATTGAAGAGATCAATCTCTAAAATTTCTTCCCCTAAATGCAAATCAATCTTTTTCCTGCTATACCATTTTTCATCATGGATGGTGATATCTTTGAGTTGCTTCTCGCCACAGATATAATCTGGAAGGCCTGGCGTATAATAAAAAAAATACTTCTCCTTAGAAAAGATCGCAATATTAGCCCGAGGATCGGCTTGACGAATACTTTCTGCAGCTGAATTTCCAGCAACTCCGTTGCCGATGATTAAGTAATTAGGCATAAATTTTCTCCTGCTTTGACTTATAATTTATCCTATAATAATAAAAAACCTTGGGAAAATATATCAACAATTATTTGCATAAAATGAAGAAAGATAAGCTTTTATTTGCTCATATGTTTGCGATTTTAATTACTCTATTTCTGCTTTGCTCAACAGGTTGCCACCCTATAAAAACCAAAACACCTGTAGATCGTCTTTATGAGCTTGATCCCCGGGGAAAAACCTACATTTCACCAAAGTTAACCGAAAAAGTTCCCCAAAAAATTGCTATTCTCCCTTTTCAGAGTTTAGTTGGTGAAGGGCGAATTGAAGGAAGCCGTTTTTTATTTAATTTCTTAGCCGGGAAAGAAAAAGAACCGGGAAAACCGCCCATAGCCGAGATAATTCGGCGCGCTTTTTTAGGCCAATTTACCCAACTGGAGATTGAATTTCTCAGGCTCTCGCAGATTGATCAGGTGCTTAAAAGAGAAGGTTTAAATTCTTGGGAGAAATTGCAAACTACTCCAGCAGATCATTTGGGAGGTCTTTTGGGCGTTGATGGGCTTATATTTGGACAGGTTACTCATTTTGACTATTATTATGGTTTTCTTTATGCCCAGTTAGCCGTGGGTTTGTCCATAGAAATGGTCGAAGCTGAAACCGGCGAAGTTCTCTGGCGGGTTAAAGATGCCCGCCGCGATCATACAGTTCGGGTTGTTCTTGATCCTTTAGGACTTTTAGTTGGCTTATTTCAGGTGGGGTTTGCTTTGCGGCCAATTAACATGATGAGAGCCATAGATGAGATATGCCGAGAAATAGTGGGTACCTTCCCCTTTTCCGCGCGTAGTGAATAAAAATGTTGGCGAAGATTCTGATGATTATTATTTTAGGGTTTATCTCTGTTGCCCCGGCCGCTGGTGAAGAAAAACAGGAGCATATTGGGGCGAGATTTAAAGGGGAGATATTACAATACGAGATTGGCTTTTGGTTTTTTTCCACCGCCGGAAAAGGAACCGTATTTTTCCAGGACCTTGGTTTGGAGAAATACAGAGTTTTTCATGGAGGGCAAGCGTGTGGTTTTGTAGGTTGGATTACCGGTCAGCGCCGAGAAATTTATCAGTCTTTATTGACGACCATCAATGGCGGGCGGCGACTCCTACCTTTAAGATTTGACGAAGAAATATTCAGCTTCGGCCAATCAAAGAGCAAAAGGATTTATTATAATTACGACCAGCGGAAGGTAATTATAGAAAGAGAGAAGGCGGGGCAGAAGATCATTCAAGAAAAGGAGATCCCCCAAGGTTTCTTGTACGATGACCCCGTAAGTGCCTTTTATAATTTTCGCCATGGTGTATACGGCCCCGTAGAGCAGGGAAAGAAATTTATTTTGCGGACTATTCCCGAGAAAGGGGAGGAAGTGATTATAATTCAGGTGGCTACAGCAGGGGAGACGGAGTTAAAAAAGGCCGCAGAGAAAGATAAACATGGCAAAGAATTTTTGACCCACATTATTCTAAATCGGGAGATGTGGGGAAAGAAAAAAGTGGAGATAGAGATCTGGTTTGATAAGAAATTGACGCCTGTCTCCGGCATGGTTAAAGATCTTCCTTTTCTGGGCAATATCTATGGTCGGTGCACTTATCGTGGATTTTCTTCTTCTCCATCATCGTTTTCAAGGTGGAAGGTATTTGGAAGAAGAAAAGAGATTGATTGAGGAGTCCTGCCGATCTTTTGAAAAATTCTTTTTTCGATACCTTCCGTAGTTTCTTGTAATTGATCTAACCAAGCCAAAGCGGTGGGCGTTTTCCCATATCTTACTCTTAAGTCAGCGAACCTTTCCGCCAGAGATACGATATTTGTGTGTTTCACTCTTTTATCCGCGTAATGAACAACCTCGGCTTCGCTAATCCGTTCATTTTGGGGTTGATCGATTACTACATGTTGGCGGACAATGTCCGCTATCTCTGGGTAACCCAATTGCGTTAATAATTCTGCTCCGACTTGAGAGTGGTCCTCCTCGCCCGTTTTGGCAATATCATGCAGCAAAGCTCCGGCAGCAATTTGGGCCAAATTTAATTTTTCTCCATTTTTATTAAGTTCCTGTCCTAAAAAAAAGGCAATTTTATATACTATTTGGCTGTGATGGATGATATGTTCAGGGACTTGATGCGCTTTTAGAATCGATAAGCATTGCTGGGGATTAGGAATCATTTCATTCCTCAAAATTTTTACCAATCTTACCATTCCTAAAAAATATAGACAAGATAGGCCTGCGATCCGATATTGCACCTCCGAGGTGCAACAGCATTTGGCTTGACATCTTTTCCCCATTTTTATAAATTATTTCTACCCATTACTTTGTTGCTGAAAATCAGTCTTGTCTAAATTAATGGTTTTAAAGGATGTTGATCCGTCATTCCCGTATATTCCCCCTCACCCTTGCCCTGGTTTGT
>FWPU01005570.1_pt1 | contig 11515 bp, 13 predicted proteins | sample 2228361 | NCBI WGS metagenome assembly FWPU01 (sample SAMEA103939777, study PRJEB20133) | metagenome | reverse complement strand
ACTCTGTGTTTGCCCTTGAAAAGATCCGCGAGCGCCTTCTCTAAGAACTTCAGCTCATAATTTAAGAGGGCGAGCGAGGCAGCCACGGCCATTGTATTCGTTAGGCGCCTGAGCGTGCTGAAGGGTGCCCCTGTCTCTTGCGCAAGCTTTTGCAAAATTTCTTCATAGGGCACAGGGAAGAGCTGCACACCCCGCGCTTCAGCATCGCGCAGCATGTCATTTAGGGTTTCGCTCAAGCCCTTAGAAGCTAAATACGCTTTCAAGTCATCGCGGGCGCGGTGCTCTATAGCCGCCAGGCGGCTGAGCGGGGTTTCTGATAACTTCGGGTCATAAATGATCCCGCCTTGGGGTATGACATCTAAGGCGTGCAGGAAGACCGTCTCTGCGTCGAAACTGGCTAAAAGTGCGATCTGATCAGTGATAGAACGAACAGGTTCTTCGTCAACGCGCACCAGATAATAGCTGTGCTCGCCCATGATGTTCGAATAGTACTCGCGTTGGCCGTATAAATTGAGCCCGCCGTAGGCACACGCCTGAGCGAACATGGTGGCGCCTTTATCCACGCCGCTGCCCTGGGCGCCTCCGATCAACCATGCCAGTCGGTTCTCCCTCATCAAAAATCACCAGCCCGCCATTTTAGCGTCTTTTTTATCGGACTTCAAGAGTCGGCTATATTAGCAAGGCGTTATGGGCCGTTGGGTGCGAGATCGCGTAGCGAGAATTGTGTAATTTGGGCGGGGCAGCTCAATTCGCGACACGGTCGCTTTAATTTAATATATACGCCCCTATTTTCGCCAAATGAAGGCGCTCCTTGCGCAGCTGAAACTATAGAGGGTGTGCACATGCAAACCCCCTCGATGGGCATGTCAAATGACTTTAAAGTTGCCATCGAAGAGGGCGCGAATTTAATCCGCATCGGCCACGGCACTCTTTGGGCCTTCATGGGGTTGTCTTAGTTTCTTCCAACGCTCCAGTCGCTTCTTAATCTCGATTTCTAAGCCCGCGTCTTTGGGCCGATAATAGACTCGCCCCTGCAAGCTCTGCGGCAGGCACTCCATAGGAGCAACGCCTTCCTCTAAATCGTGTGCGTATTTATATCCCTTGCCATAGCCCACTTCTTTCATCAGCTTGGTCACAGGGTTTCGAAGGTGCAGCGGCACCGGATCGTTGCGCGTCTGCTCCACATCCGATTGAGCTTCTGCGAAGGCTTTATAAATAGAATTGCTCTTGGGAGCGGCAGCCAAATACACGGCGGCTTCCGCCAACGCTAACTCACCCTCCGGCGACCCCAAGAAGTCGTAAGCGTCTTTGGCCGCCACAGCCACCGAGAGCGCCTGAGGGTCGGCCAGCCCGATGTCTTCGACAGCCATGCGAATGAGCCGTCGGGCCAGATACAGCGGGTCTTCGCCGCCCGCCAGCATCCGCGCCAGCCAATACAAGGCCGCATCAGGGTCGGAATTGCGCACGCTCTTGTGAAGAGCTGAGATGAGATTATAATGCTCCTCACCCGCCTTATCGTAACTGGGGAGCTTTCGCTGGGCCGCCTCTTGCACGGCTTCTAAAGTAATCAGCTTGCCCTCAACCATGTCGGCAGACAACTCTAAAAGATTGAGTGCGCGGCGGGCATCGCCATCAGAATACTGTGCAACGAACTCCTCGGCCTCGTGGGCGAGCTTCAGCCCTTTTTTGCCCAAGCCACGGGCTTCGTCTTGCAGCGCCCGATGAATCACGGTTTTAATCTCTTCCGTGCTTAGCGGGTTGAGCACGAAGACTTGCGAGCGCGAAAGCAGCGGCGTGATGATCTCAAATGACGGGTTCTCCGTGGTGGCACCGATTAAAATCACAGAGCCCTCTTCGACGTAGGGCAAAAACGCTGCTTGCTGGGCCTTGTTGAATCTGTGAATCTCGTCAACAAAGATGAGATCGCGCGTGCCGTAGCTTTGAAATTTTCTTTTTGAGCGCTCCAGCGCTTGCTGAATTTCTTTAATGGAAGACCGCGTGGCGCTAAAGTGCAGAAAGTCGGCGCCGAAGGATTTGGCGATGATGATGCCTAATGTGGTTTTGCCTGTGCCCGGCGGCCCCCACAAAACCAACGAGCGCACTTCATCTTGTTCAATCATCTTGCGCAAGGGCTTGCCTTCTCCCATGATGTGCTCCTGGCCCACGAATTCCTCTATGCTCTGGGGGCGTATACGCTCCGCCAGCGGCGCTCGCTTCTGGCCCTTGCTGAAAAACTGACTCATCGCGATCCCATTTTAAGGGCATAAGAAGCTGAGATCAACTTTTCTTGACTTAGAGAGATATCTCTGCTATGATGCTCAACGATGAGCGATGTCACAAATGGTTCCGCATAATATGCTATTAGGGGTGATTAGACGGAATTTTTCCGTATAATCACATAGTTAGGCAGCACCGGCGCTCAGCCCGAAGGGTGGAGCATGCTCAACGCGCATCGTCACCTGAGGCATGGCCGCTGCGACTGCAAGACACGACCTGCGCGACTGGTGGTCTCTTCGCCACAGTCCCTAAATTATGTTGATGAAAGGAGAAGTCTATGACAACCGACGAACTTAAGGTGCTTATCAGGGAAATTGTTGCCGAGGCACGCCGACTAAACGCAGCACACACAGACCAGCCTGACGCGCCGGTCAACTATGCATGCATCTTCGCACAGAGCCCAGCTGAGTACGAGGAATTGGTCAGTGTGGCTCGCCAACTTGGTCCAGTCGCAGACGATACCGCAACAGGGCCTGTCTTCCACATTGCTCCGCTCTCGACTGATGCGGGCAGGTTCCGGCTGCTGAAAATCCGACGCCCCGATCCGAAGCGCCCAGAACGGGGAGACGCAGATTTTACAGTTGCTGACTATGATATGTTCAAAAAGAGGCACCTCGGTAGGCCGGGCTTCAGTCTCATCCAGCGCGAGCACATGGAAATGCTGGAGCTAAGCGACCCAGCTTTCAACGTACTTGCTTACTACTCTCACCCTACGCTTGCGGAAGTCCTCAATCTCGGTGCTGATTGATGATGGAATCACGGCTACGCGTAGCAATTCATCAGCCGAACTTCCTGCCTCGTTTGAAAGTATTGCAGAAGCTCGCGAACGCAGATGTTTGGTGCGTTCTTGACTCAGTCCAGTACTGCACTAGAGAATGGCAGAATCGTACTCGTATCGTTGCAATGCACGGCGACAACCGAACTTTTTGGCTTTCGGTTCCGGTACACAGACAACATGGACGCAACACGCTTATATGTGAGATATCTATTGCCAACCCCTTATTGACGGCGCGGTTAGTGCAACTGACTCTATTCCACGCGTTCAGACGCGCGCCTTACTGGACTGCCATCAACGATCTTCTTTCGAATTTCAAAGCACTGCCTGCGGCTGATACCCTAACGCACCTCTGCGTTGATACTACCTGTTCGCTCCTACACATTGCGGGTCGGCAGCCCACTGTGTTATTCGCATCCTCACTCTCAGTGACAGGCAAGGCTTCGACACTGATGGCTGCAATCTGCAGGCACCTAAACGCGACTACGTACCTCGCTGACAGCGGTGCACGAACTTACCTGCAACCTGCCCCATTCAGGGGGATTGAGGTGCTCTGGCAGAATTGGTGCGAACCCGCAGAGAGGTGGCCGGGCATCAACTCATGGAGAGACATATCCAGCGTCAACTACCTCGCCCGAGTCGGACCAGAGCAGTTCACGCGACACATCCTCAGCGGTGAGTTCACCCCTGATACCACTTGGGCCCCTCCCATGCCTGACCCAACTACGATCGGAGGTGACCGACATGCAACATGAGTGCCGTGCTCTTAGCGGCGTAATCCTTGACGTGGATGGTGTGCTTTGGATTGCAGGCGCACCAACAGAGGGTGTCATTGCGTTCCTCGACGGCCTTCGCCGAGACAAGGTTTCCTTCTGCTTGTTGACCAATGATTGTAGCGTCTCCAAAGCAGAGCGACATGAGGCACTGACACAGGCTGGTTTGTTCCTGCACGCTGATCAATTGGTAACAGCAGCAGAGGTCACTAGAGAATGGCTCAGAAACGCGGCCGCACACGCCATCATGTACCTCGGCACCCCTAGCACATTGCCCGATGTCGCTAAAGGGTTCCGCGTCTGCGAGAGCGGTCCCGTGGACGCCGTCGTGGTAGGCGATCTGTTTGCCCATTATGATCGGCGTTCTCTTGATAAGGCCGTTAGGGCTGTGAGAGACGGTGCCGCCCTAGTAGCAATGCAGCGTAATCCCCTCTTGTCCGATGGCAAAGATTGGTATGTTGACAATGGTTTTTGGGTAGCGGGCTTAGAATATGTGACTGGGCGGCAGGCCATTGTGACGGGCAAGCCGAACCGGCATGCCTACCTAACTGCGGTGGCTCGGCTGAGGCAAATGGTGCAGGATCTCTCGCGCACCGCCTTCGTCAGTGACGATATTGCAACTGATCTGAAGGGCGCCAAAGATGTTGGCCTAACTACTGTTTACTTCGGCTCTGCGCAGACCTTGCCACCATGGGTTGACTATGCGGCGTACGATATGGATTCTCTTGCTTCCCTTCTCATCGGTCACGGCCATGATTGACGTTGCTGTCGGCATCGACATAGGTACGTCTTACACGAAAGCTGCTGCTCGAACGGAGGACGGTACTGTTATCGCGGTCTATCGAATGCGCTCCCCGCAGTTCAGAACCGACCGCTCTACTGGCCGACTGGGTGCAGCCGAATGGTGGGCGTGCTTCAAGGATGTGTTGTGTGGTTTGCTAACTGCGCATGCGTCTCAGCGATTGCACGTCATCTCGATCTGTGTGTCAGCTATTGCTCCCACATTGACTGTTTTCGATGCGGCCCAAGAGGATAAATCCTACGCAATCTTATACTCGTCGCTAGCAGAATTGGAGGATGGAGCCTCACTATCGCAATCTGGCCCGCAGCTGACAGAGCGTCGCCTTGTGACGCTAAGGAGTGCGGCTCGCAAGGAGCGTTTCGTGAGCCCTTGCATCAGTGATCTTGTGGGTTATGTGAACTGGCGCCTCACGGGCACCCTGACTATAAATAGCATCTCACTCGCCGAGACTGGCATGGTGGGGGAAGTGAGAGCCTGTGACAAGTTCGCTGTCGTGGATAACATTACCCCGCGGCTCGTGACTCCAGGTGAGCAGATCGGTGAGACAACGAGGTCAAGTGCGGAAGAACTTAGTATCGAGGCAGGCATCCCCGTCTGTGGTGGCTGCTCCGACACGATGAGTTCGGTGGTCGGAGCCGGGCTTGCGCAAGCATCAGAGACGATGTTGTACCTTGGGACTTTCGGTTCTCTTATGCGTTTGGGGGCTGATGTTGGAACGCTTCTCAACGTAGCGAACTGTCCAAGCCTGCCCTTTCGTTGGTTGCTTTCAGTTCCGGGTCTCGGCCCGGAGATCGAGTCATTGAGCCATCGGTGGTTTGGCTTTGCAGCCGAAGCAGATCGGTTGCGAACGCTTGATCAGGAGGCGATGCGGGCGCCACCGGGTGCTGGTGGTACGCTTTTTCTAGTCCCACGCTGGAAGGAGGGGATGACTCCGGTTGGAACATATCAGTTTGTAGCCGACAAAAACGGGGACATTGGGAACGTTCAGAGACAGGCCCGAGCTGTTCTGGAAGGCATTGCCTACGCAGTACTCGCTTTGGGCATCCATTCGGGTGAGGTCATAAAGGCTGGAGGTGGTGGGGCGCGCAGCTGCGCTTGGCTCGACGCACTTTCCATTGTGCTTAACAGCGATATTCAGGCTCGCTGCATGACATGGGAGGCCACAGGGGCAGCTGATATTGCCGCCGGGCTAGTGTGGCAGTCTACGGCACCTATGCGCCCTTATTATACATCCCAAAGGCACCCAGATGCGTCTCGAGCGGTTATTAACGACAATTCCCAACGTGTAAAGGAGCACTACTATGAACATGACTGGCTCTAGTAATGTACAAAAAGTTGAAGCAAAGACGATGCTTGGCAGGTTTAATGCCTTTCGCGAACGCTACCGGATCCAGACGTCCGCAACTCTTGCTGTGCTTGCGGCTGTTACATTCATTGCCGCTGAATTCGTGCCTGCTATTCAACAGTTCGTACTCACCACTGGTCTCCTCCAGTACATCACGCTCATAGTTCTTCTTGATCTGGCAGCCTCCATCTATGTGATGCAACGGCCACCGGCGACGAGAATAGCGAGGAACCAAGACGAATCAATGCCGAGGCTTCTTGAAGCCTTACCGCGCTGTCGGACCGATAGCGTGGACCTCCTTGAGTACGCTGGCGCAACGACGTTGCCATTAATTAGGGCTATTCGACGTGAGGGCGTGCCCATGCGGATGCTAGTCAAACACCCAGAGACAATCGATGGGCTTCAGAGGCAGCGAAATATCACAACGCTCGACACGATATGCAACTCCATTTTTGACGATTATCGAGGTTCCTTTGAGATTCGCTGCTACAGATTACCATACACGCTCAGAGGTCGTCGCCTTGGGAAGGAACTACTTGAACTGGGATGGCTGACGCCGGATGTAAAGCGAAAGACGGCATTTGGCCATGGAAATCCCTCTCTTATTGCGGATTTGTCCAACAGCAACAACGAGCATCTTCACATTTTCTTTAAGACGACTTTCGAGACCTATTGGAATGACCAGGGAACGGAGGACGGGCGGGCTGTACTTGAGCGTTTGCGCGCTTCTGCTTGAATGGCCGCTTCCCGCCTCCGTTGCCACTCGTTGGCACGGAAGACTGGTCATAACACGACACGCGTCGCCTAACACTGCGTGCACCCGACTTGCTCCTCGCTGCGCTCGTCGCAAGCGGGTGACGCTAGCCGTTAGGTGGCTTTGCTAATCTATCAGTAAGCGGCTCACGTCACAGCCTAATCCTCGTGCTATCGCGACCAGGGTCTCATAGCGAGGAGAGTCTTGGCCCAGTTCGATCCTGGCCAGTGTCGCTCGCCCAATCTTAGCGCGCTTGGCCAACTCTTCTTGGCTGAGACCGACCTGCGTCCTCAGAGCCCGAATCCTTCGGCCCAGCTGAGCACGCCCCGTGCGCGCAAGCTTCTCTGCTTTTTCGCGATAGCTGGCGTCGGCGTAGTGCCGCGCAAAGTCCCAGGGGACTTCTTCAACACTTCCATCTTTCAGCTCCAGAAACAACGTATATGGATCAGGCAGCTTCACAGTGATCGAGTGACTAGAGAGTTTTAGGTCGGCCCACGGAATGACACCAATGATGTCATCCGCAAAGCGCACCACAATCCCCTGCTTGGTCAGCTCAGCGCTGATCATCATCCGCTCCGATCCAACTACGTGAGTGACCGTCGTCGGCATGAGGCATCACCTCCTGTGAATTTCATCCCAGACTTGGCGTATCCTAACCGCGTGCTTCTTGTAAGCTTTGAGGATGGCCGCCCTTTTCCCAGAGGGCGGGTCTTCCATAAATGTACCACTGTTGAGTTCGATGCGCACTTCTTTTCCGCCGAAGCGGACATGGACATGCGGCGGCTCGAACCGTTGCTCGCGAGTATGCACGATGAATTCAAACTCACCTTCCTGAGCTACCGTTGGCATGAGCGCCTGATCCCATTGTATCAAAAATGATACAAAACATCCAGTTCTATTATTGTCCGATGGGATCGGGGTTCATTCCCCTCAGAAGCGATCTTAGGCAATCAGAATTAGGTGCCCAGCTGCCGGGTGATCAGCTCCGCCAGCTTCAAATCAAAAGCCGTTGTAATTTTTATGTTCTGCTCCTCGCCCTCTATGAGCACAGGCTTCACGCCACTAATTGCCCAGACCGCCCCGGCCTCGTCCGTAAAATACGCCGAGCTTGGCGGCTTCGTCAAGCGCATAACGCAAAAGCGAATAGCTGAAGCACTGAGGAGTCTGAATGAGCACCAGTCGTTCTCGATCAAACTCTGCTTCTAATAAACCCTCGCGATTCAGCCGGCGGACGGTTTCTTTAATTTTGAGCGCCGGGATGGCCGCGCCGTGTTGCTTGGCTACTTCGATCAGCTTATTCACAAGCTCGAGCGAGAAGAAGGGGCGTACCCCGTCGTGAACTAAAACTAAATCAGCTTCGATGGCCCTTACGCCCGCGCGGGCCGAGTCTTGTCTGTGCGCTCCCCCTACGACGAGCTTGATCTCTTTTTTGAAGCGATGTTTGTCTAAGATCTCGCTCTTGAAGAGCCCCACATCGTCTTCGTTCACGACCGCCACGATCGCGTCGATCAGCGGGCACCGATCAAATTTTTCAAGAGAGTAAAGCAGAATGGGCTTTTCATTGAGGGACAGATACGGCTTGGGTTTTTTCGAGCCCAGACGCGTGCCCTTGCCTGCGGCCAGAACCACGGCTCCAATTCTCATTATTTTCCAATTCTCATTATTTGTTTGATTATTCCCACTTGCCCCCTTTATCCACCTTGGGGCGCACGAAGAGCATCTTGCCTGCCTCTGTCTGTAGAGAACTATTGACGATCACGGGGATCTTGCGGCCGATGAAGCGCCTGCCGTTTTCGACAACGACCATTGTGCCGTCGTCTAAGTAGCCCACCCCTTGGCCGATCTCCTCGCCCTTGTCAATGACTTCCACTTCTAACTCCTCGCCCGGAATGAAGCGCGGCTTCACCGCATTAGCTAACTCATTAATATTTAACACGGGCATGTTCTCCACTCTGGCCACCTTATTGAGATTAAAGTCCGTCGTGACGATTTTGGCCTTCAGCTCTTTGGCGAGTTGAATGAGTTTGCGGTCCACGCCGTGAACTTCTGGAAAGTCACGGTCGAGTGTCTCCACCTCGATCTCGGGGTTCTTACGCAGATCCCCCAAAATATCGAGTCCGCGCCGGCCCTTGCGCCTCCTCAGATTATCTGAAGAGTCTGCAATGCTGTGCAGCTCATCTAGCACGAACTGGGGGATGAAAATCTTCCCCTCGATGAAGCCTGTCTTCACCAGATCGCCTATACGTCCATCGATGATCACACTCGTATCTAAAAGCTTGGGCATGGTGCTCTCGCTCTGGGATCTGGCGCCTTTGAAAAGCTCTACAAAAAGACTCTCTCGGCGATAGCCGATTCTAAAGAAGAGTGTGGTCATGAAGAGAATGATTAGGACTTCTAGGAGCGGCCGAAGAGAGCCATCGCGGAAGATCAGCTCTAAAATGCCCACGGCCACAAGCGCGAGGAGCACCCCCAAAAGGGCCGTTAATCCCGCGTTGAAGAACTGTTTAGCCTCGCCGGCCTCCACGCGCTTCATCACAAATCTCGACAGCCTAAGCATGAGCCAGGCCGAAAGCAGCCCGGTCAGGCCGCCTGCAATCACATTGGCCTGCCAATCGGGCAAGCTCCATTGCCCTATTTTAATGGAGCGTATAAACTGCTCCTGCCAGGCTATCCAACTGCCTAGAGCTGTCAGTATCAAGCAAAACAAGATCGCCACCATAAGCCCTCTTTATTGAATCTTAGCACATACTTGACTTTGGGGCAACGGTTTTGCTATGTTAGAGAGTTACGGGGTGCGCGGTGGAGAAGAGGACTTGGCGTATTAGAGAGATACTCGCTTGGACCCGCAGACATTTGAGAAGGGCGGGCATTGAGGCGGCACGCTTCGAGGCCGAAATATTACTGGCCCATGCCCTGGGCACCGAACGGCTTGAGCTTTATCTGAACCCTGATAGAATTCTAAGCACTCAGGAGCGAGCACGCTTCAAAAAACTGCTCGCTAAACGCACGCAGGGCGTACCGTTGCAGTACCTCATCGGCACCGTAGACTTCATGGGCTGCGAGATCTCTGTGAATAAAACTGTGCTTATCCCTCGCTTCGAGACCGAAGAGTTGGTTGAAAAAGTCCTTCAAGACGCAAACGCTCGCCACGCGCTGAATGTTCTAGAGCTGGGCACGGGCTCGGGCGCCATCGCGATTGCCCTGGCACGGCACTTGAAGCAAGCCAAAATCGTAGCCACAGACATCTCAGCGGAAGCACTTAAACTAGCTCGAAAGAACGCCGAGCAAAATGGCGTTTCAGAGCGCATTGCGTTTTTACAATCAGACTGGTTTTCGAAAGTTTCGGGTACTTTTGATTTGATCGTCTCGAATCCGCCCTATGTAAACTCCCAAAGCTTCAAAGATTTGCCAGAGGAGGTGAAACACGAGCCTGTGATCGCCCTCGACGGGGGCGAAGCGGGCCTGCAAGCGATACAGGCCATTATTGCCCAAGCCCCGCCGTATCTCGCTGAAGGCGGCAGATTGTATTTAGAGATCGGCGAAACGCAAACCCAAAGCGTCTTAGCGATGGCCCAAGAGCACGATGCTTTTCACGCAGTCGAGATTCTGAAAGATTCTGCAGGCAAAGACAGATTTTTGCGGGCAGTGCGCGCATATATGCGCATATAACTTATGTCCCGAATGGTGCAAGTCTCAGAGCTGAGCTTTTTCACCGATGAGGGGCGGACGCTCTTAGAAGATATTCACTTGGGCATTGAGCGCGGGGAATTTTTCATCTTAACGGGCCCAGCCGCTTCGGGTAAGACGTTGTTGCTAAAGTTACTGTGCCGCGAGCTCTTGCCTCAGCGAGGGCAAATTCTCATAGATGACCGCAACCTCTTGCGCATCAGCCCGGAGAAGATGCGCCAGCTTCGCCGCCGCATCGGCCTCGTCCCTCAACATTTCACGCCTCCACAACGCGGCTCCGTCTACGACCAGATCATCTTTAAGCTTCGGGTTTTAGGCTACCCGAAACACGAAGCGTCGAGCAAAGCTCTAGATGCCCTAGAGGCAGTCGGCGCTTTGCAACTCAAAGACAAGCTCGTTAAAAAATTATCTCAAGAGGAGCTTGTGTTTTTTTATCTGGCTTTGGCCATCAGCAATGACCCAGTGTTGCTCTTCGTTGATGAGCCATTTACAGCCCTCGACGAGAAGAGCAAGATCGCGATTTTAGATGCCCTGAAGTGCGTCCATGCCCGCAAGCGAATCACGATGCTCGTCACTACGCGTGACGCCCAACTAGCCGAGCGCTCCGGCGCCCGAACCGCACTTCTTCAAGATGGCCGTATCGCAAGCCCGTCGAGAGCTGCAAGTTCTGAATTGGAAGTTTAGATATGCGCGTGAGTCTTTATTTGCTTAAAGAGCTTTTCAAGGCGCTGAGCTTCAAATCCGTCGTGCTCTCGATCTCGGCCGTGCTTCTCTGCTTTATTTTTCTGAGCAGCCTTTCATTGATCGCTTCGGAGGGAGTCCATCTTTTCGGCCGCCTTGAGATCGTGGCCGTGTTAAAAGACGACACGCCCCCTGCTGAGATCAATAAGCTCTATTTAGAAATACAGAGCTGGAACGAGGTGGCTTCCATAAAATACGTGCCGAAAGAAACCGCCAAAAGCCTGTCGAAAGGCCATTTGACCATCACGCTCAAAGACCCTGAAGACGCCGAGAGCGTCTCGGCCAGCCTTCGAGACGCTCAACGCTTTCCCCAAATCGGGAGTGTCATCGCATCCAAGTTGAGCCCCTTGAGTGTATTTCT
>FWPU01006290.1_pt1 | contig 11518 bp, 8 predicted proteins | sample 2228361 | NCBI WGS metagenome assembly FWPU01 (sample SAMEA103939777, study PRJEB20133) | metagenome | reverse complement strand
GGCGGGCCGCCGTGCCCGCCCGCTGCCACCACATCTCGGCGGGTGCAGGGACGGCGACGGATGCGCCCGTCACGGACACAGACAGGGCGGCGCCCCCGGGCACCTGCCCCTGGGCGCCGCCCTATCCAGCAGCGCGTCTGGAGATACAAGTAGGTCGGGTGGGATTCGAACCCACACGGGTTGCCCCGACGGATTTTAAGTCCGTTGCGTCTGCCGTTCCGCCACCGACCCTCGACGGCCCCATTCTAGCCATTCCCGGCGGGGCTGTCAACGTGGCGGGCAGGTCTGCTGCTCTGTCAGTTGGCTAGGACCGGAGGGTGGCCCGCGGTTGTGCGCGGCCCGGGAGCCGCTGGGGCCGGGAGCCAGGGGCGTGGTATGATGGGGGGCCAGGGAAGAGATATCCTAGAGGAGCGATACCTTGCATTTCGACGCGTTGACCCTGGCCTGCGTGGTCCAGGAATTGGCCGACCGGCTGGTGGATGGCCGGATCCAGAGTGTGGTCATGCCCGACGAGCGCTCGGTGGGGCTGGAGGTCTATGCCAACCGAACGCGGCGGTATCTCCTCTGCCATGCCGGAGAGCCGACCGGCCGGCTCCACCTGGTGGACTTCAAGCTGCGTCGGGGCGTAGAGGGGACGTCTCCCCTGCTCCTCCTCCTGCGCAAGTTCGGCCGGGGCGCCAGAATTCAGGAGGTGCGCCAGTGGTCGCCCATCGAGCGGGTGGCCTGCCTGGAACTGGAGCATCCGGAGCACGGCCCGTCCACCCTGGTGGTGGAGCTGGTTGGCCGCCGCAGCAACGTGCTGTTACTGGACGGGGAAGGCGGAATTCGGGACTGCCTGGTGCGGGTGCCGCCGTCGGAACGGGCCCGGCGGCTGCTACTGCCGGGGCACGTCTACCAGGCGCCGCCCCCCCAGGACGGGCTGCTGCCGTGGGATGACGGTACGGCCGACTATTACCAGCGCCTGACCGCCCTGTTGCAGGCCCCCGGCCCCCTGTGGCGGGCCCTGGTATCCGGGGTGGCGGGCATGAGTCCGACCCTGGCTCGCGAGGTGGCCTGGCGGGCGTGCGGTCGGGCGGACGCCGCCGGCGCCGACGCGGAGCCCCTGGCCGTGGTCCAGGCGCTGCAGGAGCTCTGGGCACCGGTTCAGAATGGGGCCTGGGAACCTGGGCTGGTTTTCGACGACGGCCGGCTGTGGGGCTTTGCGTCCTACCACCTGCATTTTCGGGGGCGGTTCCAGCCCACGGCTTCCATCAGTGAGGCGTTGGCCCACTTTTTTCTGGCCGGCCCCGGTGCGGATCGGTCGCCGGATCCCTACGCCGGCCTGCGGGGAGAGGTGGCGGCCCAACTGCGGCGGGCCCGGGAACGGCTGGTACGTCAACTCGACGCCCTGCAGGGCGATGAGCCGGCCCCGGGGGAGGCCGAGGAGCTGCGCACCCGGGCCCAGTGGCTCCTGGCCCTGGCCAGCCAGATCCAGCCCGGCCAGGAACGGCTGGACGTGGACCTGGGAGATCAGGTGTTGTCCATCCCCCTTCGGCCTGATCTCCCACCGGTGGCCCAAGCCGAACGCATGTTTCGTCAGGCCGCCAAACTGGAGCGCGCGGCCGAGGTTATCCCCCAGCGCCGGGCGGCCCTGGAGGCAGACCTGGCCTATCTGGAGCAGCTGGAGACCGATCTCGCCCTGGCGGAGGATCAGCCCGCCATTGCTGCGGTGCAGGAGGAGTTGCGGGCCACAGGGCTGGTGGCGGTCCGGGGCAGAAAGCGGCCGTCCCAGGCCAGGGCTCGGGAAGGCGCTCCCTTGCGCCTGCAGACCGGAGACGGCTGGGAGATCCTGGTAGGGCGCAACGCCCGTCAGAACGACGCGGTTACCTTTCGTCTCTCCCATCCGGACGACCTGTGGTGCCATGTGCGGGACCTGCCCGGCGCCCACGTGGTGGTGCGGTCCCAGGGCCGGCCGGTGCCGCCGGAGGTGGTGGAGGCGGCTGCCCGGGTGGCGGCCTACTTCTCTCGGGCCCGGGATGAGCGCGCGGTGCCCGTGGCCGTGACACGACGGCGCTTCGTCAGCCGACAGCCGGGCGGCCGCCCCGGCCAGGTCTACTTCCGCCAGGAGGAGACCCTGGTGGTTCCGGCGACCCTGCCCGAGTCCGTCCTCCCTGCTTGAGGGGACGGGGTCAACCCACCCGGCTTTGCAGGAATTCAAAACTACGCCGAATGGTGCGCAGGGGATCCTTGGGCAGATCGTGCTCCACGATGTACCACTCTCCACCGGCCGCCTTCGCCGCGGGCAGGAGCCGGTCCCAGTCCAGCGTGCCGTGGCCCACGTCGGCAAAGCCCATCTCATCCTCCCCCTGGCCGGCGGGCGCCAGGTCTTTGACATGGATACGGGGGCAGCGGCCGGCATAGCGTTGTAGTAGCTCCACCCCGTCGGCGCCACCCCGGGCCACCCAGGCCAGATCCGGTTCCCAGGCCAGGTGGACAGGATCCGCCGCCTCCAACAGCCAGTCGATGGCCAGTTTGCCATCCAACAGGGCCATCTCCCAGGCATGGTTGTGGTACAGAAGCTGCATGCCGGCCTGGGCACACTGCTGGCCCAGGCGGTCCAACTTTTGCCCCAGGGCTTGCCACCCGGCCGCATCCGTCGGACGCTGATCCTGGGGAATGGCCGGGATCACGATGTGCCGATTCCCGATGGCCTGATTAAACTCGATGATCTTCGCCGGATCCGTCTCCACCGCCTGGAGTCCCACATGGGTGGAGACCGCCCGCAGCCCGTGCTTCTCCAACAGGGCCTTCATCTCCGGTGCAGGCAGGCCGTGGTCGCCGATGGTCTCCACGCCGGCATAGCCGATGCTGGCGACGGCAGCCAACTTCTCGTCCAGGCTCTGTTCCAGATGGCGCAGGCTGTACAGTTGCACAGCCAGAGGGCGCAACGTCTCAGATGTGGCCATAATTGATTCCTTTTGTTGGTGGTGAGATTGAATGGTCGTTCCTAGTCTACCTGTTCCAGCCAGGCCCGCAGGCCGGTATAACGCCGGGTCACCCGGTTGTTGCGGACGGCCATGGCGATGGCCTTGGGCTGGCCCACCAGCACCACCAGGCGCCTGGCCCGGGTCACCGCCGTGTAGAGCAAATTGCGCTGCAACATCATGTAGTGGCCGGTCAGGAGCGGGATCACCACAGCCGGAAATTCGGCTCCTTGGCTCTTGTGGACGCTGATGGCAAAGGCATGGACCAGTTCGTCCAGCTCCAGAAAATCATAGCACACGGCCCGGCCATCCATCATAACCGTGAGCTGTTGCATCTCCAAGTCCAGCTGGGTGATGGTGCCCAGATCGCCGTTGTAGACCTCCTTGTCGTAGTTGTTGCGCACCTGCATCACCCGGTCGCCAGGGCGAAAGATGCGATTGCCCAGGATCCGTTCCGGCTTGTCCGGGGCAGGTGGATTGAGCGCCGCCTGCAGGGCCCGGTTCAGGGCCCCAACCCCCACCACGCCCCGGTGCATGGGGCTTAGCACCTGGATATCCGCCGGTGTGAGGCCGAAACGCCGGGGGATGCGGTGCTGGACCAGTTCCACGCACAGCTGCGCGGCCCGTTCTGGATCATCGGTCTTGAATAAGAAAAAATCGGTTGCCTGCCGGTTGTCGATGATGGGCATCAGTCCCTGGTTGATGCGATGGGCGTTGGTGATGATCAGGCTGCCCGGCTCCTGGCGGAAGATGGTCTGGAGGCGTACCACCTGGGCGTGGCGGGCCAGGAGGCTGTCGGGCTGATCCTCGGCCCGGGCATGGGCCGCCTCCACCGCGGCGATGATGTCCTGGAGCACATTGCCCGCGCCCACGCTGGGCAACTGGTCCACATCCCCCACCAGCAGCAGGTGCATCCCAGGGGGCACCGCCTTGAGCAAATGGTGGGTGAGCACCAGATCCAGCATGGACGCTTCATCCACAATCAACAGATGGCCGGCCAGGGGAGTCTCCTCATTGCGCTGGAAGGCCATCCCTTCGCCCGGCTTGAACTCCAGCAGCCGATGGACCGTACGGGCCTCGTGGCCGGTGGTCTCGGCCAGCCGTTTGGCGGCCCGGCCTGTGGGTGCGGCCAGCAGCACCTGGTAGCCGGCCTGCTGGCAGAACCAGAGGATGGCCCGCACCGTGGTGGTTTTGCCGGTGCCAGGGCCGCCGGTCAGCACCACCAGCCGCCGGGTGAGGGCAGCCTGGACTGCTTCCCGCTGTTGGGGTGCCAGGTGCAGGGGGCCGCCAGGTGTGGCCTGGCGCTCAAAACGGCGGAAGGCTGTCTCCCAGTCGAAATCGGGCCGCCGGAACAGGGACAGGCGACTTTCGCCTTCCCGCAACAGCCGTTGAAGGCGGGATGCGACCCCATGCTCGCTGAAATAGAGGGGCGTCAGGTAGACGGCGGGCTTTTCTTGCAACAGGTGCCGGGTCTCCTCTGGGGTGGCCACCGCGTATGGCGCTCCCTCCTCGGCCACCAGCAGAGGCAGGGACTCCACGGGCGCGGGTTTCCGGGCTGGCGCCTCCTGCCCGGGGGACGGGCTCACCTTCACCTGGTCCCAGGTCCAGAGCTGGAGGAGGCCGGCGGCGGCCTGCTGGGGCGAGACGTCCAGCAGTGAGGCAGCGGTCTGGACCAGCTCGTCCGCCGGCAGGTAGACATGTCCTTCGTCGGTGGCCTGGTTCAGGGTGTAGGCTACCCCCGCGGCGACCCGTTGGGGGGCGTCGGGTGCCATGCCCAGGGAGCGGGCGAGCTTATCGGCCGTGAGGAAGCCGATGCCGTAGATGTCCCGTGCCAGGCGGTAGGGATCTGCCTGGACGATGGCGATGGCGTCGTTGCCGTAGTGCTTGTAGATCTTGGTGGCCAGACTGGTGCTGACGCCGTGGCTCTGGAGGAAGAGCATCACCTCTTTGATGGCCCGCTGCTCGGCCCAGGCCTGGATGATCATTTGGGTGCGCTTGCCCCCTACGCCGGGGACCTCCTGGAGGCGCATGGGCTGATGTTCGATCACGTCCAGGGTCTCCAGGCCGAAGTGGCGGACGACGCGGCGTGCGGTGACGGGGCCTATCCCCTTGATGAGGCCGCTGCCCAGGTACTTTTCCAGGCCGGCCACCGTGGCCGGCAGGACGCTGTGCATCTCTTCCACCAGGAACTGCTTGCCATATTCGGGATGGATGGTCCAGCGGCCGGTGAGCTCCACGAATTCGCCCACGTTCACGCCAGCCATATTGCCCACGATGGTCACCTCTCCGTCTGCTCCGAAGAGGTGGCGCGGCCGCTGCTCTGGAGTCAATTTGGCCACCGTGTAGCCATTGTCCGGATTGAGGTAGGTGATCCGTTCGATCACCCCACGCAGCGTCTCCATAAAGCATCTCCGTATAAAGCATCTCCGTGAGGAGCGTTTCCCGTGGGCTCTTCCGGTCGACTCCGTGGGGATGTTCGGGGTTCGTCCTCAGCGGTTTGAAGCAGTTGCCGGCTCTGATCCATGTCAGTATATAAATAAAGTGACGTTTCCCCCAAAATTTTGAAATTTCTAGCACTCGTGGTATAGTTAGGCGAACTATTGTGCTAAATCATACGCCCGGTACAGCGGTGATTTGGCCAGACCTCGCAGTGGGTCGCACTGCGATCGTGAAGTGCCGGGGGCCAGTCAGGAAAATAAAAGCCTGAAACTCCGGTGTGCCCAAGACGAGGAGTACCGAATGAGCATCAGTAAGACGCAGAAGTCCCAACTGATTGAAGAATTCCGGATCAACGAACAAGATACAGGTTCGCCGGAAGTTCAGGTCGCCTTGCTCACCACCCGCATCGACGCCTTGATTGAGCACCTGAACACCCACAAGCACGATGAGAGCTCCCGGCGGGGGCTACTAAAGCTGGTGGGTCAACGGCGGCGTCACCTGGCCTATCTGAAGCGGGTAGACAGCCAGCGTTACCAGCAGTTGATTCAACGGTTGGGCCTGCGCAAATAGAAGAGAGCGGTTTAAGGGGCGAGTGAGTCACGAAGAATTAACCGACTCTCGCCCCTTTTTCAATCGTAGGGGAGACCGCGAGTCTGGATTGGCCGGCTGCCATGGGGCCCTTAGGCCCTTGTGACGGTTCGGTATGGTGCAGACGTTGCTCTGGCAAGGGAGACGGTCATCAAACCGTCTGTTCGTGTTGTCCGGGGTCCGGTATTGGAGAGCGTGACGAAGGGCAAAGAAGTGCTTCGCCCCGGTCTCCAGTTCCGCACCTCGGCCACGCCCGCGCTAGAGCCTACCCATGCATCGCCCCAGGCTCGTACAATTCCCATTGTACAGTTTTTTGACATGAAGGAGAGAAGTATTATGCAACTATTTGACGGCGCGCGGACGTATACCGTCGAGGTGGGCGGGCGCACCCTCAGCATCGAAACAGGCGTACTGGCCATTCAGGCTGGCGGCGCGGCGACCGTTCGCTATGGCGACACCGTCCTGCTGGCCACGGCCACCATGAGCAAGGACGTGCGGCCGGGGATCAACTTCTTCCCACTGACCGTCGACTTTGAGGAAAAGCTCTACGCCGCCGGTCGCATTCCCGGCAGCTTCTTCCGCCGGGAAGGGCGACCCAGCGAACAGGCCATTCTGCTTTCCCGGTTGATCGACCGCCCCTTGCGCCCCCTCTTCCCCAAGGGTATGCGCAATGAGGTGCAGGTCATCGTTACCGCCTTAAGCACCGACGGCCAGAATTTGATGGATCCCCTGGCCATCATCGCAGCCTCGGCAGCCCTCCATATCAGCGACATCCCTTGGAACGGCCCCATCGCAGCCAGCACCATTGGCTTCGTGGATGGCGAATACATCATCAACCCCACCGCCCAGCAGATGGACCGGAGCGGGCTCAACCTGGTGGCTGCCGGGACCCATGACAACATCCTGATGGTGGAAGCGGGCGCCAACGAGTTCCCCGAGGATATGGTCCTGGAGGCCCTCAAGCTGGCCCACGAATCCATGCAGCCGGTGGTTCAGCTCATCCAGCAGATGCGGACCGAGGTGGGCAAGGAAAAGGCCCAGGATATCCAATACTTCCTGCCCTCGCCGGAAGTCCAGGCTCGGGTCAACGCCATGGCCCAGGGCAAGGTGGCCAGCCTTCTGGCCGCCGGGCTGGACAAGCACAGCCTCAAGGACAGCTTGAACGAGGTGCGCAGCGAGGTGGAAGAGTCCTTCGACTACCCCGAGGGGGACGAGTTCACCGCCCTGGACATCGCCGAAGCCCTGGATGCCGTGGTGAAGGCCGAGACCCGACGCCGGATCCTGGAAGAGGGGATCCGCCCGGACGGCCGGGATACCAAGACCATCCGCCCCATCCAGGTGCAGGTGGGCCGGGTCCCCCGGGTGCATGGCTCCGCCCTCTTCATGCGGGGCGACACCCACGTGCTCACCATCGCCACCCTGGGAACCCCCGGCGACGCCCAGCGTCTGGATACGCTGCAGCCGGCGGAAGAGAAGCGCTACATCCACCACTACAACTTCCCGCCCTACAGCACCGGCGAAGCCTACCCCCTGCGGGGACCTCGCCGGCGGGAGATCGGCCACGGCGCCCTGGCCGAGCGGGCCCTCCTCCCGGTGATCCCGGAGGATTTCCCGTACACCCTACGGCTGGTCAGCGAGGTGGTGAGCAGCAACGGCTCCACCAGCATGGCCTCTGTCTGTGGCAGCACCCTGGCCTTGATGGACGCCGGCGTGCCCATCTCCGCCCCGGTGGCTGGCATCGCCATGGGCCTCATCCAGGACCAGGAGACCGGTGCCTATCGGGTGCTGAGCGACATTCAGGGCCTGGAAGATGCCCTGGGAGATATGGACTTCAAGGTGGCAGGGACGGAACACGGCATCACCGCCCTGCAGATGGACCTGAAGATCAAAGGGCTGGACTTCAACATCCTGCGGGAAGCGCTGGAGCAGGCCCGGGAAGGGCGCCTTTACATCCTGGAGAAGATGCTGGCTGTCCTGCCCCAGGCCCGGCCCCAGCTCAGCCCCTACGCGCCTCGGATCCTCACCATCACCATCGACCCGGAGAAGATCGGCAAGCTCATCGGCCCGGGTGGCAAGACGGTGCGGGCCCTGCAGGATCAGTACGATGTCAAGATCGACATCGAGGAGGACGGCACTATCTACATCTCCGGTGAAGGCGTGGGGGCCGAACAGGCCCGGGAAGAAATCTCCCGCATGATGGAGGACGTCCAGGTGGGAAAAATCTACACCGGCATCGTCGTCCGTGTCGAGCCGTACGGCGCCTTCGTCAACATCCTGCCCGGCGTGGACGGGATGGTGCACATCAGCCAACTGGCCGACTATCGGGTCGAGCGGGTCGAAGACGTGGCCAAAATCGGCGATGAGCTGACCGCCATGGTCATCGACGTGGATCCCAGTGGCAAGGTGCGCCTGAGCCGGCAGGCTGTGCTGGAAGGCTGGACGGTGGAAGAGGCCCAGCGCCGCGACCGGGCCGTCTCCAGCCGGCGGGGCGGCGGTGACCGGGGTGGCAACAACGGACGTCGTCCTCGCCGTGACCGGGATAGCCGGCGGAACCGGTAGGCCCAGGCCAACCGGCCCGTTCGACGGGCTGTGCCCGGTGCAAGAGAACCAGCGCCTTCAGGTAACCGCCTGGAGGCGCTGTTGTTATGCCTACCGTTCTCTCTCCAGCCCCTTCCTTGTCCATGACAAGGCCCCGGGAGTATGTTAAAATTCGGGGCACTTGAAACCAAACGGGGTCAAAAGGGGACCGGGCAATCGCACTGTCGCCCCCAGAGGGGTTCGCCCGGACGCGATGACCCGCTAGATGGGATCGGCTGTGCCGCGAGGGACAGAGCCATGGATCGCCGCCAACTGCTCTTTGTCATCGTCGTTAACGCCATGATCAGCCTGGCCATTGCCCTGGGTGTGGTGTGGGCCTTCGAAGCCCGACGGCCAGATCCAGAGGTGCTGGCCGCACTCTATACCCCCCAGCCCACGCCCATTCTGGCAGCCCCCGCCGGCCAGACGCCGACGCCCACGGTGGTGACCTCCATCCCCACGATCCCGGCCCAGCAGGCGGCTCCGGCCACTCCCCCGCCGGCCGAGGAGGAGATCTACATCGTGCAGGCCGGCGACAGCCTCCTGGCCATCGCCAACCGCTACAACGTCACCGTGGAAGAGATCGCCGAAGCCAACAACCTGACCAATCCAGATTTCGTCTTCTCCGGACAGCGATTGGTGATCCCCGTGCGACGCCCGACCGAGGGCAACAGCCCGGCGGAGGCCCCCGCGCCCACCCAGGGCGTGATCATCCAGGGGGTGGAGGGCGTGGGCAATCTGGAAGCCGAAGCCATCGTGATTGTGAACGAAAGCGACCTGGCCTTCAATCTGCAGGGATGGCAGGTGGTGCGGGATGGTGGCCCCACCTACACCTTCGGGAACCTACCCATCTTCCCTGGCGGCAGCGTTCGGCTCCACACGGCGGCCGGTGTGGACAGCAGCATTGACCTGTACTGGGGACAGATCGCCGCCCTGTGGCAGCCGGGCATGGCCGTGCGCCTCCTCAATGCCCAGGGAACTGAGGTCCATCGCTATGTCATCCCGTAAAGCATCCCAGAGGTCCAGGCTATTGGAGCAGGCAGGAGCAGACGTATATGGCCAATGATCAGGAATCCCGCGGCCAGCAGGGCCGATCGGAACGGCCCCGCCGCCGAGACCGTCGCCGCTATCTTCGGCGTAAGCGACGACGGCGAAACGCCCAGGAAAAGGAATCCGGCAGCGGTGGGCAGACAGCCCCTCGCGTCGACGAGCGTACCCGCCAGGCTCGTCGGGCCCGTCGACACCGGCAGCGGCAACGCCAGCTCCAGCAGGCCGAGGCGGAACAACTTCAGGAATCCCAGGAGGTGGATGGGGAATACGAGGTGGTCAAAGCAGCCTTCATCTACACCCACGTCATCCGGCCTACCACCCGGGAATCTTTTGACTTCCGCTCGGAGCCCTTTTCCAACATCGGGCGACGGCTGGAGGACTTCAAGATTGACCTCTCGCCCCTGTTCCCGGCTGAAGAGGACGCGACCGTCGAAGGTTCACCCCCGGACGACCGCCCTGTCGGCGACGAGACAAACCAATAAGCGAATGGGAGTGGATTGTGGCCCCTGTTGTGTCCATTGAACAGCTTCAACATCATGTGGGTGAAACGGTCACCTTGCAGGGGTGGCTCTACCACAAAACCGGCAAAGGCCGGCTCCATTTCCTGCAGGTGCGGGACGGCACCGGCATCTGTCAGGCGGTGGTCTTCAAAGGCAGCGTCAGCGAAGAAGCCTTCCAGGCCGCCCGGCAGTTGACCCAGGAGAGCAGCCTGATCGTCACCGGTGTGGTCAAGGCGGAACCACGGGCGCCGGGCATCCCGGGCGGCTACGAAGTGGATGCCCGGGATCTCCAGGTCATCCAGATCGCCGAGCCTTACCCCATCACCCCCAAAGAGCACGGCATCGAGTTTCTGATGCAGCACCGGCACCTGTGGCTGCGCTCTTCCCGCCAGTGGGCCGCCATGCGGGTGCGGGCTACCGTGGTGCGCGCCATCCGCTCCTGGCTGGACGATCACGGCTTCCTCAACGTGGACACGCCCATCCTCACGCCGGCCGCCGCCGAAGGCACTACCACCCTGTTCCAGGTGGACTACCACGGCGAGCCCGCCTACCTGGCCCAGACGGGGCAGCTCTACAACGAGGCCAACATCTTCGCCTTTGGCAAGGTCTACTGCTTTGGCCCCACCTTCCGGGCCGAAAAGAGTAAGACCCGTCGCCACCTTCAGGAATTTTGGATGGTGGAGCCGGAAATCGCCTTCTGTAACTTGGAACAGCTCATGGAGATCGCAGAGGAGTTTGTCAGCTACATCGTGCAGCGCTGCCTGGAGGAGCGTGGCCCGGAGCTGCGCGTCCTGGAGCGGGATCTGACTCACCTGCAGATGGTGAGCCCACCCTTTCCCCGGCTGCACTACGACGATGCCGTGGCCATGCTCAACCGGGCAGCCGCCGCCGGTGAGTTGGTGCCCGGCTACCCGGATCCGGTGCCGCCCATGGCGTGGGGGGACGACTTCGGCAGCCCCCATGAAACCTACCTGGCGGCCCAGTTCGAGAAGCCGGTCTTCGTCCATCACTTCCCGACCCAGGCCAAGGCCTTCTACATGGAGCCGGAACCGGATCGCCCGGAAGTGTGCCGCAGTGTGGATCTGCTGGCGCCGGAGGGTTACGGCGAGATCATCGGCGGCAGTGAACGCATGAGCGACCCGGACAAACTGCTGGCTGCCATCCGCCAGCATCAGTTGCCCGAAGAGGTGTACGACTGGTACGTGGACCTGCGCCGCTATGGCTCGGTGGTGCACAGCGGGTTCGGCCTGGGGGTGGAGCGCACGGTGGCGTGGATCTGTGGGCTGGAACACGTGCGAGAGACCATCGCCTTCCCGCGTCTCCTGAACAACCTGCGCCCGTAGACGCGACCTCTTCCCATGGTCTTCCTGGCCGTTCTCTTCTTTGCCGCGCTCCTCAGTT
>FWPU01012231.1_pt1 | contig 11521 bp, 13 predicted proteins | sample 2228361 | NCBI WGS metagenome assembly FWPU01 (sample SAMEA103939777, study PRJEB20133) | metagenome | reverse complement strand
CCCCGGCAGGGGTCCGGGAGCAGGTGTTGAACCTCAAGCCTGTGCATCATCAAGTCCTTGGTTTCCTCGGTCCCTATGTGGAAAAATGCTACTTGGACACCAGTTAGGTGCGGAATGTCGGCTCCTATGCTCCTCCATGACCTCGACACCCCTACTCTCATCTGCGATTTGGACGTTCTGGAACGCAACATCGCCAACATGGCGACGCACTGCCGCGACATCGGCATGCCGCTGCGGGCGCACACGAAAACGCACAAGATTCCAGAGATTGCCCACAAACAAGTTCGCGCCGGGGCGATTGGGATTTGCTGCCAGAAGTTAGGCGACGCGGAAGTGATGGTGGCGGCGGGCCTCACGGACATTCTCATCCCCTACAATATCGTTGGTAGGGTGAAGGTTGAAAGATTGCTGCGCCTCGTGAAACGGTCAATCATGACCGTTGCCGTTGACTCGGAAGACACGGCACGGGGCATTTCGGAAATGGCGCAAGCCGACGGCGTAAAGGTGCGCGTTCTCATCGAACTCGATACCGGCGCTCGTCGCTGCGGCGTGCAATCTCCCCAAGCCGCGCTGGAATTAGCGCAGAAAATTGACGCGATGCAGGGATTGGACTTGCAGGGTATTATGACCTATCCCAGCCGCCGTGAGGCGAAACCGTTTTTGGACGAAACGGTTGAGTTGCTGAAGAAATCAGGGCTGCCCATCAACGTCATCAGCGGTGGTGGCACGGGCGGCGAAGTCGTCTCCAAAGACATCGGCTGCACCGAACACCGCAGCGGGTCTTACGCCTTCGAGGGCATGACGCGCATCAGCGGCTCGGCGATGCTCAACCCCGAACGCTGCGCCGTGCGCGTCCTCGTCACCGTCGTCAGCACGCCCACGCCCGACCGCATCATCATTGATGGCGGACAAAAGACGTTTACCAGTTACCCGCCCAAGCCCTACGGATACATTATTGAATGTCCCGAAGCGCAGATTTACGGCATGTCCGTCGAACACGGACACGTCGAGGTCAGCCGATGCTCCCGCACGTTCCGCGTCGGCGAAAGATTGTCCGTGATTCCTTTGCATCAAGAGATGACGACGAACCTGCATGACGAATTATACGGCGTGAGAGGCGAAAAAGTGGAGGTCGTGTGGCAGGTGGCGGGGCGCGGCAAAGTGCGATGAAGGCAACCGTAGGGCGAGAAATCCCTTTCCGCCGTTTGTGGCAGCAAAACGCAGACGGAAAAGGGTTTCTCGCCCTACGAGAACGAAGAGGTTATATGATGCCAACCTTTGACTTACAACTCGATTATCTTCCCCCAAAACCCCCCAACCCCCACTACGGCATCGGTTGCATTGGGGCGGGGTTCATCATGCGCGACTGTCATCTGGTCGCTTACAACAACGCGGGGTTTCGCGTGGTAGCGATTGCGTCGCGCACCCGAGAGCGGGCGGAGGAGACAGCGCGGGCGCGCGGCGTGTCGAAGGTCTATGACACTTACCGCGAGGTGATTGAAGACCCCGAGGTGGAAATCATAGACATCGCCGTGCCGCCGGACAATCAACTCGACGTGGTGCGACAAGTCTGCGAACTCGGCAGAGGAAAAATCAAAGGCCTCCTCGCGCAGAAGCCGCTGGCGATGAATTACGCGGAGGCGAAAGAAGTGGTTAGGCTGTGCGATGAGGCGGGTATCATTCTCGCGGTCAATCAGAACATGCGCTACGACCAGAGCGTGCGGGCGTGCAAGAGTTTGCTACAAAAGGGCGTGCTGGGCGAGCCGGTTTTGGCGACGATTGAGATGCGAGCGATTCCGCACTGGATGCCGTGGCAGGAGCGATTGGGCTGGGTGACGCTGCGGATTATGAGCATCCACCATCTCGATACGTTCCGCTTCTGGTTTGGCAACCCGGAGCGCATTTTCTGTTCGGTGCGGCAGGATCCGCGCACGTTGCAGAAGTTCGACCACACAGACGGCATCTGCCTTTACGTTCTCGAATACGAGAGCGGCTTGCGCTGCTCGTCGTGGGACGACGTGTGGGCGGGTCCGTCACGGGAGGGCGCGGGGAGCGACATCTACATCAAATGGCGCGTGGAAGGCATGGAGGGTTTGGCGTGGGGGACGATTGGCTGGCCTACCTATCCCAACCGCCAGCCGAGCACGCTGCACTTCACGACGCGGCAGCAGCCGAATACTTGGTTTCATCCGCAGTGGGAGGAGGTCTGGTTCCCGGACGCTTTTGAAGGTCCCATGGCGCAGTTGATGACGGCGGTCTGCCACGACAGCGCACCCGAAATCAGCGGTCACGACAACCTCTACACGATGGCGTTGGTGGAGGCGGCGTACAAGTCGGCGGAAGAACACCGGGCGGTCAACCTGAAAGAAGCAATGGAGTAATGGAGTAATGGAGTGTGAGGGGCGTGGGAGTCCCAATACTCCATCACTCCAATACTCCAACACTCCATCCCCTTAAAGGAGGGTTTTTGCGATGAACGTCGTCAGCAGAAAAATCGTCGTGGCGATGTTGGTTGCTGCGCTGGGGGCGGTGCGGGGGGCGGCGGCGCAGGTGAACGTGCGTCAGATGCAAGGGGCGGTGGAAGTGCGCGTGGCGGGGGCGGCGCAGTGGACGGCGGCGACGCAGGGCGCGACGCTGCCGCCGGGTAGCCTCGTGCGCACGGAGCAGGGGTCGGCGGTGCTGTCGTTGGCGGACGGCACGGCAGTCGCGCTGTGGCCCCAAACGACGTTTGACTTTCGGCAGATGGAGTACGCGGCGGATACGAAGTTGCTGCGCCTGTCGGCGGTGCTGTGGCGGGGGCAACTCCAGTTCAACCTGACGGTGTGCCCGAACGCAGAGTCTTCTTACGTGGTGAAGACGCCCAACGCGGAAGTGACTCTCGTTCGCGCCGAAGGCACTATCTGGTACGCAAAGGAAACCGGCACACGAGTCGCCCTCCGCAAAGGGCAAGCGACCGTTGTAGCGATGAAGCAAAGCGTGACGCTGGCGGCGAATCAAGAAACTGTCGTTCCGCCGGGCGCTGCTCCACGCGCGCCGACGGTGCAAGGCGTTCCGCTGGTGACGCCGAACGCGCCGCCCAAACAACCGTCAACGCCCAACCCCACAATGAAATCTGCCCCCCCCGCTGCCAAGTCCGAAACCGACAGAAAAAAAGCCGCTATCAAGGAAAGACTGATGAGCGTAACAACGATTATCCCCGACGAGGTCCTTTCGCCGGAGGAACTCGACCTTGAAATCGAACACCTGCAAAAGCGACTCAATCAGGAACCCGGCAACCTGGAGATGCACTCGCGCATTGCCGCGCTTTACACGCAGCGGCAGCGTCCAGCCGACAAGAACGCCCCCCGCTCCTACTCGGACATTGACCTTGCTGTCCAACACTATAAAATCGTGGCGGAGGCGGACATCTACAAAGGTAAAGCCGACTCTCACATGAACTTAGGGGAAGCCTACGCTCGCTCCGGCGAAGCGGACAAGGCAATCAAAGAGTTTCAACGCGCCATCGCCATTGACCCGACGCTGGCGGACGCTCACCAATGGCTGGCTTTTATCTACGATGCGCTGGAACAATACGAAGCCGCCGAAAGCGCCTACAAAAAGGCAATTGACCTCGACCGCACCGACCCGCTGATTCGCTCTAACTATGCCGGTTTTTTAGCCAACCGAGGGCGTATGACGGAGGCGATCGCCGAGATGAAATTGGTAATTGACCTGTGTAAGGACTCGCCATATCGGATTCTGACGGTCGTGTTCAAGGTCGGGTTGGCGGTGTTTTACGTTGAAAACAAGCAGTTAGATGACGCCATCACGTTGCTGCGTCAAATCACGCAGGACGCCCCTGACATTGCGGTCTTGCACGTTGTGTTAGGCTGGGTGCTGGCGGAAAAAGGACAAAAGGAAGAGGCAGCCGCCGCTCTCGAAAGAGCCGCGAAGATTAACCCCAAAGACCCGTTGATTCACTTCGGGTTGGCGAAACTTTATGAGGAGCAAGGAGACAAGAAAAAGGCGTCGGACGAACTGGAACTGTTCCTCAAAAATCTGCCGCCTAACTATGAATTGCCGCCGGGCTTCCCCAGCATTGCCGACATCCGCGACCACATGCGCGAGTTGCGCGGTCTGGAGCCGTTGCAGAAAGATAGGGTGAAGAAACAGGTGACGTGAGACGGAAGTAAGCAGTGATCAGTGAGCAGTGAGCAGTAACCAGTCGTCATTCACTGGTCACTGCTTACTGAACATCACAGGAGGGAGACGACATCTGAGGTTCGTTCACTTCATTATCGCGGTTATGCTTATCGGAAGTGTGCCCCTGCCGTTGCACGCGCAGTCGGTGGGGCAGGCGGTGTTGCGCAAGATGGCAGGAGATGGCGTGGAACTGGGCATTGACACCGATGAGTGGATGTCTCTGTCCGAAGGTACGCCTATGCGAGCGGGGGATTTAGTGCGGACGCTGTACAATTCTGTCGCTGTGCTTGCGTTACCCGATGGCAGCACTCTCACGCTGGAACCGTTGACCACCGTTGACTTCCGCGAGATGGCTTATCAGCGACAGACGAACTCGCTGCGGTTGAGCGTCGTCGTGTGGGCGGGGCGCGTGCAGTGCGATTTTTCGCGGGCGGCGATGGGTTCGTCAGTGAGCGTGCGCACGCCGACGGCGCAAGTGTCCTGTGCGGGCGCGCTGGGCAGTGTGCAGTATGTACGCGGCAAAGGCACGCGCGTCGCTGTGGACACCGGACGCATGACGGTTGTGAGCGGGGGCGGCAACGCGACCCTCTCAGCGGAACAGTCAGCAACAGTCGCAGCAAGAAACTCTGCGCCCCAAGTTCTCTCACCGCCTCCTCATCAAGTAGGGAACGGACTCCGTGTCCCGACGAGTCGGGAACTCCGCGCCACCTCTCCTCCCGTCCGCAAACCGGCGGTTGCCTCGGTTCCCTCGACGCCGCCGAAGTTGACCTCTGCGCCGCGCTCTATGCCGTCCATCAATCCAACCCCGCAGTCACCTGATGCTGTGCCAACGACAACGCCCAAGCGTCCGAACCCGCCGCAGATCACGCCGCCATCTCGAGGAGGAGTGCGACCCATCACGACTCCCCGTCCGCCAGTGGGACTGGAAAACAAACTTCCACCGCCTGCGAACGTGGCTGAAACGCGACTCACGTTAACGCCTGACAAAGTGGCGCGGGTGCAAAAGATGCTGTCCAACATCCAGATGCTCACCGCTGCCGACGTGACGCCGGAGCAGTTGGACGCGGAAATCCAGTCGTTGCAGAAATCCGTCCTTGCGAACATGGAGAACGTCGCGCTGCACCAACGTCTGGCGGTTCTCTACGCACAGCGCGGGCGGAAGCAGGACCTTTTCGCCGCCGTGCAGGAGTTTCAAATCGTTTCCCGCGCCAAACGCCTGACGCCGCGCGGGCATCTGCTGTTCGGTCAGGTGCTTGCCCGTCTGGGGTTAGTCAACGAAGCCGTGCGCGAGTTGCAGACCGCGCTGCAATGGCAACCCGACCTCGCGCAGGCGCACCAGTGGCTGGCGTTCATTTACACCGCCTTAGAAGACTACGACAAGGCGTACGAGGAGTACGAAACCGCGATTGAACTGGAGCCGCGCAGTATGTCATATCGCGCCAACTACGCCGAAACCCTCGCCGCGCGCGGCGACTACGACGACGCCATCGCGCAATACAAAGAAGCCATCGCCCTGCGCGACACCTCCGCGCACCTTCATCTGCGGCTCGCGAGCATCCACCTGAAAAAAGGCGACGCCGACAGCGCCATTGCCGAATACCGCGCCGCGCTCCGCGTCCAGCCCAACCACGAGGCCGCGCACGAAGAACTCGTCCGACTGCTTCGGCAGAAAGGACGCGCTCAGGAGGCGGAGGAGGAAGTGAAGCGATTTGTCAGAGAGGGGAAGTAAATGAGTTCATGAGTTCATGGGGTCATGTTATTGCTCATGAACGACGCAGTGGCAGGAAAGTAGTCTTTGAAGTTGGGGAGAGAAGTATGGCGACTTCTCCCCCCTTGACGGATTGCTGCTTAGAGCGGCTGACCGATGCCTGCCGCTTTCAGCGTCTCAGCGTTCACGCCGGGACGCACGCAGCAGTCCGCTATCTTGCCGTCTACGACCACCGTGGGGACAGCGGCGACGCCGTAACGCTTTGCCTGAGCGAGCGCGTCGCCCTGTTCCCGCAGGTCGTAGACTGTTACCTCACAACTGGGGCACGCCAACTCATTGACGAGCGATACCGCTTCGTCGCAGAGCGGACAACCAGCGGTGAAGATTTCCACCTGTCGTGCCATGATTGTTCACCTCCTCCCCATCAAATCAAACTCCATCGCGGTTATCGGACCGAGCGCGCTGAACTTGCCCCGGGACAGAACCAGCCCAAAACGCAGCGGCAACCCGTTGACGCTGCCGACTTTTGCCACGAACCCGTAGTGCCCGGCGCGTCCGTCGTGCTGCACTGAGGCGTTCAGCCATTTGTTCAACGCGACGTTGCCGCCCCAAATCACGCGCAGGTCATCTTCATTTGAAATGCGCGCCCCGCCCAAGTAAACGCTGGCGGGCACGCCCAACGGCTTTTGCAGGCTCTTGGCAGCGCTCAGAAACACCGCGCTGCGTCCGCCGCCCAATGAGTCAAAGAACAGCCCGCCCGTCAGCGCGGGGCGGTCGCTCTTCTCCATGACGAAGGTGTAACTCGTCAGTGGACGCACCACGCTTTGCTTCCACAGATAACCGAATCCCACCTCCAACCGCTCCGTCACGCCGTAGCGCACGAAGGTCTCGGTCTCACCGGCAAGCCGATTGGAGTGCATAGTTGAGAAAAACAGATGTCCTTTGGGAATGGTCGCACTACCCATCGAACCGATGGGCACCGCGCTTTGCGCGGCATACCCGCTGGCGGGTCAGGCGGGTCAACCCGACGCGGTCTGAGCGCGAACCGGCGGGGCAGCGCCGACGACCCATGCTGCTATCACGACTCCTGCTATCCTGATATGTCGCTTGGTTATACTGCCCACCTCCTCTCGCTCAGGAATCTGAAGATTGCCAACGCTGCGCAATAGTCGTCTCCCTCCTCATCCTTGCCCTTACTTGGCAAATTTGTAAATCATGTCCATTAACTCATCATAAACTTCGTCCTGCTTGCCGCGAATGGCGCGCGTAGCGCAGGTTTCGAGGTAGTTGCGCATCATCAGTTTGCCCACGTTGCGCAACGCCTCATGCACGGAGGCAATCTGCGTCATCACCTCGACGCAGGGGCGTTCCTCCTCCACCATCTTCTGCAGTCCGCGCACTTGCCCTTCGATGGCTTGCAGTCGCTTGGTCATGTTCTCTTTTCGTTCCAGTTTAATCATCGTCTCAACACCTCGTCAGACTCAGGAATAGACCCCTACCCCCTCCCCCTCCTACACTTTAAGACAAATCACCCATGAGAAGGTTCCATCCTCAGGTAAAGAAACCCGTGAACAATTCCCGCTGTCTAACGTCGAAGAAAACGAAAAATGGGGGAACTTCCTCCTGTAAGGAAGTGTTATCGCACTCTGAACACGCAGTTTCACGTAATGCTGACGCGAAAGGAGGTGAACGGATGCGCGCAGTCAAATGGTTGCCCTTTGGGCTGAGTGTGTTGCTGTTGGTCCCCGCGTTAGCGGCTGAGTTGAAGTCGGGTAAGCCGGTTGGATTCAAAGGCGCTCCGGCTTACAACCCGCAGCACGTCGGCGGTCCCTTCAAAGGCAGCGACCGCTGCCCAGTCTGAGCGGCGGGGAACAATCCTATCGTTCAGGTGTTCGTGAACGGGGATGATCCTAAGAACGTCGCCAGTTTGGCGGAACAATTAGAGAAGTTGGTCGCGGCGAACGAGGACAAGAAGTTGCGGGCGTACGTCGTGGACGTGTCTGGCAAAGCCAACAAAGCCGATTGGGAGAAGTTGGTGGCAGACAAAAACCTCAGCAAACTCGGTGTCGCCTACACGGAAGGAGCCATGCGGGACAAGGTCGTGAAAGACTGGGAACTGAACCCGGAGGCGAAGAACACGGTTCTTTTCTCCAAGAACAGAACGGTCGAGTTCAACGCTGTCAACCTGTCCGCGAAGGATTTCAGCAAGTTGGAAGATGCTGTCAAAAAGTCGTTGGCGCAATAAGCCAATGGCTATCGGTCAGTTGTCAAAAAGGGGAACTCACCCGTGGGTGAGTTCCCCTTTCTCGTTTATGGAGTAACGGAGTAGTGGAGTATTGAGTGAACAAATGAACAACACTCCATCACTCCAACACCCCATTACTCCAGTTTCTCGCGCAGCACGTTTACCACCTGGTCCGCGCTCACGCGAATCTGCTCCATCGTGTCGCGGTCGCGGATGGTCACCTTGCCGTCGTATTTTTCGTCGTGGGGCAGCGCGGATTGATGGTCAACCGTCACGCAATACAGCGTGCCGATTTCGTCCTGTCGACGGTAGAGACGACCAATCGCTGCCGTGTCATCGTATGTTGCGCTCCAGCGTTTGCGACAGTCGGCGGAAATCTTCTTCGCCATCTCCACAATCTCCGGGCGGTTGCGCGCCAGCGGCAGCACGGCGACCTTGATGGGCGCGAGGTCTTTGTGGAACTTGAGCACCGTGCGCTTTTCCTTCGGCAGTTGCTCCTCATGGTAGGCATCAAGGAGAAAAGCAAGGAAACACCGGTCCACGCCCAGCGACGGCTCGATGACGTAAGGAACCACGTGCTCATTCGTCTGCGGGTCGAAGTAAGTCAACTTCTCGCCGCTGTGCTGGCTGTGCTGCGTCAGGTCAAAATCGGTGCGGTTGGCGATGCCCTCCAATTCGCTCCAACCCATTGGGAAGTTGTATTGAAGGTCAAAACACTGGGGCGAGTAGTGCGCCAGTTCGCCCTTCTCGATGGCGACGACTTCCTCCGCTGCAATCGTTTGCGTTCCGTCGGGCGTCATCAGTTCGACCACATCGTTGACGCGCTTGGCGTTTCCTCTCAACACCTCGCCGGAGCGCAGATGCACCTTGTCCGGTTCGTGCTCCTGAACGCGCAAGTTTTCGCGGCGCATCCCTAAATTGATAAACCAGTTCAGTCGGTCTTCCAACCAGCGCTGATGAAATTCCTTCGCCTGGTGCGGATGGACGAAATACTCAATCTCCATCTGTTCAAACTCGCGGTCGCGGAAGATGAAGTTACCGGGCGTAATCTCGTTGCGGAACGCCTTGCCGATTTGCGCGATGCCGAACGGGAGTTTCTTGCGCGAGGTGTTCAGGATGTTGACGAAGTTTGTGAAGATGGACTGGCAGGTTTCTGGGCGCAGGTAGGCGACGGAGGCTTCATCCTCCACCGGACCGACGAAGGTCTTGAACATCGTCTGGAACTTGCGCGCCTCGGTCAGTTCGCCGCCGCACTCCGGGCACTGATCGCCCGTCAGGTCATCGGTGCGAAACCGTTTCTTACACTCCTTGCAGTCCACCATCATGTCGCCGAACTGCGCCACGTGCCCGCTGGCGACCCACACGCGCGGGTTGGTGATGATGGACGAGTCCAGCCCCACTATGTCGTCGCGTTCCTGCACGACCGCTTTCCACCACGCCTGCTTGACGTTGCTCTTTAGTTCCACACCCAACGGACCGTAATCCCAAAACCCGCCCAGACCGCCGTAAATCTCCGCGCTCTGAAACACAAACCCCCTGCGCTTGCAGAGGGACACGATGGTGTCCATGTCAACAGGCATAAATGCTTAAAACCTCCTCAATTGGTTTACAAAGTCGTAAGGCGTTGCTCAATCCACGGAGCGACTTCCTCTTTGGGTGTTTGTGCCGTTGCCACTGAAACCGTCAGGTCAAAGAGTTCATCATCCGTCGCGTCCAACCGATAGCCGTTCATTTCCAGAAACCGTTCGAGGCAAGCAACGGCTGTGCGCTTGTTGCCGTCCACAAACGGATGATTTTGAATCAGCAGAAAAAACAGAATACCCGCCTTTTCGTGGAGAGTCGGATAAAGTTCTGTCCCGAAGACCGCTTGCTGAGGCACGGCACAGGCGGAGTCCAACATGCCAAAATCGCGCAGCGCAGTGGATGCTCCTCCGTAGTGCTGCACGATGCGGTCATGAATCTGAATCACGTCATCTGTTGTCAGGTAGTTCATCAGGCATCTGCCAACCGCTGCATAAGATTATCACGTCGCGCGAGATAATCGTCCAACCACCGGTCAAGTTCCTCTTCCTTGTCCGACAGTTCACGGATGACCATTTGTCCCGAGGATAACACGACTTCTATCTTGGTCGCTTCATCGCCTGTGCGTTTGAGCCACTGGTCAAGCAAGGCTGGGACTTGTTCCTTTTCGACAATCATGGTTGTCATCTTAAAGCCTCCTGACGACAGGGACGTTGGTTACTTCACAGTATATCCGCTACGCTTGGGGAATTCAACGATGGACGGAAAAGCCTTGCCTTCCCTCTGCAATTCCCTGTAAAATGGAAGTGGAGGGAGAGAAAGATGGGCACGTTGAAAGAAGAGCGTTTTACAGGCTGTTTGTTAGGCGTGGCAGTGGGGGACGCGTTGGGACAGCCCATCGAGGCGTTCCCCCCGGAGCGGCTGCGGACAGAGTTCGGGGAGATTCGGGACTTCATGCCCGGCGGCCCGCGCTTGCCCATGCCACTGGGTGCGGGACAGTGGACGGACGACACGCAGATGACGCTGGACATTCTGCGGAGCATTCTGCGCTGCGGGCGGGTTGACCCCGAAGACATCGCTCGCGAGTTCGTTGCCGACCACGAGACGCAGGGAATTCGCTTCAGCGGCTTCGCCGTGACTTACGCGCTCAGGCGGCTGCGACGCGGTATCCCGTGGGACAGGAGCGGACTCCGCGATGAGAAATCACAGGGCAACGGCACTGCCATGCGCATGGCGCCCATCGGGTTGCTCGACTGCCAACACTTGGAACGGCTGAAGGAGGACGTGCACCTTGCCAGCATTATCACGCACCGCCACCCCGAAGCGGTGGCAGGCGCGATGGCAGTCGCTTATCTGGTGGCGCGGGCGGCGACAGAGACGCTTGACCTCAAAACTGCCATCGCCGACACCGTCGCCTTCATCGGCAAGTGCCGGGTCGCAGAGAATCTGCATCGGGCAGAGGAGTTACTGGCTCAAGGGGTTGAGGTAGAATCCGCGTTGCGCACGCTGGGCACGACGGGGTGGGTTGTTCACACGGTTGCAGCGGCTGCGTTCTGCTTCCTCAAAACACCCGACGATTTCGAGCGCTCCGTCATCAACGCTGTCATGGGCGGCAACGACGCAGACACAACCGCTGCCATCACAGGCGCCATCAGTGGGGCTTACAACGGCGAAGAGGCTATCCCCGCCCGCTGGCGTGAGGGTGTAGAACGTGGGGCTGAAATCCGTTCAATGGCAAGCGACCTGTGGCGGCTGGTGGCTGCGGCATAGGACAGTTGAAAAGGGTGCATTACGCAGAATTTGCCGCCCCGTTGCCACCGAATCGAATTCGGTGTCTAAGAGCCTATCCGAAAAGTAGCGCCGAC
>FWPU01012230.1_pt1 | contig 11521 bp, 10 predicted proteins | sample 2228361 | NCBI WGS metagenome assembly FWPU01 (sample SAMEA103939777, study PRJEB20133) | metagenome | reverse complement strand
GCAGGCGCTCCGCCGGGGGGCTAAGCCCGCGCCAATTCGGCCATCCGATAAGGGGAACACGCCATGAAAACGCTGAGTCCTATCTTCGCAAGTGCCTTTGCCTTTGGCATTGCCGCCGCGGCCAACGCCCAGGATGTGCGGGTGATTGCCAGCAATCCGCAAGGCTCGGTCTTCTATTCCGCCAGCGCCGCCATCGGAAAGCTGATGGACGAGAAGCTCAAGATGCAGGTGCGCGTGCAACCCATGGCCGGCTCAAGCACCTACATTCCGCTGCTCAATCGCGGTGAAGTCGACTTCGGTCTGACCAATGTCGATGATGCCAGGACGAGCTTCGCCGGCACCGGAAACTTCCGCCAGCCGAATCCCAATTTGCGTCTGATCGCCGCGGTGTTCCCGCTCACGCTCGGCATCATCGTGCCGAACGATTCACCGATCAAGACCATCGCCGACCTCAAGGGCAAGACGATGCCCTATGGTTTCGACGCGCAGACCACCGGCCGCGTGTTGCAGCAGGCCGTGCTCGCCACCGCCGGACTAACCATCAACGACATCAAGACGGTGCCGACACAAAGCCTGTTCTCGGGGGTCGATCTGCTTGCCGAAGGCAAGGTCGATGCCGCCACCATCGCGATCGGCACCGCGCAGGCGCAGCGCGCCAACGTCACCCTCGCCTCGCGCGGCGGCATCCGCTTCATCAACATGGATCTGTCGCCGGCGGTCATGGAGAGGGTGCGCAAGATTCTTCCCTCGCGGCCCATCACCGTTCAGCCCGCGCCGCACGCGATCGGCGTCATCGCGCCCACCACGATCCTGGCATACAATATTTTCTTCTCGACCAGCGCGAAGATGCCGGACGATGTGGTGTATAACGTCGCCAAGATGCTGCGCGCCAGCAAGGATGAGCTGATCAAGGGTCATCCCGTTTTCCGAAACTTTGCGCCGGATCGCATGACCGAAGAGATCGGCGTGCCGTGGCATCCGGGGGCGATCAAATTCTATCAGGAAGTCAAGCAGTGGCCGCCGCAGAGCTGACCAGCGGCGACCCCGTCGCATGCTAACGCGACCGGCCCGAGCATTTTGCAAATGCCGCGCCAGCCCGGTGGCGCCCGCACCAGCACGAGCGCCGGAGCCAGCACCTCGGAGGACGCGCGGCGGGAGGCAAAGCCTTTGTCGACGGCCGCGCCGACGCGCATGGCCTCGGGGGGACGGTCATGTTGACTGATCGCCAGACGAATGCCGCCGACCTCGAAGCCGCGCAAAAGGCAATAGCTCGGGCCGAAGGCGAATCCGTGCGCGCGCCTTCGGACGCCATTCATCGGCGGCTGGTCTGGGTGTTCGGCATAGCGCTGACGCTGCTCTGCCTCGCCTGGGTTGCCGACGTCCCCTACTATTTCGGCAAATCGTTCTACCAGGAGCAGTTCCTCGCGCTTGTGCTCGGCCTTGCGCTTGCGCTCGCGTACAACGCCTCGGACTGGCACGGCAGGCCGCACGTGCGCTTATCCATCCCCGACGCTGCGGTCGGATTTCTTGCGCTGCTGACCACGCTCTGGATTGCCGCCCGCTGGAGCGAGCTGTTGCAGGACGTCTCCTATCGGACCAACGAAGTTCTCATACTTAGCGGCATCATGCTCGTGGTGGTGCTGGAGGGTCTGCGCCGGACAACCGGGTGGGGATTGCTCAGCGTGGTGATCGGCTTCTTCCTCTACGCCACGGTCGCCCATCTGATGCCGGTGGTGCTGCGGGGCAAGCCGCAGAGCCCGGAAGCGCTGCTCGTCTATCTGACCTTCGACCCGAGCGCCCTTTACGGGACGCCGCTCGTGGTCGGATCCACCATCGTCATCATGTTCATCTGGCTGGGCGACCTTCTAATCCGCTCCGGCGGCGGCGAATTTTTCAAGGACCTCGCGGTGGCGCTGATGGGCCGCAAGCGCGCGGGTCCCGCAAAGATCTGCGTGGTCGGCTCGGCGCTGTTCGGCACCATTTCCGGCAGCGCGGTGAGCAATGTGGTCTCGGTCGGCGTCTTCACCATCCCGATGATGAAGCGCACCGGTTACTCGGCGCGCGACGCCGGCGCGATCGAAGCTGTCGGCTCGACCGGCGGCCAGCTCATGCCGCCTGTGATGGGCGCCGCCGCCTTCCTGATGGCTGAATTCATCGAGGTGCCCTACGTCGAGATTGCGATCGCCGCGGCCATACCTGCGGTGCTGTATTATTTCGGCCTCTACGCCCAGGTCGACCTGATCGCCGGCAAGGGCAAGTTCGACCGCCTGAATGAGACGATTCCGCTGGTCAGAGAAGTGCTGCGCGATGGCTGGCACTTTCTCATACCCTTTGTGGTATTGCTGTTCACCATGTTCTTCTGGGAGAAGTCGCCGGAAGTATCCGCCATCAGCTCCTCCCTGGTCATGTTCGCCGTGGGCATGGCGCGGCCCTATCGCGGCCATCGCCTGCGGCCTCGCGACTTCCTCGACTCGCTCGGCAGCACTGGCCGCAGCACCACCGATTTGTTCATGACGCTCGCCGCCGCGGGTTTTGTCATCGGCGTGCTCAACGCCACGGGCCTCAGCTTTGCGCTCACCCTCATTTTGGTGAAGCTCGCCGAACACAATCTCATTCTGCTTCTTCTGGCCGCGGGCGGCATCGGCATCGTGCTTGGCATGGGTATGCCGACCACCGCGGTCTACATCCTCCTTGCCACGCTGATGGCCCCCTCGATCATCGAGACCGGGGTCAGCAAGATGGCCGCTCACATGTTCGTGCTCTATTTCGGCATGCTGTCGATGATCACGCCGCCGGTCGCGCTCGCCGCCTACGCGGCGGCCAACATCTCCAAGGCCGGCGTGATGGAGACCGGATGGGCCGCAGTACGCATTGGCTGGGTGAAATTCGTGCTCCCCTTCATGTTCGTGCTGTCTCCGACGTTGCTGATGATCGGCAAGCCGAGCGCCATCATCTATGACGCGATTACCGCCTTCATCGGCGTCTACATCGCCACCGTGGGCATTGTCGGCTACTTTCAGCGCGAGATGGGCCTGCTCCTGCGCCTCATCATGGTTGCCGCCGGCGCCGCGGCGATCCTCCCCGATTCCGCAGTCGTGATTCCGAATTTCGTGAGCGCCACGGGCGTGTTGGTCGGCGGCGGCATTCTGGCCTTCGAGTATTTCTATCATCGCCGGGCGGCACTCGCCCGCAGCGCGGCCGAATAGGGCAGGCAGCGGCCGTAGTGCGCAGGGGGCATAGGGCGCATGAGCGCATTGCGGATGATGGTGCTCGGCCGCGCTCCTGCTCAGACTTGCACTCCCCTTGCGGTATGATGTTGTGGAGTCATTCCTTCGTTGCACGGTAAAACCCGCCATGCGCTCGCTGCTGTTCATCCCCGGCGACAGTGAAAGGAAGCTCGACAAGGGCCTCTCCAGCGGCGCCGACGCCATCATCGTCGACCTCGAAGATTCGATATCCGCAGAGCGCAAGGCAGCCGCCCGCGATGTCACGCTTGCCTATCTGAGGCAAGTGCAGCCGAAGCCCGATCGCCCGCAGCTCATCGTTCGCGTGAACGGCCTGCAGACCGGCCTCATTGACGCCGACCTTGACGTCGTCGTGGCCGGCAGGCCGGATGCCATCATGCTGCCCAAGGCCGAAGGCGGCGCCGCGGTCATCCATGCGGACGCCAAGATCACCGCGCGCGAGGCCATCCACGGCTTGCCCGCCGGCGGCATCAAGCTCCTTGCGCTCGCCACCGAGACGGCAAGGGCGTTGTTTCTCGCCGGCACCTTCGCCGACGCGAGCCGCCGTCTGATCGGGCTGACCTGGGGTGCCGAGGACCTTTCCGCCGAGGTCGGCGCCGAGGCCAATCGCGACCGGAACGGAAATTTTCTTGATCTCTACCGCCTCGCCCGCGCTCTGTGCTTGGCCGGTGCCGCGGCGGCAAATGTCCAGGCGATCGACACCGTCTATGTGGACTTTCGCAATGAGGCCGGCCTGCGCCGCGAATGCGAGGAGGCGCGCCGCGACGGCTTCACGGGCAAGCTCGCAATCCACCCCGCCCAGGTGCCGATCATCAATGAGGTCTTCACCCCGACACCGGAGGCGATCGCCAAAGCCAAGGCCGTGATTGCCGCGTTTGCCGCCAATCCCGGCGCCGGCACGGTGGGCATCGAAGGCGTCATGTACGACCGGCCGCACCTCGAGCGCGCCAAGCAGCTCCTGGCGCGCGCCAAGCAAACCTGAGCTCAGCCCTCGTCGTACACCGCCTTCGGGTCGAACACCTTCTCTGCGTCGCGGAACTCGAGCGTCACCGCGCCCGGCTTGCCCAGCGGCACCGCGCGATAGAAGCAGGAACGGCGTCCGGTGTGACAGGCGCCGGCGCCCGCCTGCTCAACCTTGATCCACACTGCGTCCTGATCGCAGTCGATGCGCATTTCAAGGACGCGCTGGGTATGACCGGAGGTTTCGCCCTTGCGCCACAGCGCCCGTCGCGAGCGCGAATAGTAGTGGGCCTCGCCGGTCGCGATGGTTTTCTCCAGCGCCTCCCGGTTCATGTGTGCGACCATCAGCACCTCGCCGGATCTCGCGTCCGTCGCGACGCAGGTCACGAGGCCATCCGCGTCAAATCGCGGCGCCAGCGCACGGCCTTCTTCGATCTCTGGTCCGGGGGCTCTGCTGGGCACGGCAACCTCGCGAGAAGCGTCATCGCCGGGCTTGACCCGGCAATCCATCGAACCGTTCTACAGACGGAGACGCCGCATGGATGCGCGGGTCAAGCCCGCGCATGACACGATGATCCTATCGCTGTCCGCCGCGCACCATGGTGACGAACCGCACCTGCTCGTTCGGGTCGTCGCGGAAGGCGCCGCGGAACTGGGTGGTGATGGTCGCCGCGCCCGGCTTTTCCACGCCCCGCAGCGACATGCACATGTGTTCCGCTTCGATCAGCACGGCCACACCGCGGGGTTTCAGGATTTCCTCGATCGCAGTGGCGATCTGCGAGGTCAATCGCTCCTGCGTCTGCAGCCGGCGGGCATAGACGTCCACGAGCCGCGCCAGCTTGGATAGGCCGACCACCCGGTCCACCGGCATGTAGGCCACGTGTGCGCGGCCGAAGAACGGCATCATGTGATGCTCGCAATGCGAATTGAATCCGATGTCGCGCACAAGTACGAGATCGTCGTACGGCCCCATCTCGGAGAACGTGCGATCGAGCACCTCCGCCGGGCATTCGCGGTAACCGCTGTAGAGCTCCTCATAGGCATCGACCACGCGCTTCGGCGTTTCCACCAAGCCTTCGCGCACGGGATCGTCGCCGGCATAGGCGATCAGTGTCCGCACCGCCGCTTCCGCCTCCTCGCGCGAAGGCCGCGGCGCGGTCTGCGCCGGCGCAGCGCGCACGTGCTCCGAGAGGGGGGGATCGGTTTTGGCGGTGGCGGGGTTGGGCCCAGCGTTCCTGGGCCAAGGCTTCACGATGGCGTCCATCGGTCTCTCCGTTCGACCGACGCCTCGGTTCAAGGCCGGGCGTCGGGGGTGTCACCGGGCGGCCGCGTCTTTGACGCGCCCCTTGTCTTTACCATGGGGCGATCGGACGCTGCATTCCCATTTCGCATGGCCCACCCGCCGCGGGTAAGCCCTTGCGCTTGCCTTCAAAACCCGTCTGGCAAACCGTCTGCGTCGTTTCCTATATAGTCTCTCCGGGTAGCAAAGCAATCAGGCCGAATCGCAGGCGAGGCTTAACGTCCTGGGGAAGCCAGCTTCATGCTCAACGAGGTTTACAACCGTCGAATCCTCGAACTTGCGGCATCCATTCCCCGCCTCGGGCGACTGAAGGACCCTGACGCAACCGCCACCGCCCATTCCAAGCTGTGTGGCTCCACGGTCACCGTTGACCTCAAGATGGAAGGCGACACCGTGACCGACTTCGCCCACGAGGTGAAGGCCTGCGCGCTCGGTCAAGCCTCATCTTCGATCATGGCGCGCAACGTGATCGGCTCCAAGGCCGACGAGTTGCGTGCCCTGCGCGAAACCGTCCGCAGGATGCTGAAGGAGAACGGCGCGCCGCCGGCGTCGGAGAAATGGGCCGATATCGCGGTCCTCGAACCGGTGCGCGATTACAAGGCGCGTCACGCCTCCACCCTGCTGACCTTCGACGCTGTGGTTGACGCCATCAGCCAGATCGAGAGCAGGCGCCGCGAGCAGGGGAAGTAGCGCCCGATCAATTCGCGCGAACCTGCGGCCGCGGCGCTTTCGCCGTGCGGTCCGCGCACTTCGCGGCGAGTTGCGGCAATCGCCTCAGCAAACCGGCGTTGCCGACGCGGATCGCGGTTCTGCTGCCATCGCCGCTCAGCGTCTCGACGCGCAGCGACCAGTTGCGCGGCTCGGCATATGCCCTGATGAAGGCCGCAGGCACGCTGCCCGTGGCCACAACATCACGCTCCGCCGCGCCAGCCTCGTGCGGCACAACATCCAGCCGGATTGGCATCTCGCCGATATGCAGCTCCACGCTGCGCAACGATTTGGCCGGCCTGTTCTCGGAACCCATGCGCTGCTCCACGTAGCTGACCGCATAGCTGTCCGCGGTAGCTCCGCAACTCAGTGTGAGTTCGAAGTTGCCGATGTCCTCCCCTTGAACGGTCAGCGGATGGCGGCGGCTGATGGCGGGTTGTCCCGCCCGCTCCACCAGGCTCCAGCTGCGGTCGCCCGCAACCGCGCTGCGCGGCCCGGTGGCGAGCGCCGAGGCCGATGTCGTGGGCACAGATCGCGCTTCTGTCATGGGCACGCTTCGCGCTTCTCCCGCATCGACCGCAGTGATCAGCCTTGTGCCGCGCAACTCCTCGCGCGTCAGCACGCGCATCGGCTCCCACGGTGGAATCTTCAGCGCCAGAACCAACAGATCGATGCTGCCGCCCATCTCCACCGTGTATTTTGCCAGCCGGCCGACGTCCCGCTGCACCACGACCAGATCCTCGGCCGAATAGGTGGCCGAGGTCGGATCGTCGCGGCGGTCGCCGAGCCAGATCTGATGCACCAACACCCGCGCCTCCGGCGGCACGTGCCGCTCGACACCGGCGAGCAGGACAAAGGTGCACATCGATTCGCAGTGGGCATCCGGCAGGAGCCGCGCCCGCTTCTCGCCGCCTTCCGGCGAGGGCAGGTCGACCGTGCGGCCGACCATGGTGGTCATGCCAAGCCGGCGAATCGCGCGCCCGAGCGCGATCGCACCGAGCACGGAGCCGCCGTCCGAGTTGAGCACGATCATCATGCCGCGCAGGTCGCGCCCCTTGGCGAACGCTTCGAACACGTGCGGTGTGTCCGCGGTAATGGCGCCGGTTGCATCCACCCAGACCCGGCACTTGTTGCCGCAGACCTCAGCCGGGCCTTCGCGGCGGATTTCGAATTGCATTGGCAGGTATCGGGCGTCCGGACCGGCCGCAATCCCTGTCCCGGCGGAACACAAGCTCCCCGCGACCATCAGGCCGCACAGTACCGATCGAGGCATTCTCGTTCCCCCTGCGGGCCGGCGCGAGCCGTCGCCAGCGCAATCACCTGAACGACATTTGCGGCAAGCGCGGCCGCCTGCCGTATCCGCGGCTCTTTGCAGCGAGCTGGGTTCTTTTGTAAGTCCGAGGCGCGAACGCGCGACGGCTGCCCCTCTTGTCTGGCAAAGATGGCGGCATCAAGATTGACCTTAGACAAAATTCGCGATGTGTCCACCGATTTTGCAGGCCGCGCGCACCGGAACTTGTCGAATGATGAATCGTCGACGTGAAATTCTGGCGATGGTGCTGCATCCGCCGCGGCTCGCAGCCCGTGCGATGGTAAAATTATATCGCTGCGCGCTGTCTCCGCTCATTGGATTCAATTGTCGGCATCTGCCGACGTGCTCCGATTATGCCGATCAGGCGCTCGCGCGGTACGGCTTGTGGGCCGGCGGCTGGATGACGCTCGCGCGTCTGTGCCGCTGCCACCCTTGGGGCACCTCCGGCCTCGATTTCGTGCCGCTGTCCCTGCCGTCGCATGCGCGCTGGTATCTGCCGTGGCGTTATGGCCGCTGGCGTGGCACCAACGAGAATCCGCAACCTGAACGTCCGGCCGTTTAGGTCACGCGGCCGTGCGGGTTCGGCAGGTCGCGATCAACAACAGCGCGATCAGGACCACGTTGAGGATGGCAAACGCGATCAGCACCGTGATCGAGGCATCGACCCCCGCCCGCTCGATCAGCCATGCACCTGCCGCAGGCGCCAACGCCTGCACGATCAGGCTGGGGAAAGCCAGCCGCCCCATCAGGCGAGGGTAGCGCTGCGGCCCGAACAGCGCGAGCGGCAGCGTTCCGCGCGCCACCCAGCTGATGCCGTATCCAGCGCCGTAAAGCACGACCGCGAGCGCCGGAACGGCGAGATTGCTGCCGAGCAGAGCCAGACCCACGGCCATCAAAACGCAAGTGGCCGTCATGGTCCAGATCGGATGGTAGTGCCGACCGAACAATCTCTCGACCACCCGCGCGCCGACCTGCGCGGGTCCGAACAGCGTTCCGATCGTCACCGCCGCGCCGTAATCGACGCCGCGCGCCTGCAGAAACGTCAACAGGTGCACCACGATGATCGAGCCCACGCCAGCGGCGATCGTGAGCACGGCTGCAATCAGAACAAAGATGAGCTTTTCGTTCGGCACCGCGCGAGCCGGCACATCGCCCGGGTTTGCCGCCGGTCGCCGCCACTCCTCGACCGGTCTTGCCGGCAGCATCAGTTGCAGCGGCAGCGCCGCCAACAGATGTAGCGCCGCGTAGATCAGGCACGTCTCGCGCCATCCGAAAGCCTGCTCAAGGAAAGCGCTCAGCGGCCAGCACACCGTGCTGGCGAATCCGCCGAACAGCGTGAGGTTGGTGATTGGGCCGCGCGCCTCGCGGCCGTAGACCTGCCCGAGCGCCGCAAACGCCGCATCATAAAGACCGGCGCCCATGGCAAGCCCCACCACCACCCACCCGAGCAGATACAGCCCAAGCCATGGCGCAAGCCCGATCAGCGCCAGCCCCGCTGCGAACAGCACCGAGCTTGCCGCCAGCACCGGTCGCCCGCCGATCCGGGCAATGATGTCGCCAACGCGCGGCGAAACCAGGCCGCCGACCAGCAATCCAACGGAGACGCCGCCGACCACCCAGCCGAGCGGCCACCCGGTATCCTGCACGATCGGCGCGGCCAGCACGGCCGGAAAATAGAACGACGTACCCCACCCGAGAATCTGCGCGATCCCCAGTGCAGCAACGACGACCGGCCGGGTCGGCTGACGCCGGACGATCATTTGGCTTGGTTTGGCGGTGCGGTGCTCGGCACGTTTACGGGCCCGCGCATCGTGCTTTGCCGGCCAACTCAGGTGTCGAACTTCAGGTTGCGCTCTTTGATGACGCGCGTGAACAGCTCCATGTCGCGGGTGATCTGCGCCGCCATGGTCTGCGGCGTGCCGTCGCCCGGCTTGAATCCCATGGCGTTGAACGCCGCGACGGCGGCATCCGTCTTGAGCGCCGCGCTGAGCGCCTGGCTGAGCTTCGCAACCGCCGCCTGCGGCGTGCCCTTCGGTGCCATCAGCCCGTTCCAGCCGGGCACCACGAAGTCGCGCAGTCCGAGCTCGGTCAGCGGCTTGACGTTGGGCAGATTGAACCACGGCCCGCCGCCCGTATGCCCGAGCCCGACCAGCTTGCTGGCGTCGATATGCGGCTTGGCGGTGGTGAGGAACATGAGGTCAATCCGCCCGGCGATCAGGTCGGGTATCGCCGGCGCCTCGCCGCGATAGGGCACGTGCGTGAGCTCGATGCCGGCCGCCGACTTGAGCATCTCCGCGATCAGGTGATGCGCCGAGCCGATGCCGACGCTGCCGATCTTCAATTCGTTCGGCTTGGCCTTGGCGCGCGCCACGACCTCCGCAAACGTCTTCACCCCGAGCGCGTTGCTGGCGCACAGCGTGTAGATGCTGATGCCGGTCTGCCCGATCGGCACGAAATCGCGCCTTAAGTCCACATTGATGTCCGGCTTGATCGCCGCGTTGGTGATATGCGGGCTTGCGGCCTGCAACAGCGTATGCCCGTCCGGCTCGCTCTGCTTGACGCGCACCGCGCCGATATTGCCCGCTGCACCGCCGACGTTCTCCACCACGATCGATTGGCCGAGCGCCTTCTCCATCGCCGGCTGCACGATGCGCACCGCAGTGTCCGCCGGCCCGCCGGCCGGAAACGGCACGACGATTCGAATCGGCTTGGTGGGAAACTGTTGCGCGAAAGCGCGGTAGGGCGCCAGCGCCGCGGCGGCGAAAAGTCCGGCCGCCCGGACCAAGATCGATCGGCGCGTCGTCATGCGGTCGCCTCCCTTTCCCGGTGACGCAGTTTTCACCAGTGTTGCATCGGTCGCGGCGGGCCGCAATGCGGAAGGTTGCCTGATCCGCCGCACTGCACTATTTCATGGTTGCGCTTACCTGCGCTCGTAGGCAGCGAGTGAGCATAGGAGCTGAAGATGGTCACCCTGACCTTTCCCGACGGCGCGCGTCGGGACTACCCCCCCGGCATCACCGGCCTTGATGTAGCGAAGGCGATTTCGCCCTCCCTCGCCAAACGCACCGTCGCCATGGCGCTCGACGGCGTGCTGCACGATCTCTCCGATCCGATCGAGCGCGACGCCAAGATCGAATTTCTCACCCGCGACGATCCGCGCGTGCTGGAGCTGATCCGTCACGACTGCGCCCATGTGCTGGCCGAAGCGGTGCAGACGCTCTGGCCCGGCACGCAGGTTACCATCGGACCCGTGATCGAGCACGGTTTCTATTACGACTTTGCCCGCAACGAGCCGTTCACGCCCGAGGACTTTCCCGCCATCGAGAAGCAGATGCGGGAGATCATCGCGCGCGACAAACCCTTCACCAAGGAAATCTGGTCGCGCGAGCAGGCCAAGAAAATCTTTCGCGACAGGGGCGAGCTGTTCAAAGTCGAACTGGTGGACGCCATTCCCGAGGGCGAGCCGATCAAGATCTACAAGCAGGGCGACTGGTTCGATCTCTGTCGCGGTCCGCACATGACTTCGACCGGCAAGGTCGGCTCCGCCTTCAAGCTGATGAAGACCGCGGGTGCCTATTGGCGCGGCGATCCGCGCAATCCCATGCTCACGCGCATTTACGGCACCGCCTTCGCCAAGCAGGAGGAGCTCGACGCCTATCTCAAGCAGCTCGAGGAGGCCGAGCGGCGCGACCATCGCCGCCTCGGCCGGGAGATGAACCTGTTTCACTTCCAGGAGGAGGCGCCGGGCTCGGTGTTCTGGCATCCGCGCGGCTGGACACTGTTTCAGACGCTGGAGAACTACATCCGCCGCCGGCAGAGCGCCGCGGGCTACCAGGAGGTGAACGCCCCGCAGCTCATGGATTCCTCCCTTTGGGTGGCGTCCGGCCACATGGAGAAATATCGCGAGATGATGTTTCTCACCGAGAAGCGCGCCGAGGAGGAGCGCCAATACGTCATCAAGCCGATGAACTGTCCGGGCCACGTGCAGATTTTCAA